>Ga0209403_10004550_pt1 | contig 15010 bp, 10 predicted proteins | sample ArcticOcean_MG_C_8_FD_187440 | JGI IMG/M metagenome (GOLD analysis project Ga0209403, IMG submission 187440) | Marine microbial communities from western Arctic Ocean - ArcticOcean_MG_CB11_86 (SPAdes) (version 2) | ecosystem: Environmental > Aquatic > Marine > Oceanic | place: Arctic Ocean... | reverse complement strand
AATATATCCTAACTGTTGATTCGTTCTCATTTGAGTATAAAAATTATTTTCTACAATTGAAGCTATTATTGAGGCTTTAGCCATTAACGCTAGGTCTTTTTCTCCAACTTGAATGGTATAAGACAGGGAATTATTATTATCCTCAACCTCTCGTGAGAATTGGATTAGCTCACTGGGGTTTAAAACTTCAACATCCTGTTTATATCTTTCAATATTAGGAAGCGATTGACCATTCAAGGATTTTAGAAGAAGGGAAACGCTTTCTTTAGCTTTTTCGTCAGACCAATTACCATGAATGACTCCAGTGACATATATTTTTTCGTATAGTTTTTTTGCATACGATTTCACATCACCCAAAGTCAGTGGGTTTAATGCTTTTAGTTTTTCTTCATCCGTATATTGATTATCTAACATCATTAGCCAATTGTAGTAACCACCACGTTGGTATGCTTGGCTCAGTTTCTTATTTTTTAAACCTCTAACCATAGCCTCTTTAATATTAATAAATTTTTGTTCATCAATATTTATGTTCGTTAGATTATCAGTGACAAGTTTTATTAAATCTCCAATTCGTTCAGAATAACCACCCAGTGTTAACACAACTCCTTTTTTATTAGTTGACAGTGAATAAGATAATCCAGCCTCTTGAATTGGATAAACTAGCTCGTTTAAACTTTCTCTCACAGCAGATTCATAAAGTTTAGCTAATTCCAAATTTTTAGGACTTCTATAAACTTGTGGTGTTTCTATTTGAAACATCAAAGCAACTTTAGGCTGCTTGAATTTATGGTCATACATAAACCAAACTTTTGCAACATCGTCCTGTCTAATCAAGTGGGGTTTGTCTTCTGTCAACTTTAAGTGATGAGGGATAAAGTTATTTTTTGCCTGATAAAAAATTCCAGAAACCTGTGAGCCGACATTTATTTTTTTAAAAATATTACCGCCAACCATTTTAAGAGAATATTCAGCATCATAATAAGGTGCAACTTTATCAGTTACCGCATTTTTATGACTCAAAACAACAAGAGCATTTTCTAGGACTAATGTGTCCAATAAAGCTTTATACGCTTCAGGATCATATTGTTTTATAAGAAAAGGAAGAGTAAGAACATTTTCCAAACTGAAATTCTGCAGCAATGCAGCCTTCCCTGCAATGAAGCCCATTCCTTCATCTGGATTTTTCCAATCAAAGTTAATTTGAGCCATAGTTTGATTCTCTTTAAACGTATACTCCTCAATACCATGGTCACGTAACATTTGAATATAATTGAATATCAACTCCATTATTCTCTCATAATCACTCAAACCTTTTTTAGTTAGAGAAACACTTATACTAAAAGAATTAATATCTGGATGACTATTCCCTCCGCCAGCACTAAGACTAAGAACAAGTCCTTCCTCCTTTAATTTTGAAAGCAATGAACCTTTACCCTCATGCCCAATCAAAGAACCAATAATGGTGGCAGGCTTACTATCCTTATAATCACTCAAACGTATAGTAGGAAAATCAACTTCAAGAGAACGAACATCTTTAATTGTTTTAATTTTCAACAAACGAAATTTCTCTACAAGAGGTTTCCTAAACTCCTTTGGCATCGATGGGATCTCAACTTTTTGATTAGGAATATCTAAAAAATGTTTTTGTGCGATTTTATACAAATCTTTCATTCCCATATTTGAAATGAGAGCCAATTTCATATTTGATGCCAAATAATATTTTCCATAAAAGTCTAATAAAGCAGGCCTATTATCACCAGAAAGGGTATCTTTATTGCCAGTTCCAAACTTAGTTAAGGGATGATTAGGCTCTGAAATTTGGTTACTAACAAAACTACCTCTCCACCCATCGTTCAATTTATTTTTTTGATGCTCATTATTGACAGCTTTCACTTCTCGTTCAGAGTATTTTTTATAAAATAAAGGAGATTTAAAAAAATCACTAAACCTATCTAAAGCAGTATCAAAACCGTCGTGAGAGACCTGAAAAAAGTAATTAGTAATGTCACCACCTGTATATGCATTGCTCCCTCCAGAATGCTCATCTAGGTATTTCTTAAAAGAACCAACTTCCGGGAATTCTTTTGTTCCTAAAAACAACATGTGCTCAAGATAGTGAGCCAAACCTTGTTTTTCCACAGGGTCATGTAAATGCCCTACACCAACTGATAAAGCAGCAGCGCTCCGATGAACATCAGGATCTGAAATCAAAAGAATATCTAATCCATTCTTAAGTGAAAAAGTTTTTGTTACTCTTTTATCACCCTTTACAGCCTCAGCGGTAACAACTAAAAGAATAAGCAATAAAAACCCTACAAATGCTGTACTCAACTTCATCACGATACGCTCCACAGTAAGCCTCCTGTTATGCAAAATCAGAAAATAATATTTATTATAAAAAATTTATTGTTATCAGTATAAAATGAGTTAGTCATTTATGTAGTTAATTTTTTTTAATCTAAAATGTCATGGGATAAGTTTTAACTTAAAAAAATAATCAACTAGCCTCACTGAACACTGTCGTCTATAGAAATTAAAATAACCCCTAGAATTACAAGCAAACCAGCTAAAATACGTTTCCTTCCATAGGGTTCATTTAGTTTCCAACATCCCCAGTAAACCACCATCAAAACACTTACTTGGCGAAGAGAAACAATAGCACTCAATTTTTCAAATTGTAAAACCACACAGATTAAACCGTAAGAAAAAGTAGTGGCTACACCAGCTAGAAAGGATTTCCCCCAATCAATAGACCAGTTACTCATGATTTCATTTTGGGGAATTTTATTAAATATATATATATTACATATGATAAATCCGATGACTGCTTCTAGAAAAAAAAAAGTTAAACCATTAGAATAAGGTGTCTCTGGATAATAAAACATATATTTATCCATAGCCATTTTGTCCACTAAGCTATAACTCACTACTAAAAAAAGAGTGATGAATGTCCATCGCATATCATTGTGTTTTATAGCTCTATACATATTCTTCAAACCATTAATTAATTTTGCATCGAAATGAAGTATGTATATTGCAGAAATAATGACTAATACGGCTAAAATAATTAACAAACTAATTTTTTCGCCTAAGAAAAACCATGCAAATAGAGGAACAAATACGGGAGCAGAACGAGCTATAGGATAAACATAGGATATGTCCTCAGTACTATAGGCTCTAGATAAACTCAGAATATAAAAACCATGTAATATTCCAGAAATTAGAGCCCACATAAATAGTTCATTCCCTATTTCTAATGGGAAACCAGTAATTAAAAAATAAGCTACTCCTATAAAAATAATCCAAATTCCCTTCAGTGCAGAAAAGCATTGTGAATTATTACTGGTTTGAGTAAGAATATTCCAAAAGGAATGAAATAAACTTGAAACAAAAATTAGAAAAATACTGTTAGTTGCCAAAATATAGAATTTTCACTTAGAGTTAGCTGATTTAACAATCAATGTGTAGATAAATTAAGTAGAACAAGAATATTTAACCAATATAAATATAAAATTCATGATAAATAAAATCGGTTTTACTGCATACACAGTTTCTAACTTACAACAATCTATTAATTTTTACCAAAACCTACTGGGATTAGAACTATTATTGAAAGATGCTCGTTGGGCCGAATTTAACATTTCAGGTCAAAGGTTCGCAATTAATGAAAAAATTAACAAAACAATCATAACTAATGAAGCGGGGGCTATTGTTTATTTTGAGGCCAATCCAATCGAAGCTATTGTAAAAACTTTAAAGAATAAGGGTGTTAAATTTAATGGAGAAATTGAAATCTATTCTTATGGAAAGATGATTTTATTTTCAGACCCAGATGATAATTCCCTAGGTTTATATGAACCTCCCAATAAAAGAACAAATCTTAAAAAATAACTAAAAAATTGATTTCTAGTCCGTTTTATCAAATCATTCAAAGGATATTAAATGATGTTGTCTGCTATATATAGATAATGTAATATTACAGTATGGATAATCCTCTAACCCACTTTAATGAAGAAGGACGTGCTCGCATGGTTGACGTTGGCGAGAAAAGTATTACCCAACGAATAGCTATTGCTACTGGTGAAGTTTACCTTCAACCTAGTACAATGCGTCTAATTAAAGATGGTGGTATTAAAAAAGGGGATGTATTAGCGGTCGCCCAAGTGGCTGGAATTATGGGTGCAAAAAAAACATCTGATATTATCCCAATGTGCCACCCTCTCCTGCTAACAAATGTAGATATTGCGTTCAACGACAATTCAGAACCAGATTCTAAAACAGGATTATGCTGCATTGAAATTAAAGCAACTGTTAAAGTAACTGGACAAACTGGCGTGGAAATGGAAGCCTTAACAGCAGTTTCAATAGCTGCGCTAACAATCTACGATATGTGTAAAGCTGTAGACAGAGAAATGTTTTTTAAAAACATTGGTCTAATAGAAAAATCTGGAGGTAAGTCAGGGGTTTATATAAAAAAACATGTAGGAGTTTGATATTTAAAAAAACAATTACCCGTTTAAGAAAAACTTATGATTAAAGTAAAATACTTTGCAAGTCTTCGGTCGATAGCAGGAAAAGAAGAAGATCAGTTTGATATGGGAAGTGAAACAACTCTTAAAAAATTATCTCATGAAATATCAAAAACAGCACCTAAAATTGGTGAAATGATTTTAGGTAAGAAAATTATGGTTTCAGTTAATTTAGATGTAGCTTCACTAGAAGCTATAATTAAAGATGGTGATGAAGTTGCACTACTTCCCCCATTTTCAGGTGGTAGTTGAAAGGACAATTAAACATGAGCACCGCATTGGAATCGAATATCAGAATTCAGCAAGAAAATTTTGTTGTAACCGACGAAATTGAAGCCATCAAAAAGGTATCCCGCAATATTGGTGGGATTACTACTTTTTTAGGAACCGGGAGGGAATTGTCAAAAGGAGAAAGTATTTCCAAGCTAAACTTTGAGCATTACCCCAAAATGGCTGAAAAAAAACTTGATGAGATTCGAGTACAAGCTATTAAAGACTATGGAATTATCGAAATGATAATCATTCATCGGATAGGAGAAATTGATATAGGTGAAAACATAGTTCTAATTGTTGCTGCTGGTGAACATAGAAAAGAAACTTTCAAAGCATGTGAATGGGCAATAACTGAACTTAAACGCACAACACCAATCTGGAAAAGAGAGACCACAACGACAGGTGAGGTTTGGGTTCAAGATACTCCATAAAATCCTCATTCTAGGAAGCCCTTCTAAACCTAACCACAAAATATGGCTGCGTCCCTAGGTAGCAATCCCCTTATTCTCACTATAAACCAGCGTCTTGCAAGGCATCTACTTTTCCAATACAGTAAACAACAAAAAAGCTCTGGCAAAGAAGTCTGGGAAACTCCTCAAATTATTGAAATTAGCTCATGGTTTAAATCCAAATGGCTCCAATTAAATACTGACCATTTCCTACTATCAGAAATTCAATCTGTAAAAATCTGGGAATCTATAATTAAAGGTTATCCAGGAAATGGTAAATCAACAGTTCGCAAGAAGATAATTAATCAATTGTCCCTTTTAAATCTACGAGCTGCTGCTAAAAAAGCATCAGACGCCTACAAACTCATAACTGAACACAGAATATCTATTCCCTCCGACCCACTCTTACTAAGCACAGAAAACAACCTTTTTTTAACATGGATGGAACAATACAAAATAATTCTTATCAAAAAAAAAGCTATTGACCCTGTGGTTTTAATCGACCTTGTCAAAGAGGGGATGGAAAATAAGAATATTCATATTCCTGACTTTGTTCAGCTTTATGGGTTTGAAGAAATAACTCCACAACTTCAAATCTGGTTAGATTTTTTAAGGTTCCAACAAAAAAAAGTTATCCTGAAGAATAATCCTACTAAAAATCATTCACGCCTAAACAAAGATATTATAAAAAATAAAAATATAGAAATTTATTCATTTAATGACTTAAAAGATGAATGTCGGAATTGCGCCAACTGGGTCCGATCCATATATAGCAAAGGTCAAAACATTGGTATTATTGTTCCCGAGCTTGAAAAGTACAGACGACCTTTATACAAAGAACTATCTTCAAACCTAATACCAGAATCAATTTTCCCTGGGAAAACTATTGAAGCTCCATTTGACATATCACTCGGTACGCCACTTTCTGACGAGGGAATGATTCAAATTATTTTAGAACTTCTTTCTACAGAAAAAGAATTACCTGTAAATAAAATATTACACCTAGTAAATAGCCCTCATATAAAATCTGGAAAAAATAATTATAATGACCGCAAAGAGCTAGAGATAAAACTTCAAAAAGAAGGTTTTCTCAATGTCAATATTGAGCGACTTAAAAATTTTTATGGGCCTGAGTCATCATCTGAAATAAAAAAATTATTACAGGTGATGATTGAATTTATCAACATAACCGACAATAAGTTACCCAGTTTATGGGCAAAGTATTTTTCTAAAATTCTTAAAGATTTAGGCTGGATGATTGATCCAAGTAAAAACTTATCTAGCAAGGAGCTACAGTGCTTAATGGTATGGAATGAATGTTTAGATGAACTTGCGTCACTTGATATGTTTACTGAAAAAATATCTCGTCATTCAATACTAAAAGAACTAAAAGAAATTACCAAAAAAAAACTTTTCCAAATTAAAACTAAAGAACAACCCATTCAAGTGCTTAGCTTACTTGAGTCAATAGGAATATCATTTGACCATATTTGGATAATGGGTTGCCACTCTGACTGTATACCTGCCAAACCAAATCCAAACCCATTCATTCCAATAAATATTCAAAAAAAACTACAGCTACCACACTCAAACTCTAAGCGTGAATTACAATTTTCGGAACAAACTTTATACCGACTTGTAGACTCCTCCCAAAATATAATTTTTAGTTATCCAGAGTGGGAGAAAAATAACAAGAAACAAATAACTTCATTATTAAATATAATTTCTAACACTAAAAAGGAATTCGCTTACACAAAGTCCTACAGAGTTAGGGATCGTATCAAACCACTAAATCAAATTGAAGTATGGGAGGACAACTCTAAAGTTCTACCCTCACCTAGTGAACTTGAAAACCTAACAAGGAATGGACTAAAGAATGGTTATAGGGTGTTACAAAACCAAGCTGCCTGCTCCTTTAAATCGTTCGTTGCCCACCGCTTACATGTAAATGACTATAAAATTTCTACTATTGATTATGATTCTCGTGAGAGAGGTATTTTAATTCACAAAGCACTTCAACTATTTTGGGGAAAGCATAAAACTCGGTCTGTTCTTAAAAATTTAATAACTTCAAATATGCTGAAAGGTGAACTTCAAACGAAAGTAAAAGAAGCAATCCGAGGAGTTAACATGCAAGTCATAGGTCAGCATCATTTTATGACTATGGAACAAGAGCGAACCGTTGATTTACTATTAAATTGGATGGATCAAGAAATACTTAGACCTGATTTTGAAGTAAAACACATAGAAAAAAATGAACTTATTGTCATAGGAAATCTAAGGCTTAATCTGAGAATTGACCGAATCGATATCACCTCTGAAGGGGAACAGATACTTATTGATTATAAAACAGGGTCAACAAATACCAATACATGGTTCATGGAACGAATTCAAGATCCGCAATTGCCTTTATATACCATAAAGTCTTCTCCAACTGCAATTGCATTTGCTCATATTTCAAAAGGTAGCCTTAAATGGAAATCTATTTGGAATCCTATAATCTCTAACCCTTTTCCAGAAAAGTCAAAAGTAAAAATTCCTTTAAATATTGAAGAGGAAATTGGATGGCCCAATTGGAGTAGTTTATTAAAGTTCTGGGAAATTAAATTAAAAGAATTAGCGGATAACTTTATGGAGGGACAAATAGTTACAAACCCAATTAATCAGGACGAGACATGTCGAAACTGTAACTACGCAATGCTCTGTAGAATTGGAGAAAATGCATCTGATGTAAATCGTCTGGAGAACACAGATGTCTGAGGTTATTGATAATAAGGAAAGAAAAATTGCACTTGACCCCAGAAAATCACTTCTTATTCAAGCACCTGCTGGATCAGGAAAAACTGAGTTGCTTATACAAAGATACTTACGTTTGTTGAGTGGTGTTGAGCATCCGGATCAAATAATCAGTATGACATTCACTCGTAAGGCTGCAGAAGAAATGAAAAGACGTATTTTGGAAGCCTTGAAACGGGGACTCAACCAAGCCTCTCCAGAATCGCCACATCAGCAGCAAACCTGGGAACTTGCAAAATTAGCTTTAAAAAATGATTCGAAAAATAATTGGCGATTATTAGATAATCCAAACCAGTTGAAAGTTCTTACAATTGATTCATTCTGCGCTAGCCTTATAAAACAAATGCCTATACTTTCATGGATGGGTGGCCCTTTAGATATTATCGAAAATGCTTCTGACCTCTATAAAGAAGCCTCCAAGCGCATACTCGCAAAAGCTGAAAGTGAGTGTGAAGTTGGAAAACGAGTACGCATAATTTTAAACCATCTAGACAATTCCAAAGCTTCTTTCCTTGACCGAATCAATCAACTCTTTCAAAAACGGGATCAATGGATGATTCCCTTTTTTGATGACTTTGATATGAATGATGACAAACGAAACTATTTTGAAAATATATTTTCTAATTTAATTGAGTCAACCCTAATAGACTTACACAGCGAAGCGCCAAAGGAGTTGCACACAATTATTCCAATAGCTTCGTTTGCAGGAAATAATTGTCTAAACGCTAACACACTCAATTCTATTTCAAGTTTACACAAACTAACCTCTATACCATCTCATAAAATCAGTGACCTTAATTTATGGAAAGGAATAGCCGAATTAATTTTAACTAAAAATGGCGCTGTCAGAAAGACAATCAACAAAGCTATTGGTTTTCCTGCTAATCAAAAAAAAATAAAGTTAGATTTTAGTAAACTACTAGAATCTTTATCTACACACGGATTATTTCTACAAAAGTTGCATGAGGTAAGAGATCTACCCGATCCTTCATTTTCTGACAATGAATGGAAAGTATTACGCGCCACTTTATTACTTTTGCCAGATATGGCTAACACCCTAAGAAATATTTTTAGAGAACAAGGAAAAACAGACTTCACAGAAATCTCTCTTTCAGCAAGAGAGGCACTTGGGACTGAAGATGACCCTACCGATCTTTTACTTTACCTTGACAACAAAATCCAGCACATACTTGTGGATGAATACCAGGATATATCTTACAAACAATACGACCTACTAATAAGGCTTACTGCTGGATGGACTCGAGACGATGGTCGAACTATGTTCATTGTTGGTGATCCGATGCAATCAATATACAGATTCCGTGATGCTGAAGTTGGACTCTTTCTTAAAACCAAAAATGAAGGACTAGGACATATTGATTTAAAATTCCTAACATTACAAACCAACTTTCGATCAAAAAAACCAATAGTAGATTGGATAAATGAGTGTTTTCAATTAATCTTTCCAAAAACAAATAATCAAGATCTCGGTGCTATTACCTATTCGCCCTCAAGAGCAGAACAAACAGAAACAAATCAATCTGGTGTTTTTTTTCACGCAACCAATGAATCATTTAAGAACAATGAAGCCATAGAAGTAACTAATTTAATTCTATCTCTTCGCAATAAATACCCCGAAAAAACTATCGCAATACTTGTTCGTGCAAGAAACCATTTAAAATCTATTGTAAGACAGTTTCACAAAAACAAAATACCATTTCGGGCGGAAGATATAGATTCTCTTACATCCCGCCCTGAAATAATGGATCTTCTTGCTTTAATGCGAGCTCTTACTTCACTCCATGATCGAGTAGCATGGTTGTCAACTCTTCGAGCCCCTTGGTGTGGACTATCATTAGTTGATCTTCATAAAATCTGTGATTCTGATCTCAATACCCCTGTATGGGAATTATTAAAAGACAACAAACGTATTAACAGTCTTAGCTCAACAGGACAAAAACGCATTAAAAGAATTACATCGATTTTATTACACTCCTTAAAGGCATTGCCCTTTTCAAACTTTCGGGACATTCTAGAAGGTTGCTGGATCGAACTTGGAGGGCCATCATACGCAAACCCTGATATTTTCCCCGACATAGAAATATTCTTTGAAAAAGTCAGCGAATTTCTCGAATCAAATGAATTGTCAAATATTAGAGCATTTCAGGACGACATAAATCATCTATTCTCAAACTCATGGATAGAGTCCGATCAAGCGGTTCAAATTATGACAATGCATAAATCAAAAGGTTTAGAGTTTGATATTGTTATAATTCCGGGTCTTGAAAAAAAATCAAAAGCAGAAGAAAAAAGACTTGTCTATTGGATGCCTCATGGTGACGATTTATTAATAGCGCCTATTGAGGAAAAAGGGGGTCCTGATTCAAAAATATATAAGTTTTTATCTCGATTTGATGGAGCCAAATCTGACTATGAAGCATTACGTCTTCTTTACGTCGCCTCTACCCGAACTAAATTACAGCTACACCTGTTTGGACAATTTTTAGAAACAGAGAATAACACTCCTAGAAAAGGCTCTTTATTAGGAAAGTTGTGGCCATTTATTCAAGAAGTGTGGCCTAAAGAATCAAATTTTAACGCAACAAAATTACAAAACCCTGATAAAAAAACTAATATTTCAACTCCTAAAATATGGCGACTTAGCGATAACTATCGATTGCCAGAAACTCATCCAAGCATCGAGATAGAAGATTCTATAGAAATCCAAAATGAATTAGAAACTCCTGAGTTTTCTTGGGCAGGTAGTGGAGCGAGAGGTCTTGGAATAGTAATGCATAAATATTTTCAGACCTTGGCAGAAGAAGGAAAAAAAAGTTGGACTGAAGAAAGAATTAAACAATTAGAAAGACTAATACCTGCAGCTTTAAAATCTCAAGGCTTACCTCCTCAAATGATTCTAGAAGAAACCAAAAAGGGCAAAACTATGCTCCGCAATATATTAAACCATCCAGAAGGAAGGTGGATTCTTGAACCCCATAAAGATGCGCATTGTGAATATTCATTATCTCAGATAAAAAATAATACTTATCAATCAAGAATTATTGATAGAACTTTTATCGATGAAAATAACTCACGTTGGATTATAGATTATAAAACAGGGGAGCACATGGGAGCTAACCTAGAAAAATTTTTTTTAAATGAAAAAGAGCGCTATTTTAATCAACTTAACCAATACGAAAAACTATTTAAACAATTAGGGGAACAAAGGTTTATCAAAAAAGCACTGTACTACCCAATGCACAAGGAATTGTTAGTTTTTTAATAAGTAATATTAAGGTAAAAAAAAACGAGAAGAGATAAAATCTCTTCCCGTTTCTTTGTAGGAGCGTATTCAAAGCCCGTTTTGAATGACGCCAGAAAATAACTATTTTTAATGAATTTTAAAAGCCTATCTATACTTCCTTATCGACAAAAAAACTATAAAACAGAAGTAGTTAAAAATAAAGTTATATAAATCAATAGTTTATACTATATTTTCTATAAGAGTAAAAAATTACTTTATATATACAAATAAGACCCTAATATCGCAAAGTCAAGGTTACTGACAACTTTTTTTATTTAAAGAAAGAAATGGTAATCAAAAAAAAACGAAGACTTAGGTTCATTTCATAGTCTAAGTTTCATTGGGGGTGGGTAATCGATAGTGCACTAAAAAAAAATACACAAATTTATATATTCTGTTCAGCAAGCCAACGTTCAGCTTCTAATGCTGCAGCACAACCTGTCCCGGCTGCTGTCACAGCTTGTCTATATTTATGATCATGAACATCACCTGCAGCAAAAACCCCTTCAATATTAGTTTCTTGCGTCCCTGCTTTAACTATAATATATCCTATTTCATCAAGGTCTAATTGTCCCTGAAACATTTGAGTGTTGGGTGTATGTCCAATTGCATAAAATATTCCTGCAACTGTAATGTCCTTCACTTCTTTTGTTTTTACATTCTGCACTCGTGCACCAGTAACAAAATCATCACCAATAGCATCTTCAAATGTGGTGTCCCATATAATCTCAAGTTTTTTATTATCGAAAGCACGTTTTTGCATAATTTTTGAAGCTCTTAATTCATCACGCCGATGTACAAGGTAAACAACAGAGCCAAATTTTGTCAGATAGCTAGCCTCTTCCACAGCCGTATCACCACCTCCTATAACCATTAGAGGTTGATTTTTAAAAAAAGGTAACGCACCATCACACACAGCACAAGCGGACATACCGTTATTCCACATTTTTTCTTCATTAGGAACTCCCATTCTCTTTGCTACAGCTCCGGTGGCGATTATCACAGATTTTGCTTTCACTTCTCTCTGTTCTGATTTAATTACAAATGGCCTTTTCGAAAAATCAACTTCAACAATATCCTCTCCAACCATTTCCGTACCAAAACGCTCAGCTTGCTTACGAAAAAGTTGCATCAATTCGGGTCCCTGAATCCCATCTGGAAAGCCAGGATAATTCTCAACATCAGTAGTCGTAGTTAATTGACCACCAGCTGAGCCGCCAGCTACATAACCTTCAAACATAAATGGTTTTAGGTTTGCTCGGGCTGCATAAATAGCCGCTGTATGTCCCGCAGGTCCCGAACCAATAATAACTAAATCTTTTAAATCTTCCATCGAACAACCTTTCTATTTTTTCGAATAGGCACAACGAAAACCCACATCGCTATATTTATACTCAGGAATTTTAGCAACTCGGTCTGAAGCTCTTAAGTAATGGCTCGGAGAATGCCATGCCCCACCACGGACGACTTTTTCTTTGCCTGTAGGTGACCCTGTTGGATTTAACACATTATTTTCTAATTGATAAGGGCCATACCAATCAAGTGTCCATTCGTAAACGTTGCCTAACATATCGTAAAGATTATTTAAATTTGGGCGCTGACCACCTACATCGGTAGTAGAACCAACATTATATATCTGTTTAAAGTGCGCTCCACCGGGATTATCACCTTGAGCTGCATGTTCCCATTGTGCTTCAGTTGGAAGGTTTCCACCTCGCCATTTACAAAAAATCTGTGCATCTTCCCAAGTCACAAACACTACTGGCTGCTTCATACTACTAAAATCTTTTGGCCGCGTCTCGTGTAAATCGTTAGGATTACAAACCCCTTCAGCAAAACATTTCATATACTCCGAATTAGTAACTTCATATTGATCTAAACTATAAGATTTGAGTCTTACATTGTGAGGGATCTCATCTGAGCACCAATCAGAATTTTTTTGCTCTTCGGCACAATATATATTACCTATAGCAAACTCGCCTGCTTTAAAATTTATCTGGCTACTCACCTTTGTTAATGCAACTACAAGATTAAAGTTTAAAGAAAAAATTATTACCACAACAATATAAATGGAATAAATAAATTTTTTATTTTTCATATAACTCCCTAATCAAGAGTATTTAAAATAGCTTTTTTTACCTTCTCATAGTCTGCAGGAAGATTCACTGGAGCAAAAGCAAAGTCAGAAGATACTCCTTCAATCTTACCAGTATGATATTTATGAAGAAAGTCAGTAAACTTTAACCCGTTGGCCGTTGACACAACAACAACCCGGTTGTTCTTTTTAATTTTACCTTGCTTAATCAGTTTTTCAAGTACCGCTAATGCAACGCCTGTATGAGGACAACAAAATAGACCTGTAAGATTTGCACGTCCAACAGCATTGGCTAACTCCGATTCAGAAGCTTCCTCAACAATTCCATCAAAACTCTGCAGAGTTTTGATTGCTTTTTTTACGCTAACAGGATCACCTATCTGAATTGCTGATGCTAGAGTATTTTTAGCCTGAATCGGTTCAAAATTCTTAAATCCAGACATATAACTTCTATAGAGTGGATCAGCATGCTCTGCTTGAGCGCAAATAAGTCGTGGATATTTATTAATCAAACCTAATTCTTTTAACATTTCGAACCCACGTCCAATTGCACTAATATTTCCTAAATTTCCGCCGGGAACTATAACAAAATCTGGGACCTCCCAATTAAACTGCTCCACTATTTCAAAGCTAATAGTTTTTTGACCTTCAATACGGAGCGAATTCATTGAATTGGCCAAATAAATATCATTTTTTTCACAAACCTGTTTAACCAGCTTCATACAACCATCAAAGTCAGTATCTAGCGAAAAAGTAAGAACGCCATGAGTGATTGGCTGAATTAATTGAGTCAACGAAACCTTATCCTTAGGTAGAAATACAATAGCCTGGATTCCCGCAACAGCGCAATAAGCCGCAAGGGCAGCTGAAGTATCACCAGTAGAAGCACAGGCAACAGCGCGAATATTTTTGCCCTCAGAAATCATTTGTTTTACCATTGAAACAAGAACTGTCATTCCAAGGTCCTTAAAAGAACCTGTATGAGACATTCCACATTGCTTTATCCATAAATCATCCAATCCAAGTTGACTTCCTAATCGTTCAGCCCAAAAAAGATTGGTACCACCCTCCAAAGTTGAAACGACATTCTTATTATCTAGATTAGGACAAACCCACTCTTTCTTACCCCACACAGAACTGGCATAAGGCCATTCATGTCTACCTACTCGGTCATTAAAAAGTGCTTTCCATTCATCGGGACCAAGTTGTTTGAGAAGGTCTATATCATGTTGAACTTCGAGTAATTCATCGCATTGAGGGCATTTATAAATAATCTCATTAAGTGGATGCCTTCCAGAACAACCATTAATACACTGAAACCAAGCATCTAGTTTTATCTTCATTTCTCTACTCTAATGAAATTAGATTTTTCATAAACAACTTCCAACTCATCAATTTCTCTAAGGGCAAGTTGAATATTTTTTTCGTTTGAACGGTGTGTCATCATAATAAGAGGTACAGCTTTACCTTCATCACAACGTCCCTTCTGGATAACAGAAAAAATTCCGATGGAATACTTACCAAGTATTCCTGAAATAAGAGATAACACACCAGGATTATCAAA
>Ga0209403_10004549_pt1 | contig 15013 bp, 13 predicted proteins | sample ArcticOcean_MG_C_8_FD_187440 | JGI IMG/M metagenome (GOLD analysis project Ga0209403, IMG submission 187440) | Marine microbial communities from western Arctic Ocean - ArcticOcean_MG_CB11_86 (SPAdes) (version 2) | ecosystem: Environmental > Aquatic > Marine > Oceanic | place: Arctic Ocean... | reverse complement strand
GGATGCCTCTCCTGCTCCTACAATCCGTCGATCAGAGAACCGGCTCAGCACTCTTGCGGTTACTGCCCGGCGGTATATCGACCCTGTAAATCTTCACCTTGCCCACTGTCTCCATCGAACCGCCCAACATGCCGGTATGGGCGATGTCCATGGCGAGGTGGGCGTTCTGACTGATACCCTTTTCCTGCGCGAGGGGATGCCTGGTCCAACGCCCGAAACCGCCCGATACGGCCGCCGTCTCCGGGTGAATACCCTGCGTCAGTCCGACAACTCCCTCGGCCCGCGCGAAGCGCGATTCCACCCAGACGGGATCGCCGTCCCGTAATCCTCTGGCCGCCCCACTATCCGCGTTGCTCACCACTTTCAGGAGATGCGGATCGCGGCTGTACAAGTCCTTCAAGATCGGATTGGTCGCGGTATCCGCATACGTCATCATGTAGGACTTGTAGGAGATCAGATAGAAATCGTAATCCGCTTCACGCGCATGGCCTCCGAGAACACCTGTTGCTTGTCCGCGCAGAGGTTGAACACACCATTACTGATGACGACATCGGCCCAACCGTCCGTGATCGGCATATCCTCGAGCAAGCCTTCTTTGAACTCCACATGATCTAAATCGAGCTCTCTGGCTGTGCCACCTGACTTCGTCAGCATTTCGTCCGTCATATCAATGCCGATCACGCGGCCACTCGGACCCACCTGCTCTGCGGCAATGAAGCAGTCAAATCCCGCACCCGAGCCGCAATCGACGACTCGCTCGCCTTCCTGCAGCGTGCGCAGCGAGAACGGATTGCCGACACCGGCGAAGGACTCGACTGCGGCGTCAGGCAGCGCGTCTACCACCGACGGTTCGTATCCAAGCCGCGCGGCCAAGGGACGCCCCGTATGGAAGTGATACTCTGCGTCGGGCGTTATCGCCACCTCGCGGTACTTCTTGCTGACTTCCTCGCGCAACACTTCCGCATCCACGGGGGTGGCCGCAGCGTCGATCTCTCTGATGGCCATGCTTTTCCCTCGTTCACTCATTGGGCGTTTGTCCACAGTACTACCGCACTGCCCAAAACCGTACGCGTAATTCGCTGGCAATCCTATTCGATGGACGGGCGTAAAAAGCGATTGGCGACGATGGCGTGGAAAAGTGCCTCATCAAAATTGTACGTGAACGAGGCATCCGGATCGTGGCCCCAACGGGGTTTGCGGATGCGCGATCTTCCGATGGGCCAGCCGGCCTACAACGCGCAAGTGCGGAAGCCGGCGAATACATCGCGGCGTTCCGGTCCGAAGAAGTTGCGGTAGGTCGAGCTCGCCATGCGGGCCCGCGTCGTCCAGGCGCCGCCACGCAGCACTTTGGTATCGCCAAACAGGGGTTCGGAATATTCCTTGTAGTCGTCCGGTGAGAATCCAGGGAACGGACCGAAGGTATCGGCTGTCCACTCCCAAACATTGCCGAGCATTTGGCGGCAACCCCAGAAGCTATCGCCCTCATCGTGCGCTGCAACGTCGACGGGACCGAGCGCGAAGCCGTCGAGGTTTACATGGCCCGGCGTCGGCACCGCATCGCCCCAGGGATAGCGCGCCTTGATCAGACCGCCACGGAGACCTTCCCGCATAGTGGCGGCAAACTCCCACTCCGCCTCGGTCGGCAATCGGCGGCCGGCCCAGCGGCACCAGGCGCTAGCCTCATACCAATTGACATGGATAACTGGTTCATCAGGAGGCAGATCCAACCATTGATCGAACCGGCGGAGCTGCCAGCCGCTCTTGCCGTCTTGCCCTATGCCGATCGGGCGCCAGAAAACCGGGTGCTGAGCCTCATTTTCGCTGCGCCAGCGCCAGCCGTCCGCACCCCAATATTCCTGACGTTCGTAGCCGCCATCGGCAATGAATGCGGCAAATTCGGTGTTGGTGACCGGCGCGCGCGCCATGCGCATGGGCGCGACGAAGGCATCGTGAGCCCATTTCTCATTGTCGAAGAGAAAATCAGCTTCGGGCGGCGAGCCCATCTGAAACCAGCCGCCCGGGATCTCCGCATCGCCCATCAGGGTGCCGCGGTCTGATCCTACTTCTTCGCGTGGTCCATCCGGCATGAACGTCGGTGCGGGGTAGCCGTGAGTCTGGCGGGCCCACACGAAGGCCTCGTCGTGCATGTCCTCGTGGAAAGTTGTGAATTGGTAGAGAAAGCTCTCCCGTGGATCAGCCAGGCCGTCTCCCAACCGTCCGATCAGGACCTCACAGACCTGGTCCATATAGGATTGAATCTCATCCAGCGGGTAGATCGGCAGGTCCCAGCGTGTCTCATGCGCGATCGTGATCGAATCGTACAACGCGTCACCGCGCCCAAGCAGCGGCTGGTGGCTGTACTCCCTGCGCAGGATGAAGTACTCGTGAAACCAGGCGACGTGACCCACTTCCCAGAGCAACGGGTTGACGGTCGGCAGTACGGGGCCAATAAGCTGCTCGGCGGTCAGGCCTTCAAGCAATTCCATCGAACGTTGATGGGCGTTTCGCATATTTGCGGCAAGTTGGATGGTCGATACGGAAGCGGTCATCGGGCTCACACACTTATGACGACTGATGGCATGAATACGAATGGCATGAAGATCGGTGGATATTAGTCTCGTCACGCCGGCCGGAAAACACACCCGCGCCGGCAACTGGACCACGGCGGCGCGATGGGCGCGAATCCTGCGTTGTCTCGGGCATCGTGTAAATATCGCTGAGACCGACGAACATTGCGACGCCGATATGTTGATCGCGGTGCATGCCTGGCGAAGTCGCGCCTCGATCGAGCGATTTGGCAAAATTCATCCCGACCGTCCCCTCGTGGTGTGTCTCGCGGGCACCGACATCTACGGCTTCCAGCACAGCCATCCCCATGAGACGTTGAAATCGATGGAACTGGCAGGTGCGTTGGTCTGCCTGCACGACCTTGTTCATCTGGCGATCCCGAAACGGTTCCATCGCAAGCTTCGGGTGATTCATCAATCGGCGTTGCCGCTTGCGGCACCGCGCCAACCCTCGGTCAGGACATTCGACATCTGCGTCATCGGGCACCTGCGTGATGAGAAAGACCCTCTGCGGGCTGCATATGCCGCCCGGCTGATGCCCGCACAATCCCGGCTGAGAATCATTCAGCTCGGAAAGGCCCACAACGAAAAGTGGGCGGCATTGGCCCGCAAAGAGATGACCGGCAACGATCGCTTCATTTGGCGCGGTGAGGTGTCAGGCGGCTTAGTCAGGCGGCAGTTGTCCCGGAGCCAGGTAATGGTGATCAGCTCCCTCGCGGAAGGCGGGGCAAATGTGATCTCAGAATCAGTTGTTGCCGGTGTTCCCGTTATCGCCTCGAGCATTGAGGGAAATATGGGCCTGATGGGCACGGATTACGCTGGAACCTATCCGGCAGAAGACACGGCGGCCTTGGCTGCGCTGCTGATGCGCGCGGAGAGCGAGCCTCGCTTTCTTGCCGAACTCGGGACCCAGTGTGATCGTAGAGCGCCGCTGTTTAGCCCCGACCGCGAGATGGATGCGTGGCGGATGCTGCTTCTCGAACTTTCCCCTTTGAGCCGGGCCATCTAAAACCGGATCGTAATCGGCTCCAACTGGTTGCTCTGTGGCAGAACCCGGCCAATCGTAGCGGCCCGGAGATAGCCAAGTGTTTGAAGGGCGTCGACGCAATCCTCGGCCCGGTCAGCCGGGACGCCCGCCAACAGACCACCCGACGTTTGAGGGTCAAACAAGAGCGGATAGCGTGGATCCTCGCCGGCCTGCTCCAAATTCGCGACGGCACGACGTAGCCGGACGTTCTGGGGCTGCAGCGAGCTGAGGATGCCGGCGCGAGCCGTCTCCTCGGCGCCCTCGAAATACGGAATGGCGTCGAGATCGAGTTCGACGTCCACTTCGGATGCACGAATCATCTCCACCAAATGGCCGAGCAAGCCAAACCCGGTCACGTCGGTGCAGGCATGCGCCTGATGACTCAGGAGGCACTCGGCGCCACTGCGGTTTGACTGTGTCATCGATGCGAGCGCGGCGGTGATCCATCGGCCCTTGGCCTTGTGACGCATATCGGCCGCAAACAAGGTGCCGGTGCCGATCGGTTTGGTCAGCAACAGCGCGTCGCCCGGCATCAAGCCGCCCTTGCGCATGACATGTTCCTGGTCGATCAGCCCGTTGATCGAGAAACCCAGCGACAATTCGACACCTTCGCTGGTGTGGCCGCCGACCAACGCGGCGCCGGCCTCTTCCAAGACCTCCATCGCGCCCGCCATCATCTGGGTCAGCGTGTCCTCAACCTTGGTCTCGATCCCGAACGGCACCGTCGCGACGGCAAGCGCCGTCTGGGGTTCACCCCCCATGGCATAGATGTCGCCCAGGCTGTGATTGGCGGCAATTTGGCCAAATACATAAGGGTCGTCGATCATGGCCCGGAAGGAATCGATGGTCTGGACGACGGCCTTACCCGGCGGCACCGTAACCACCGCGGCATCATCCGGTTCGTGCAAACCGATCAAGACATCTTCGCGCGGCACAGGCGTCAGGCCATTGATCGCCCGACCCAGGACGGTGGCTCCCACCTTCGCGCCGCAGCCGCCGCAGCGCATGGCAATCGCCGAGATTTCCTTGATGACGTCGGGACCCGCCAGCCCCGCGGGCAGGTCCGTCTGTTCGTCGTCATCCATTTCGGGCAGGTCGTTGAATTTGTCCATGAATCGACGGTCGATCCAGTCCTTCCAAGTCCATACCGCACGGCCCTTGAACGACCAGGAACCACGGGAGGCGACGGCGTATTTGTCACCGGTCGTAATCAGGCTCAGAAACTTGACCTGCGGCGTGAAGGGGCGTGGTGCTCGGCCGAGCAGCATGCGCCGAAGGTTCCTCGCCAACGGTTTTCCCTGCCGGACGGCAAAGACTCCTGATTTTGGCCGCGGATGGTTGACCATGGTGGCAACGTCCCCTGCCGCGAAGACTTCAGGATGGGAGACTGTTTGCAGCGTATCCCCCACTTTGACGAAACCTTGCGCGTCGACCTCAAGACCGGCTTCGGCCAGCCAGACGGGTGCGCCAGCCGCCGTGACCCAGAGAATTTCATCCGCTTCGATCTGAGCACCGGATTCGGTGCGCAGGAGACCCGGTTTAACCTCGACCACCGCGGAACCGGTATGCACCTTCACGCCACGCTCGGACAGGACTGAGCCGAATGTCCGGGCAACGATGGGGTTGTGGCCCGCGAGAATACCCGACGTATCGCTGAATAGATGAAATGTAATATCCCCTGATCTTCCCGCGTCGGCCCGCAACGCCCGTAGCCGATGCTGGACAGCCAACAGGAGTTCGACTCCGCCGGCTCCGGCTCCGACGACTGCAATACTCATCGGCCCGTCGTGGCGCTTGGCACGCTCCGCCAATGCTTCCCAGCGATCGAGAAAGAGATTGATCGGCTTGACAGGGACCGCCGTTTCGACGGCCCCAGGTACGTCCGCGGTGCGTGGCGTCGAGCCAGTATTCAGCGACAGCAGGTCGAAGGGTACGGGCGGGCGGTTGTCGCACAACACACGCTTGCCTGTGAGATCGAGCCCCGTGACCTCGCTGTGGAAAAAGCGGCCTTGGGCAAAACGAACAAGTGCACCGAGATCGATGTGAGCATCGTCAAAGCCGTAATGCCCCGCAACATAGCCCGGCAGCATGCCGGAATACGGCGTATGCACGTCACGGCAGATCATGGTCAGGCGTACGCCCGGGACCGGCTTCATGCCGAATCGCTTGAGCACAGAGACATGGCTGTGACCGCCACCGATCAATACGAGATCCTTGATTACGGGCGTGTCTGAACTTTTCATTGCTTCTCGCCGAATACCTCTTGAATCCGCACTCAAGCCGTTGCGCGCCAATCTTCTTCCATTCATATGTACGGCTTACTAGCACAAAGCAATTACTGATGCTCAGGATTGCATTTATGTCTGGCGTCAAGGGGTTCGTATGGACTCCATGACACTTGAAGTCTGCCTGTAAGCCGAGTTGGCACTGGAAGGCAGAGGCCCAAGCTCGCTGACGATCGGTCCAGTCGCCCTCCAGCTAAGCCGTAAGATTCCCGTAAGCCTCCTGGCGAAGTCTTGTGCCTCAGCAGATTAATGACCCAGGCAAAGGAATCTTCATCATGCATTTTCTCGTGCTTTTTCGGGCGCTTGCGATCGCGGCCCTATACAACCTCCTACTCATTTCCGCGACAGCGGCCGCGGTGCCGACCGACGGCCAACTTGACTTTACCGTGATGCGCGACGGTAAGGAGATCGGAAATCACCAGATACAGTTTCGGCAGGATACTGATTCGCTGAGTGTCGATATCAAGACCGACGTCGCGGTCAAAATCCTCTTCATCACCGCCTATCAGTTCGAGCATCACGGCACGGAAATTTGGCGCGATGGCCGGCTCGTCGCATTGAAATCAGTCACAAATGACGACGGGACACCGCACGACCTTGAAGCCCAGGCCGACAAAGATTCGCTCTCTGTGATGGGGGACGGATCGGCCAGCCGTGCGGAGGCGAACATCATTCCGGCGAGTCTCTGGCACGAAAGTATCCTCCAGGGCGGCGATATCTTGAACACCCTGCATGGAAAAAAATGGCGATCAGCGTCCGTGATAACGGCCAACAGGCCGTTTCCGTACGTGGCAACACGGTCCAGGCCCGGCACTTCGTCATCACCGGTGATCTTGAGCGCGAGCTGTGGTTTGACGGCAACAACGTACTTGTGAAGGTCCGCATGAAGGGCAAAGATGGGTCCGACATCCAATACCTGTTGAACTGAGCAAAGTGATCGAATCCAGCGCATTGATTCGTTTGGTTATGGACAGGGCTGCACTGCGGCATCACGCAACCGGCCATCTAACATTGGATCCTTTGATATGAGGCTATTGCTGGTCGAGGACGACGTTCGCCTGAACGCCACCGTCAGACGGGGGCTTCAACGGGCTGGATTCACCGTGGATGCAGTTGAACTTGCCGGTGACGCACGATTGGCGGCGGCTACCACCGCCTACGACGCCATCGTGCTTGATCTCGGACTCCCCGACGAGGATGGCAAGACCGTGCTTACGGAATGGCGCAATGCCGGCAACACGATGCCGGTGCTTATTTTGACGGCACGAGATGGCGTCGACGATCGTGTCGAAGGGCTCAATCTCGGTGCGGACGACTATCTGCTCAAGCCGTTTGCCATGGCCGAACTGGTGGCTCGACTGAAGGCACTTCTTGGTCGGATCCCTGTCGCTGGTCGTCTCGACGTTGCTCTACTACGTATGGACGATATTGGACGACCTGGACGACGCCAGTTTTCAAATTCAAGCACGACAAATTACGGACAATCTTGTTGTTCAAGATGGAGCAGTCGATTTGAATTTGCCGACTGCGCTCAAGAGCGCTTACCAACAATCCGGTGATGGCTTTCTGTTTGCCTTAAAGCATCGTGACGGACACGTCCTGGTCTCGTCGAGCGCGAAAGCACGTAATCTCATAGATGCCGTGGCGCTTCAGCTTTTACGCATTTGATCGATCCCTTTGGCATGGCAGTCGACAGCCCCGAGACTGCGGCAGCCAGCATCATTTTGGCCATCGAACGAGGCTCGCGATCGCGCTATGCCGTTGGTTGGGAGCGCCTGTTCGTGTGGGCACAACGCCTTGCGCCGAGCCTCGTCGACATGATCTTGGCCCGCCAGATGGCAAAGTACATTGGTCGCCGATAACGCCTGCCTGCCGGCGAGCCGCAAAGGCCGAAATCGAATTCGTACACTTCGCACTATATCCAGCGAGGTAATATGGCAATGATACTATATATTGTGCCAAATTAACATTTAAATACTATATATAGTATTCAAGCGCTGACTTTGGCTGGTGTTTTGGCCCTAATAGAGATCTCAAACCTTGTTTAAGGTGTCCTTCTGCATCATTGTTATAATTTTACCCATATTGGATAAATTCATTGAAATAAGTCAGATTATACGGTAATATTTCACACCGTTTTGGATAATTTTAGTGCTCGCATCGAAGGCGCGGCGAAATCTACCGCACCGTGCTAGCATAAGGCCTATGAAATCATGGCTATTGATCGTCACCCTGCCCTTTCTCCTGCTGACGGCCGGGTGCGAAGGCATGCAGCAGTGGACGCAGACGATTCAAGAGCTCAACAAGACATTGCTGCCCCTAACCGTCTTCAAAAAGTCCACCAATTAGGCCGGGCGACTTTGGCTATTCCCGTGCAGCCAGCTTCATCATCTGCGCGTGCTGCGACCTACGTAAAACGGCACACGGGACGAGTTCAACACCACGTCGCAATCCTCCTGGGTGCTTACATTGCGCTTTTCTGCTGGGTACTGCCGTCCGTCTCCGCGGCACAGGCAGGAAATTTCATGGCGGCGGTGGCCAATCCGCACGCTGCCGAGGCAGCCGTCGATATCATGCGCCAGGGCGGCAGCGCGGTGGACGCCGCCGTGGCCGCGCAGCTGGTGCTGTCACTGGTCGAACCGCAGTCTTCGGGTATTGGTGGCGGCGCCTTCCTGCTCCACTACGATGCAGGCAACGGCGATGTCGCGGCCTACGATGGGCGCGAGACAGCACCCCGCGCCGTCACAGAAGAGCTGTTCCTCCGTGATGACGGCTCGCCGATGAAGTTTTTCGAGGCGGTGGTCGGCGGCCGCTCGGTGGGCGCCCCAGGTGTTCTGCGCATGCTCGAGATGGCTCACCGGCGTCATGGACGCCTGCCGTGGGCGACACTGTTTCAACCCGCGATCGCATTGGCCGACACGGGATTCGCCGTCTCGCCGCGCCTCAACATGCTGATCACGAGAGACAAGTACTTGAGGACCCAAGAAATCGCGCGGCGCTACTTCTATCACGCAGACGGTAGTGCACGACGCGTCGGAGAGATCCGCCGGAATCTTGAGTACGCAAGCGTTCTGCGATCGATCGCGGCCGGCGGTGCCGACGTATTCTATCGCGGGGCCTTGGCTCGGGAAATCGTTCGAGCGGTCCGATCGGCGCCCAATCCGGGCCTGCTCACCGAGGACGACCTTGCAAGCTATCGTGCTGTCCGGCGGGAAGCAGTCTGCCGTCCGTATCGGGCCTACCGCGTGTGCGGCATGCCGCCGCCGACCTCGGGAGGCGTGACGATGCTGCAGATCCTGGGAATCCTCGACAATTTCGATCTGAGCGCGCTGACGCCGGGTTCGACGGAGGCGGTCCACCTGGTTTCGGAGGCCAGCCGACTGGCCTACGCCGACCGAGGCCTTTATCTGGCGGACCCTGACTTCGTGCGAATCCCGGTGAAGGGCCTGCTCGACCCCGGCTATCTTCGGGCGCGGGCGTCGATGATCGACCTGCAAAGGAGCATGGGCAAAGCGATTCCCGGGCGCATGTCCCGTCGAGCCGACGAATTTCAAGCACCGGGACGGTCGCTCAACCTGCCTTCCACGACTCACTTCAGTATCGTCGATGCGATCGGCAACGCCGTCTCCATGACCTCTAGCGTCGAGAACGTGTTCGGCTCCCGGCTGATGACGCAAGGTTTCATACTGAACAACCAATTGACCGACTTCTCGTTCCGGCCTTCGGTTGATGGGACAATCGTCGCGAACCGGGTCGAGCCCGGCAAACGGCCCCGCAGCTCCATGTCACCCGCCGTGGTTCTCGATGGAACCGGCAAGCTGCGATATGTCCTGGGTTCGCCGGGCGGAAGCCGGATTATCGCCTATGTTGCCCGGACCATCATGGGACTCATCGACTGGAAACTCGATCCGCAACAAGCTGTCTCCTTGCCGCACCACGTCAATCGCAATGGAACGACGGAGCTAGAGGCAGATACAGCACTATCCGGACTTACGGCGTCGCTTGAGAGTATGGGGCACAGCATCAAGGTGAGGCCTCTGGTCAGCGGGCTGCATGCCATCGAAGTCGTCGAAGGTGGTCTCAAAGGCGGTGCTGATCCTCGCCGGGAAGGCGTCGCGATCGGCAATTGACAGCAGCAAGACGCATAACCATTCAGAGCGTGAAAAAGTCGATGCCTTCATCCTTTTTGCACACTCAGCACTGCCAATGATCAGAATTGGACCAGCGTTTCTTGCCGTCGTTCTGGTGTTGATGATGTCTGAAGCGAACTCAGCCGAACCTGAGATCAGCCTTCCGCGGATCACCCACATTCACGGCGTTGCGTTTGACAGGAACGACACATCACACGTCTACATCGGCTCCGGTCATGGGTTCTTTCGAGTTGGGCCTGATGGTTCTTTAGAGCGCTTCGCGACCGACCGGCCCGATTTCAAGGGGTTCGCCGTTCATCCTTCGCAGCCCACCAAGTTCGTCGCCAGCGGACATCCCGAGGGCTGCAGGTCAGCCGGGATGCGGGAGCCACCTGGACGATCGAGGGCAAAATTCCGAACGGCGTGCTCGATATCGCAGCCTCGGCGACAACAGAAGACACGATCTATGTTGGCACACCTCAGGGCCTGATGGTTTCGCGAAACGCAGGCAAGAGCTGGACCAACGCCTTCAAGAGCAAAAAGAAACATCCGGCCACCATGGTCGAGATCACGCCTGACGGCACGCTCTTTACCTTCAGCCATGGCCGGAGGCTGATCACCTTCGATGAGGCAACCCGAAAGGGAAAAATCCTGGCAAGCGCGAAGAAGTTCGACGGCGCCTTGATCCACCTCGCGGTGGACCCGAATAACAAGGCTCACCTCGTCGCGGTGACCCAGTACATGAAATTGCTGGTCAGCGAAGACGGCGGCAAAACGTGGGGAAAGTTCGTGCGGTAGAGCAGGTTCACGTGACCCATAGGAGGGATTTCGTTCGCGCCTCTACTTCTGCCCTTTGAATGCCGTAAGAATTTCGGCACCGGTTGCGATCCAGGTGCTCTCGCGCTCCCGTAGCCAGGCCAGCATATCTTCGAAGTAGCCGATGCGGTGGGGATGACCGGAGATCCAGGCATGGAAGGTCATCGCCATGACGCGTCCGCCATGCTGGGCCGCCTCGCGCTGAAGAACGGTATGCGTGTCGCGAATCTGCTGGCCAAACTGTGCCTCGGTGTGGCGCAAGTCGAGCAGGACCAGACGGTCGCTGAGTTCGTAGGCGAAGGGCATGGCATGGAGTGGGCCTGATTTCGTCTTCAGTGCATACGGAAGATCATCGTTGACCCAGTCGCAGACATAGTCGACGCCCTCGGCAGCTAACAGGTCGAGGGTGTTCACGGATTGAGACAAATCCGGTGACAACCAGCCCGTGACCGGCTGTCCCGTCGCTTCGCGGAGTATTCGGAGTGACTGGCGCACCCATTTCCGCTCCTGCGCGCGGGAAATATCGCCGTGGTGGACATGTTCCATATCGAAACCATGCGCGATGATCTCGTGGCCGCCGCTCAACACGGCGTCGATGATTTCCGGATAGCGCTCGGCAATCGCCGCGTTCATGGCCACCGAAGCGCGCACGCCTGCCGATTCCAACGCCCGCAGCATGCGGTAGACCCCGACCCGATTGCCATACTCCAGATGGGAATAAGCACGGTAGTCCGGATAGGGACGGACGCCGACGTATTGGTCGCTGGGTGGCCGGAACGGCGTGTTCCGGGACGTCAATGGAAACCATTCGACGACAACGACCGGCCAGGCCGCGAGATGTGCGCCACCCGGCCACTGCACGGGCGGACGATCGGGAAGCATCGACCAGTCATAGAGATCATGATCCATCCCCTGCCGGCGATGGGGATAATCGAGATTGTGGCGCGGCCGCTTCATCGGACCGGTCCGCCCAGGGCGGCCTCACGGGCCGCGGCCGCAACAAGGAATTCATCGTAGTGGTGCGCGTCAAACCACGCCGCGATTTCGCGACCTGTCGTCACCCAGACGTCTTCGTGTCCCGTGATATAGGCGAGCGCATCGGCAAAAGCGTCGATACGATGCGGCTGCCCGACCGCGAACGGATGCAGCGGGATACACATGACGGTCCCGGACTCCTCTCCTTCGGCGTAGAGACGGTCGAACTGGCGCTTCAACAGATCGCACCATTCGCGCGGACTTCCCAGGGTCGTGAAGTACCAGACGAGCAGGTCGTTGCCCTCGACCGAGTACGGAACGCTGGTCAGTCGGCCTTTGCGGGTATTTACAGGGAATGGCTGATCGTCATGGAACAGGTCGACCGTATAGGTGAACCCGTACTCTCCAATGAGCTCTATCGTCCGCGGCGTGTTGGCCATGCCGGGCGCGAGCCAGCCGACGATGCGCTGTCCCGCGGCGCCCTCCACCGTCTCGATGGCATCCTCCAGCATCTCGCGTTCCTGCGCCTCGTTCATGCCATGGGGGAAGCGGGAGTTGTAAATACCATGACCAAAGAGCTCCCAATCCCGGTCCACGCAGGCCTCGATGATCTCGGGATGGTGGACGCAGAGGGCGGTATTGAGGGAAACACTTCCCCGGACACCATAGGCGTCCATGGCATCGATCATGCGCCAAATGCCGACGCGGTTGCCGTAATCGACGGTTGAGTACTTCAAGGTGTCGGGCAGCGTCCTGCCATATGGAGAGCGGTGGCGGTTGTGCGGCGGCAGCAGCTCAAAAACCTCGACATTTGGAACCACCCAAAAGGCGACGCGCGCGCCATCCGGCCAACTGATCTTGGGGCGCTCAAAATATGGCAGGTAGCCGGATAGCCGGGGATCTCTCTTTCGATTGGGCATTTCATGGTATTCCAGGACGTTGAGCCGTGAATTCTCCTCTTCCGACACCGGTCATGCAAATAGATCGTGATCCGACCAAGACTTGGACTTGGGCTCCATCTCGTAGTCGGTGCACTCTTCCTGAAATTATATATCGAAATGCTATATATCGGAACTGAAGGCGTGATTGGGGAGTGCGATGGATATCAGGACCCTCTGCCTGGGCATCCTGACATTCGGTGATGCCACCGGCTACGAGATCAAGAAGCGCCTCGAAGGGCCGATGCGTCACTATTACGATGCGTCGTTCGGTTCCATTTATCCAGCACTGGCAGACCTCAATCAGGACGGCTACGTAAATCGCGTCGAGGAATCGCAGAACAAGCGCCCCCACAAGAAAATTTACAGCATCACGCAGCCCGGACGCCTGGCGCTCATCGAAGCGTTGCTCGAAGATCCTCGTCCAGACCGCTACCGGTCGGACTTCATGGTGACCGTGCTGTTTGCCGACCTGATGCCCGCAGGGCATTTGAATGATCTACTCAAAAACCGCGCCGAACTCTACCGATCCTTTATCGAGAAAATCGAAACCAAACAGGGCGGGAGGTCGCCTGGTCAGGAATTCGTCAGCGGCCTCGGCGTCGCGGTCTACAAAGCAGCGCTAGATTACATCGAAGAACAAGGGCCCAGGCTGGTTGCCCAATCCCTGAAGGCGCAAGGCGATTCCCTGAAGGAACAGGGTGTGGCGGCGGAATGACCCGTACAAATTGCATGACCCAACAAAAACCAAAACTGGAACCCACAACATGAGGCGATCCTACATCCTGGCAGCGCTCGTGGCGGTCGTCGTCATCGGATGGGTGGCATCCGGCCAATTCGGTGGCGAAAGCGAAGCCGAAGATCAAGGGATCGCCGCAGCAACTGTTGCGAATTCAGCGGCGACGGGGCCCAGCGATCCAGTCAGTGTCCGCATCAGCCAACGCACCGCTCAACCCCGAACCCGCGATCTCGTGCTGAGTGGCCGAACAGAAGCCAATCGATGGGTGGATATCAAGGCGGAGACAAAAGGACGCGTCACCGACGTCGTCACCAAGAAAGGCGCCCGGGTGGCGCGCGGCGATGTTGTGGTCAAACTAGCCATGGAGGATCGCGCAGAGAAGCTGGCCGAGGCGAACGCACGGGTTCGCCAACGCCAGCTCGAATTCGATGCCGCCAAGTCGCTCCGGAAAAAGGGTTTCCGCGCGGAAACCAAGACCGCCGAGTCAGCCGCGCAGTTGGATTCAGCAATCGCCTATGTGGCGCAAATTGCGATCGACATCGATCACACCGAGATCAGCGCCCCGTTCGCCGGGGTCATCGACACCCGTAAGGTCGAAATCGGGGACTTCGTTGAACCCGGCGACATCATCGCGCGCGTCGTGGATGAAGACCCGTACCTCGTCGTTGGGCAAGTATCGGAATTAGATGTCGGCCTGATCAAAATTGGCGATTCCGGTGTCGCCCGTTTGGCAAACGGTGAGTCGGTGAAAGGCAAGGTCCGCTACATCGCCGCCGTCGCCGATCCGTCGACCCGCACGTTCCGGGTGGAGATCGAAATCTCCAATCGCGCGCGGACCTTGCGCGGCGGTGTTACGGCACAAATCCGCATCCCGGTCCAATCCGTACAGGCCCATTTCCTGTCGCCCGCCCTGCTCACTCTGAACGACGACGGCGTCCTCGGCGTGCGGACAGTCGATGCCAACGCGACAGTCCAATTCAAACCGGTCCAGGTCTTTGCGACGCAAACAGACGGTGTGTGGCTGACCGGTCTTCCCGACTCCGTCACGATTATCACCGTCGGGCAGGAATTCGTGCGCCATGGGGAAGTCGTGATGCCGGTACCCGACCAGGGTGAGCAATCATCATGACGGGCTTAATCGATGCGGCGTTGGGCCGCTCCCGCACCGTCCTCCTCGCCCTCGCCCTGATCCTGATCAGCGGGACCATTGCGTATATCACCATCCCCAAAGAATCCGATCCCGACGTCAACATCCCGATCATTTACGTCTCGATGAATCATGAAGGCATTTCTCCGGAGGACGCGGAGCGCTTGCTGGTCCGCCCCATGGAAAAGGAGCTTCGCTCCATCGAGGGCGTCAAGGAGATGAGATCGACAGCCAGTGAAGGCCACGCCTCCGTGCTATTAGAATTCGAGGCTGGATTCGACGCCGACACGGCCCTGCAGGATGTCCGTGAAGGCATGGACATCGCGAAGAGCGATCTACCGGACGACACAGATGAGCCCGTGGTCAACGAGGTCAACGTCGGCCTCTTC
>Ga0209403_10004547_pt1 | contig 15015 bp, 10 predicted proteins | sample ArcticOcean_MG_C_8_FD_187440 | JGI IMG/M metagenome (GOLD analysis project Ga0209403, IMG submission 187440) | Marine microbial communities from western Arctic Ocean - ArcticOcean_MG_CB11_86 (SPAdes) (version 2) | ecosystem: Environmental > Aquatic > Marine > Oceanic | place: Arctic Ocean... | reverse complement strand
CCCGTGACTTCATACCTACTAGTCGATCTTCTACAAGATCTATTCTGCCTATGCCGTGTTTGGATCCTATATTATTCAAATACCCAAGCAATTCGGCCGGTGGCATCTCGCTTCCATTTACAATCACTGGATAACCCCGGTGAAATTCAATCTCCAAAATTTCGGGACAATCCGGTGCTATTTCAGCGGCAACTGTCCACTGAAAAATCGACTCCTCCGGTTCGTATGCTGGGTCTTCCAGGGGTCCGCCTTCATGAGAAATGTGCCAGAGATTTTCATCTCTAGAAAAGAGTTTATTCTGGTCCACTCCTTCTAAATCTATTTTGCGGTCACGCGCATATCTCAGGGCATCTTCCCTTGATTCTATTTCCCATTCTCTCCAAGGAGCGATAATTCTCAAGTCCGGTGCCAAGCTTGCAAAGGTAAGCTCAAATCGAACTTGGTCATTCCCTTTGCCAGTGCACCCATGGGACAACGCATCGGCACCCACTTCGCGGGCGATTTCAACCATGCGTCGAGCAATGATCGGTCGGGCCATCGACGTCCCCAATAGATATTTGCGTCCGTATACAGCTCCCGACCTCAGTGTCGGCCATACAAACTCTTCTATAAAAGCATCCTTGAGATCTTCTCCATAGAACTCTGTAGCACCAGTCGCAAAAGCTTTTTCCCTAAGCCCTTCCAACCCTCCTGGCTGTCCAACATCTACTGCAACGCAAATCACTTCCGCATTTTTTTCTTCAATCAGCCATGGAACTATTACGGAAGTGTCCAATCCACCTGAATAAGCCAATACAACTTTTATAGCCACATATCCCCCGTGTCTCAAAAATCACAGATAGTACAATTATACATAATATAGGTATAATTATGCATTTCGGTATAGGAGGCCCAACGGCAACTCGAATTCAGAACTCTAATATTAAGTCAGTTGTCCACCAATCACGGTGTATCACCTAGGACCTGCTGACACTCACCATACCAAGCAATCTGTCGCGAACAGTTTCTGTTTTCTTCTCATCACTCACAGCCACGAATACTGTATCTTCTCCAGCGACTGTGCCCATCACTTCCGGCCAACCTTCCCAGTCAATGGCATAGGCCAGGGCGGCAGCACCTCCATTTACGGTCTTTACTACCAGGAGGTTGCAGGCACTCTCAACAGACACAAAGAGGCTAGGTAGTATATTGGTGAGATTAGGTTTGTTATCCCAATCGTCTGGAACCCTATACTGACCAGCATTCTGAGTTCCCGGTACTTTTATAAGTCTGAGTTCCCTTATATCTCGGGACAGTGTGGTTTGAGTCACTGCTACCCCCTTCTCTTCCAGTAACTGCCCAAGTAATTGGTGACTGGTAACAGTATGATTTTTGACCAACTCCAAAATGGTCTCCAATCGCTTCTTCTTATTCATAGAGGAACCCTTCCCTACTCAACTGCATTATCAACCATTTCTTTTATTTTGTCGGGTTCCAGGCCGATACTCCTAGAACTTTCCTTTCCATCCTTAAAAAAGATCAAAGTTGGTACACTCGTAACCTTCACTTCTAACATCAAGTCTTGCGCCTTATCCGAATCAATCTTTCCCACGAGCAGTTTGCCCTGATGTAGTCTGGCTATATCATCGATAATCGGACCGACCATCTTACAAGGCCCACACCAATCTGCATAAAAATCTACTAACACTGGCACTTCAGAATCCAAGACGGTCGATTTGAAATCCTCCTGGTTTATTTTCACTGGCCTGTCCACAAAGAAGGGTTTAGAACAGTGATCGCAAAGTTCTTCTTCAATCCCCTGCCTGACCTCGATTCGGTTTAATTCTAGGCAAAAAATGCAGCGTAACGTCACCTTTTTCATTCTCTAAGCTCCATACTCCTTACTCATTAGCTTCACCACAACAGCAAACATCCAACACCGCAAAAGCACCTAAACTAGTAGAAGGGAGATGGACATGGCCCATCTCCCTTCTACTATATTGAAAGCCAATCACAACTTTCTAATTATTCAGATTTCCTAACAATTTCAAACTTTAGAAAGCATATTTCACTCTAGCCATGACAAACCTTCCCATCTCTGGAACACCAACAAAACTACGGTACTTTGTTCCCAAGAGATTGTTGGCCGTCAACTGCAAGGTCGCGGCAGTCCCTGGTACCTTATAACCCCAGACTGCATCCATCAAAGCATGTCCCTTTACACACTCTTCTTCTCCTAAGCCACCGTTTCCTCCAGTGACGCATTTAGTGCCTACAAAACCGGCTGAATTAGCTGGAAAACCATCGGCCACTCTCACTCGCATCTCCAGATTATGTCCAGATCGCACGCCTCTATAACCGAGCGCAAGACTAGCTTTAGACTTTGGTGCATTCAAATAAATGGGTGAAACAGCATTAGTCATTTCTGCAAGGGTAAAGTAGTCATCACTCACAAATGATGCAGTTGACGACAAAGTCCACTCATCATTCAGGAAAGCTTTCATCGAAAAATCAGCGCCCCATACATTCAGATCACCCGCATTCATATAAGTTGCCATTAATTCTGCGCCGTCTGCATTTATATCCTGGGTTGATACCACAGCCAATGGAACTTCTGCTAATCCAGGTATTCCACCCATTCCATCACCACCATCGGCAATCTTGGTGGCTGCTGCAAGCGCTGTAGCTCCAGCCGTGGCTGCATCCATGCCTTGTGCTTGGTAGACGGCGGACAACCTGGGTTGCAGGAACGCCACCATAGTCGCACCGTCCAGCATAATCATCGGTGTTGTCGCCATTAGCGGTGATACGAAATTTTTCCTCTGACTATACCAACCGTCCACTGCAAATAGAACTTTGTCGTTAACAAGTCCTTGGTATCCCATTTCATAAGTTGTATTGGTACTTATCTCCAACTTAGGAGTACTTGGTACCAAGCCCGCAACTAATGGAGATACTTTCATATTATTCGTATTAAGCAGATTGATTCCGATGGCTCCTGCATCCGCAGCAAAACTGTTCAAAAGTCCAGCCGTCGCTGCATCAACCGCCCCCTGGGCTTGCATAACTCCAACACCCATTGCGTAAAGAGTTGACTGCTGTACTGGTAGCAGCTGACTGGCTCCTCCAGTTGCTGCCGGGTTAAATGGGGATCTCATGCCCTTCAGTGATCCATCAGCGTTTTGATAGACATAACCGTTCCCGTTACCCTGAGCCCTTATTCTGTAACCCAGCCCTCCGAGCGGAGCTGGGGCAGCACCCCCAGAAATCTCCAAGAACATGTTTAAGCTACTAGGTGTTGAAAACGCCCTGTTGTACGTCGCTCTGAAGCTATGATTTGGAGCAGGTTCAAAAACAAGAGCAGCTCTTGGTGAAAAAGTGTTTTTATCGAGTCGAGAATGTGTGTCTCTGCGCCCAGCAACGATCAGATCCAATCGATCTGTTATAGCAGTCTTGGATTGCAGGTATATCCCCAGCTCCTGAATATCATCATCATCTTCGAATGCACCATTCACGGTCCCTTCAGTGACAGGATTTGTGTTCGTATAATCCATCCCATAAGTAAAATCTTGTTTGCCTTCAAAAAACGAAGTTGAATTGCGAAGTTGTGTTACCCAGAGTTGCGATTTGTCGACAAGAGGAGTCCCATTCCTTAAAAGGAAACTATTGGGACCAGCATCACTTGTATTCAGATAAGCTTGTGCAAACATTCGGTTAGATTTGATTCGCGCTTGATAAAACTGATATTTCCAATCTTCTGTCTGCCCCCCACCTAAGCCGGTGAGTTCCACACCTGACGCACTTGTTAAACCATAGTTGAACATGAGACGAGTGTTCTCACCCACATCCCAATCCGCCCTAGCGTCAACAGATTCACGATTAAAAGCTAGATTTCTGTTACCCACATTTTTGTAGGCTGAATTCGCGTCAGCAGTACTAGCTCCGGAAGCTATTCTTTCGGCTATGAAAGCTGCTTTGTTAGACAGGGCCGAAGCTCGAGCCGCGAATTCAATCGGATCTACAAAATTCCAGTCGTCTCCCTGGACTTTCTTCGCAGAAACTTTAAACCCAAAATTATCTGACAGTTTCCGAGCTGTCCGGAAACCACCTTCAAAAACGTTTTGCTGACCTCCACCGAGAGTCACCGTTGATCCCTGTGATTCAAGGGGGGATTTCGTAATGAGATGAATCACACCATTAGATGTGTTAGGACCATAAAGAGCTGATCCAGGACCCAGAACTACTTCTATTCTCTCCAGATCCTCATCTTGCGAAGGGATGAAATGCATCAGATTCACACGTAAAGATGGCACCCCAGCAATTCGATCATCCACCAAAGTATGCAAAGATCCGGAGAAAACATTATTGAATCCTCTGATAACAACGTTAGTAGACTGAACCCCCTGCTGCATTACATCCACCCCAGGAACTGCCCGGAGATGGTCGACAGGAGTCACTGTCGGTCGCTCAGCCACATCAGTTTCCCCGATCACGATCACCGTAGCCGGAGCAGATGCGCTTGTCTCAGTAGTTCTCGAAGCAGTTACAACGAGTGGATTTAGCTCTAGAGCTTGGGAAGTCATGCGGATCTCTAGGGACATCGAGCCACCTGAATTTACACGAACTCCATCTTCACGGTGGGGGCGATAGCCCAAAGCAGTAACTACTACAGAATACGTTCCTGGCGATACTGAGAAAGAGAATTGGCCATTGGCCGACGTCAGAGCTGCCCCTTCTCCACTTGAGAGGATTTCCACCTGGGCTGATGCTAGAGTCGCACCCGTTTCCAGATCGACGACAGTCCCACTCAGGGTACCACCCTGCGCTGACAGCTCAGTGGTCCCTACCAGGAAACAGACGGCAAGACCAGCCAACATTAATGCTTTTACTCGCATAACCGGACCTCTTGATTTTAGGTAAAATTAAAGACAGACAGGGACAAATACTAAACCAGAAACAGCCATGGTACTGATAAATTGAAACCAAAATTCATTCCCATCCGTATCTCCAGCAAAACGAAAAATAGAGATCGAATTGCATAATAACAGTACATCAGTAAGAATACAGTTGCAACGCCAACACCCTCAATAAGGCACTTTCACAATAATATGGACTCAATACCGACTCTTAAAGATCTGCAGTTGGCACAAGCTACAATTGCTGACAAAATACACCACACCCCACTCATTCAGAATCAAAGCCTAAATACAAGAACCGGACACTCTGTTTTCTTGAAATGTGAGCATTTTCAGAAAACAGGATCCTTCAAGGTAAGAGGTGCTCTTAACAGCATCATGAACCTGGATGAGGCCAGCCGGGCAAAAGGAGTGGTTACGGTTTCAGCTGGCAATCATGCACAAGCCTTGGCCTGGGCTGCCAAGCAACTGAACATTTCTACTACCGTAGTCATGAACGCTAAAGCTTCACTGACAAAAGCAAAGGCCACTGAAGCGTACGGAGGAAAAGTCATTCTACACGGAACGGCATCCGAAGCTTTTCAGTTGGCTCTTGAAATCGCTAAAGAGGAAGGAATGACCTTCGTACATCCTTTCGATGATCCATACGTCATAGCAGGGCAAGGTACAGTGGGCCTCGAAATCTTCAACGATCTCCAAAATATAGAGAGCCTAATTGTACCGATAGGAGGCGGCGGGCTGATCTCAGGAATGTCTTTGGTAAAACGTTACCTGAGACCTGAAGTAAAAGTTTACGGAGTGGAACCTGTGGGTGCAGCAGCCATGCACGCCAGCTTACTGGAAGGACGGGCCACTCAGCTAGATAGCACCTCGACCATAGCTGACGGCCTGGCTGCACCTATGGCTGGAAATTTAACCTTCCAGATTGTTCAAAAATATGTAGACGAAATCATAGTCGTCAGTGACAGTCAGATTACTGAAGCAATGTCTTTCCTTCTCAGTCGAACAAAATTTCTCGTTGAACCAGCAGGATGTGCAGTTATCGCCGCTCTCTTTTCCGGAAAAATCATGAACAATAATGGAGGTCACTCAGTAGCAATCTTAAGTGGTGGAAACATTGGCCTCGAAGATCTTAGGAATTATCCACTGCCTTTGTGAATTCCCTTCAACTTTCTGATACATTGGATACCTGCTAATGGGCCCAGAGACAGAAAGGCAAAAGACCACTTCCAGCCAACGATTTCAGTCAGAAAAGGGACCCCTTGAATCGTCAACATCGTTAATAGGAATCCGAGTGAAGTCTGAAGGGTAAGGGCCGTACCAACGACATTCTGAGGGGCAACTTCAGTAACCATAGCACTAAACTGAGCCGAATCAGCAACCACAAAGAATCCCCAAACCAACAGCAGGGGTAGTAACAACCAAGGACTCTGTCCGAAGAGGAAGCCAACCACGACGCAGCAAGATCCACTGACCAACATAGCCGCTTTAACTAATTTCTTTCTACCAATTCTATCGGCCATGAGGCCACCCCATATGCAACCCGCCCCTCCTATCGAAATGACACCGAAGGAAGAGAGGTCAACCCAAAATTCTATACGTGAACTTTCAACTTGACCGGACCAACTAGAGAAGCTAGCGAGCATGAAAGCTGGCACCCAGGTCCACATCGCATAAAGCTCCCACATATGGCCCAAATAGCCATACGTCGCCAAGCGAGTTGGTCGATGATTTACCACGACCAATATATGCTTCCACGAAAAAGAGGCCCGCTGGAAACCATGGGGGCCATCCTTATAGAGAAGCCCGACCAGTAAGCCACTTATTAAAGCTGCCAAAGAAGTCCCCCAAATAACTACTGAAAAAGAAGATTCTCCGATCGCCTTGAACAAGTAGGGACTGGCCTTACCAACGGTCAACGCGCCAACTATCGTTCCGATCGCCATACCACGAGATGTTCGAAACCAAGTGGCAATCATCTTCATGGAGGGTGGGTAGACACCAGCAAGGCAAAAACCTGTCAGGAACCTGAGCGCCAAAGCCCATTCATAATTGTTGGCGACCACCAAGCCAGCATTCGCACAACCAGCCAGAGCCGCCGAAACTGAAAAATAAACTCTTGCTGGCAATAAATCAGCAAGGTTGAAAACGGCAGCACCGAAAGCACCAATCACAAATCCCAACTGTACTGCAGTAACCAACCAACCAACTTCATTTGGGCTGAGAGACCATTTCAGTTGGAGGACATTTCCTATCGCCGCAGCGGTAAGCCACACTGACATTCCTAACATTACCGCACAGGCAACCAAAGCAAGGATCAACCAACGCCTAAATGTATCTTTCACGCTCAGCTTGTTAACACCTTTCTCAGCACGAACCAAAGGTTCGCAGGCCTCTCAGCCAGCCGTCGCATGTACCATGGGAACCATGCCGATCCATAAGCTATCAATACAGCCACCTTCATTCCTTTGTTAAGAAGAGATTTTTGGATATCCCTAGAAATTCCGTACAGCATGTGGAATTCTAGATCACTCGCATCCAACCTTCCATTGGGCTTCACGCTTTCAATGATCGTACCGATTATTCGGCTATCGTGTGTAGCGAACACAGCTCTCACTCCAGCTTTTTCCCTGGCTAAAAGCAACTGATTGGCCAACCTAACGTAGTTCTGGTCCACATCTTTCTTTTGAGGAAAAGCTATTTTTTCAGATTCCAGGTAAGCCCCCTTAACCAACCTGATTGCCGGACGGGATGACAACAGGTTGTCGATGTCTTCCTTTGTTCGATAAAGATACGCCTGGAGACAGATGCCTACGTTTGAATATTTTGCAATAGCCCTTTTATATATTTCGAGAGTAATATCTGTATAATCACTTCCTTCTATATCTACCCAAACGAACAAGCCTAGGCTCTCTGCAAATTCCACTATATTTTCCAGATTTCCCTGGGCAAGTTCCTGACCTAAGTCAACTCCAATCTGAGTCAGTTTCAATGAGATTTCTGATATTAAGCCCCTATCCTTCGCCTGAATCAACACAGTCTTATAGTGAGCCACTACTTCTTTCGCCTCATCTGAGTCAGCAACATTTTCACCTAGCAAAGTAAAAACGCTCGTTATCTTTTCTTGCTTCAAGACAACTGCAGCCTCCAAAGCATCCCCTAAGGTTTCCCCTGGCATGAATTTCGACGCTGCATTTTTGACGAACGCTATTCGGGGCAACCTATCACTCAGAAAGTCATTCGCTGAAGCCCAAAGTAAAATCTGTCTGAGCACTTACAACTCTTCTCCCGGTGTTCGAATCCGTCCTATCCCAGAGAAAGGGGAGTAACCGTAGTCGCCGAGCTCCTCACTATACTCCAAAACCTCTGAATCAAAAATCGCATTGACTCTGCCAACTATCTCTTCGACACCATTCCTTGATTGGCTCAACATCAAAGTTTCATTAGAACTGAGTCCACCCATAGAGCTTTCGAGGGTCCTAGACAGGGTTTGTATTACAACATTTCCTGGAACAGTCCCTGAACAACTCCCTTGACACAGGGGGCCTGTAAATAATTCTTCCAAGGTTGTCTTCAGCAATTGCTCTAAAGCTACACCCTTATCAATGAGAGCTTTGTCTTCACCATCGATGCGGAGCGTGTGCAAAACAGTCTCAACAGTCTCAATCGCAGCACCCAACCTACTCTCAGTGGTTTCCAAGGTGGAAGTTAAGGATTGCAATTCTCCTAAAGCTTCTACCTTTTCAAGTCGATCCTCTATCGAAATATTAAAGCGTGGATCTTCTATGACTTCTAAATTTCCAGTCATTTCAATATCTAGGACTTTTATTTTAACAGTATAGTTACCAGCAAGAACCTCAACGCCTCTCAAGTCGGTGCCTCCTTCCTCCCTAATAGTTCTTTTGAGATCCCATACTTTTCGGTTTACCCCTTTTTGGGGGAAATCGACTAAAGAATGTACAAGCATATTTTCTTCATCATGAACTTCAACAATCACTGAAGCACCCTCCACGCCCCCATACCAATAATTGATCAGAGCTCCGTATGGCCGCATTTCTCCAAACATCATAGCATGACCGACTGATCGATATCCTATGGCTTCAGCTACAACATATTTTTGTGCTGGAGCCATGGGTAATACTCGTAATTCATCGATAAGAAGAGATGGATCCTTAGCCACTTCACGTAAAGGACGGATGTCATCTACGATATAAATACCTCTACCATGCGTTCCTATCACCAAGTCATGTTCCCTAGGGTGGATCCTGAGATCCCTAACGGGAACCGCCGGTACGCCGTGACTCCAATTCAACCATGAATCTCCTCCGTCAATGCTTACACGTACCCCAAATTCAGTACCTAAATATAGCAAGTTGGGCTCAATCGGATCTTCACGTATTACATGAGCAAATCCACCTATCTCATTGTTTGCCAACTCTTTCCATGTTTTTCCTATGTCTTCTGTTTTGTAAACATATGGAGCCCAATTTCCCCGACGATGATCCTCTAAGACTACGTAAGCTACATTTTCGTCATGGTGCGAAGGTTCTACGTGAGGAGCCCACGTGCCTGCAGGAACATCAGGAATACCTCCCCCGACATTCTTCCATGACATTCCATCATCTTCTGTGACTTGAATGTTTCCGTCATCTGTAGATACCCAGATCAATCCCTTCCTTAAAGGACTCGGAGAGATGGAGAGTATTGATGTATGAGCTTCAGCACCACTGGTATCCAGAGTCAAACCGCCACTTCTATAGTAGAGTTGTTTCTCGGGTTCGTCAGTAGTCAAATCCGGCGAGATAATCTCCCACGATTTCCCATGATCTCGAGTTCGATGAACGAATTGGCTTCCGAGATAAAGTGCGGTAGGATCCAATGGATCAACATTGAGTGCAGCATTCCAATTGAATCGTAGTCCCATATTATCAGGATGTACTGGTTGGATGGCGATTCTCTGACCAGTTACTTTATCAAACCGGACTAGTCTTCCACCCTGCATAGTTGAATAACCATAGCGGTCGTCTGTTTTATCACTGAATGCTGAAAATCCGTCTCCAGGACCTATGCGACGCCAATGCAAATTCATTATACCCCTATTCTCCCAAACCGTATTAGGGCCGAACCAGCTACCGTTGTCCTGTAGGCCACCGTAAACATTATAAGGTGTGGCATCGTCCAGGCTGATGTGATAAAACTGGGCCAAGGTTAAATTTTCTACGAACCTCCAATGAGCTCCTCCATCATTCGTGAAAGCCAACCCACCGTCATTACCCATAATCATATTTTTTCCATCATCGGGATTGATCCACAGTTCTTGCACATCCCCATGAATCAAGCTACTAGAAACCACAGTCCGAAAGCTTTTTCCTTGGTCTTCACTGACCTCTATACTGCCATGAAGTGAATAGATCCTATTCTCATTTGTGGGATCTATTCGGATATCTGCGTAGTAGAACGGTCTTGGAGCTATACCAGATTCATCGCTTATGGTCACCCAGCTATCCCCTCCATCATCGGATCTCAATAGCTCACTTCGAGTAGCTTCAACGAGAGCATAAACCACTTCCGGATTCGATGGGGATACCGCCAACCCTATTCGTCCCAAGTCACCCTCAGGAAAACCGTCTTGCTGAGTAGATTCTCGCCACGTATCCCCGCCGTCATGTGAAATGAATAAGCCGCTACCCTCACCTCCTGATTCAAAAAACCAGGGCCATCTTCTGAATTCCCACATCGCAGCAAAGATCTTGTCGGGGTTGTGTGGGTCGATCGATATATCTGCTGCGCCAGTCCTCGGATTAGAGTACAAGATTCTTTCCCAGGTTTCCCCCAAGTTCTCAGTCCTATAGACACCCCGCACCTCACCATCGCTCCAGGCTGGGCCCATGACAGCGGCATAAGCCACATTGGCATCAGATGGATGTGGGATGATTTTGTCGATTCTCTCGGAACCTTCAAGGCCTACTTGAGTCCAACTGTTCCCACCATCGATTGACCTAAAAATGCCGTTACCTACACCAGCGCTATTCCGGGGATTCCCCTCTCCCGTCCCAACCCAAACTAAATCGGGGTTTACTGGAGACACAGCAACCGCGCCGATGCCAAGATAATTTTGCTCGTCAAAAATCGGCTCCCACGCTAACCCGCCATCGTTGGATCTCCACACACCACCCGTGGAAGCACCTACGAAGATAATATTCGGATTTCCCGGCACAACGTCGATAGAAGCCACCCGACCACTCATCCCAGCAGGGCCAATCGAGCGTCCCCTGATTTCCGAAAAATAGCTCGAGTCATACTGACCCAGAACTTGGAGAGGAAGACAAAGAAAAAGAATCATACTCAAACAGAAACCGAACCATACTCTATGATGGACAATCATCAATTATCCCTCCCCTCTCGTTTTTAACTGGTAAGTTTATGACAGCCTGGCCCCAAGAAACACTCTGTGCGCCAGCTTCCCGAGCAAACATATTCATCCTACCCTATCGGCATGAACTCAAGAAAGAATAATGGTCCTATATCGGCCATTTTTAGTTTTTCAGAGTGTGATTTCAAATTTGTATAACTAAAATCTTTTAATTTCTCAAAAAGCTCCTCTGCAGCTTCTTCCATCCTTAACAAATCGAGTCGTTGACCTTCAGTCGGAGCATCGTAAGAACTGGTCATGCTGGCAACTTGTTCACGGTACTGATACACCTTAGAAAAGTCACCAACCTGCACAAATTCATCTCTCAATCTTCGATTTTCCGATCTCAATCCCTCTAGTTCGATAGAAGTAGGATCTTCGGCAAGATAGGCTGAGACTTCACTGATCCCTTGACTAACCCTATCGACCCAGACTTGCATTATTGAGACCTTTTCTTCAATCGCAAAATATCTCTTCATGGCATGGTACTTAGTGATACGCTCTATTAATGGGATATCCCTCCTTGAATCTGCAACAACTTCGACCCTCTGTTCTACAGTCCTAAGATCTCGTTCAACCCTGACCGTATAACTACCCGGGAGCACCTCAATCCCCTGGAAGCGACTATCTCCATCCTTGTTCACAGCTTTTCTTAAATGTTCGGGTATCTCTTCACGCAAATCCCAAACGAAGTGGTTGACTCCTCTTTCGGGATAATCCAGGAATGTTCGAATAACTTCATTCTCAAAGTCTAGCACCTCAATACGGACGGAGCTTGTCGATTCGGAGTCATTGATCCAATAGTAAAAAGAAAGTCCATACGGCTTTGCTGACCCACTGGAAGAACCGTCTATTTCAGGCAACCTACTAGAAGCTGGATTATTAACATGTATATACGCTGTGTCCTGTTCAAATAGGAAAATCTCAAGCTCGGACAATCGTGGATTATTGGCCATCTCTCTCAATGGACTTACGCCATCCAAGATTAGCACATTTCGGCCATTAGTGCCGAGAATCAAGTCATGCTCTCTAGGGTGTATCGCTAGAGCTTGAACTGGAACTGTAGGGAAACTATCTGGCCATTTGATCCAATCTTCTCCTCCATTCAACGAAACGTACAACCCATCTTCTGCACCTACGAATAATAGTTCTTCAGCAGCAACATCCTGTACAAGTGTATGGATTTGTCCCAAGACATCCCTATCCTCTGAAATGCGATCCCATCTATTTCCGTAATCTTCCGTCTTATAGATGTAAGTGCTTCGGTCTTCAGAGGCTTCTAGGCTTTCGAACGCCACGAAAGCAGAACCAGCAGAAGCTGAAGACACATGTATATGAACAGCTGCAGAAGCCTCAGGAAGTCCTCTGATTTTAGGCCTCTTGTTTTCCCATTGTCCACCTCCAGAACGTGTCAAGTAAAGGTTTCCGTCATCTGTGGCCACCCAAATCACTTCCTGATCAAGTGGATCTACTGCCAATTTTGTTATAGCTGGGCCACTTCCACTTGGACGCGATAGCGAAAAAATATCAGCTTGTTCGCCGGGCGTACTTCCATTTGTAAGATCACCACTGATGATTTGCCAGCTGACGCCTGAATTGATACTCTTGTGCACAAATTGACTGCCATAATAAACCACTGAAAAATCCTGACGGTCTGTAACTGCTGGAGGGTTTCTGGCATGTCGCAAAATGGTCCCCTCAGGAGCCCACGGGTCAACTCTTTTAACTCCTCCAGTGCCCCTATCCCACAAACCCAACCCTCCATATTCATAAACGAAATAACTGCCCATTGGATTCAATCGATCGGTTAAGACAGTTGAACCGTGCCCGATTCCTAGCTTATTCCAATAATCGCTAGTGACCCCTTCCTGTGCCCACGCATCTATAGGACCACTCCAAAATCCAAGATCCTCCATTGCCCCATAAACGTTATAAGGTGATTCCAGATCGAAATCAATCGACCGGACACTGCCATTCTGTATCCCAGGGCCAACACTGTGTACGGAGAACCCATTGAGATCTTCTGAAGTCACTTGGCCATCCAACTCAACCTCCAATAAAACGTTCATACACAGCAGGACAACCGCGCTGACAAAGCAATTGTATTTTTTCACCGTGGACACAGAATTCTGCAAGATGTTCATCATAAATTTCTAGGATCTCTTAAGCTCAAGGAATATCCAGCCAACCATGGAAGCATTCAAATACCCGAACATTTCATATAATTTACTAAGTAGATTCATTTCTGGAATTCAATTTAAGTATGAGAATCAAGGTAATCTGGATAACTCTGTTTCGGAAATGGCAATAATATTATAGAATTTTTGTTAATCATAGTACCTGAAGCCTCACGGCAACGGTCAGTTCTACCTGGAAACCCAGCCAATTAACTATACCACTGGAAAACTCAAACCTGACTTCTCAAAATCTGACTGAGACAAACTAGGAACTATTCATGAAAACCCAACGTACAGCTCTTCGGACAAACTCATTCACCGAATCAGTTATCCGAGATATGACTCGAGTGGCAAAAGAACACAATGCTATAAACCTAGCTCAAGGTTTCCCTGACTTTCCGGCGCCGCAACTCTTGAAAGATGCAGCATGCGATGCCATCAATGCAGACATTAATCAGTACGCTGTAACTTGGGGAACTGCATCCATGAGAGACGCATTGGTTGAAAAATACAAAACTTGGTATGGAATGGATGTGGAAGGTGATCAGGAGATAACTGTAACCTGCGGAGGCACTGAAGGCATGGCCTCAGTCATGCTAGGAATTATCAACCCTGGAGACGAAGTAATAATCCTTCAACCTTTTTATGAGAACTATGGGCCCGACGCAATTCTATGTGGGGCGAAACCAGTTTTTCTCACTTTAGAAGGTCCAGATTTTCGTCTCGATCCAGACCATTTAGCTTCTTTGATTACAGAGAAAACTAGAGCCATTATAGTTAATACACCTAACAATCCAACTGGGCGAGTTCTGGACCGAGAAGAGCTAAACGCCATTGCAGGCCTCTGTATCAAACACGATATACTAGCCATCACAGATGAAATATACGAACACATCTACTATGAGGGAGAGCACATTCCGATGGCGACTCTAGACGGAATGAAAGACCGGACTATAACACTTAGTGGTCTATCGAAGACGTTCAGCGTCACTGGCTGGAGAATCGGTACAATTATAGCCCCAGCGGATCTAACCAAAGCTATTCGAAAAGTGCACGACTTTCTTACAGTCGGCGCACCCGCCCCCCTGCAGGAAGCTTGCGCAGTTGGACTCAATCAGCTCGGTGAGGACTATTACTCCTCAATGATCAGTGACTATCGTGACCGTAGAGAGATTCTTTATACGGCGTTGAAAGATTCTGGGTTTGAATGCAACAAGCCTCAAGGAGCTTATTATATCCTGGCAGATTTTTCCAAATTAAGCGATGAACCTGATGATGTATTTTCTAGAACTCTGGCACGAGACGCCAAAGTGTCTCCTGTTCCTGGATCAAGTTTCCACTCTCCAACAGAATTAGGTAGATCTCTCGTCAGATTTGCATTTTGCAAGCGGTCAGAAACACTCCTAGAAGCCGGGGATAGGTTGAGACACTTCGCACAGAACAGAGGTTGACCCTAAGGATTTGCCACACTATAAAGTTTCATATTTTGAGTGCCACGCCTCCACATACCGTAAAAAATAAATGGCACATT
>Ga0209403_10004545_pt1 | contig 15020 bp, 13 predicted proteins | sample ArcticOcean_MG_C_8_FD_187440 | JGI IMG/M metagenome (GOLD analysis project Ga0209403, IMG submission 187440) | Marine microbial communities from western Arctic Ocean - ArcticOcean_MG_CB11_86 (SPAdes) (version 2) | ecosystem: Environmental > Aquatic > Marine > Oceanic | place: Arctic Ocean... | reverse complement strand
ATACATCAAATGCCATGGGTGTTCCTTCATAGCCTTTTTCAGGAAAGTTGAAGGCAAACCCATCTTTTTGAACGAGATTTTGGGAGAGTAAAATTGTGTTAAAAATTATAGAATAAAATAAAAGTTTAGATGAATGAAGTCGCATCTTATCTTAATTGTCTTGCTTTGTTTTTATTAATTTTCTTTTTCTTGATATATGAGACTTATCTTCAACAATTAATTCTATAGGCACAGAATATTCACCTGGATACGTGGTCCAGCTTAACATCATCCTGAAATTTAATTCAATGATACCATTTTTATACTGTTGGCTTGAGCCTACCCAGGTTTTTTCATAGCTGAGTGGCCTATATGCTGCCTCGTGATCTATACTTTTTTTCCATTGGATTTTTTGAATCGGAATTGTTGCATTATTGCTCATCAGATTTAGATCTTCAGATTGTATATATAGATCCCATTCATTTTCGCTATCAATCCGGATTTCAAAAGGAGAGGTAAAATTATAATCCGCTATACTATATCCAAGATCTAATTCTTCTTCAGAAATATTAGAAAGTATAATCTTAGATTGGGAAATTTGGAGGCTTGAACAAAAACTAATCCCAATTAGAAAAAATAATATATATTCATTTCTATTAATAATTAATCCAATTTTCAGTTAATGGGAGGAGTTTAAATAATGGTGAAAATTCCCAATGTCCTGGTTTTGTAGTATCCCAACTAACTAGTCGCTTACAATCAATATTAATTATTTCACCATTTGTTGGGGAGTTAGCTTTGAACAATAAAACTTCTGACTGGGTAAGAGCTACATATGGGTTTCCCATTGTTCTTATTTTATAATTATTTTTTGTTTGTTCATTAAAAGAATCATTATAAGCAAGTAAAACCCAGGGTACATTGCTTTTTACTTCAAGTTCGACACAATTTTCTAATTCATTGTAGCCCTTATCTAAATGATTCGCTTTAAGCTCAGAAAATTGTGTCGAGCTTAATAATGTCAATTTTTGTGTTGGTTCTATTGACACATTTACATTAACGGTCTTGCTATTGCGTCCAAAAGCTAAAAAAGGACAAGATAATAATATGCTGATTAATATGACCTTCATCTTTATTTGGGTTTCTCAAATTCAAATGTTATCTCTCCGGCAACTAATCGTGCTCCTCCATAATCTATTATTGCAAGAGCAGAATATTCGCCCGATTCTAAATCATTTGGAATTGTAATCTGGAAATTTTCTCTTTCCATTGGATATATTTTAGGAATTTCATTCAATTCAACTCTTTTTACTGTAAGTCCATCTATATCTCTGAACTCGATCCAGCCGGTACATTTTGATATTGCATTACCGCTGTTAAAATACGAAAAATTTATAAACGCATTCTTTTTATTGCTTACCTTGGATTCTAATTTTTTGATAGTGGAATATAACTTTTCTATTAATTGTACATAATCTCTATCTTGTATTTCACCCTTATCATCAATTAAATTTTCTGTCCTTGTAATTAATGTGTGCAATACCTTCATTAATCCTTTTGGAGTGGCGATACCCGTATACCTTAATTTATCAGATATACTTTCTGGAACATTTATTTTTTCAAATTCAGCTTTTAAATCATCATCTTGAATATAAATCCAATTTCGAATAATTTCAGGTTTGTTAAGGGCCTGAAACATATCTATAGTTCTTTTATCTTTCGATATATCTTCATCTAGACCAAATGTATCGTATGATATATTAATAGATTCTACCCTTCCATCTTTTACTGTGGTTCCCGGTACAGTCTCTGTTATCAATACGCCCATCCTCATATTTACATTTAAATTTATTGTATGCCCTTTGAATTCAGCCACGCGGGGAGTAGGGGTTGAGGATTCTTCAATATATAATGTTGACCAATAAGTCCCAACGGCAGAATCAGGTACTTCCATATTTATTCTGATTGATTTAGTTTCTTTAGCATTCAGAGAGAGTTTACTTGGTGTAAAAAAAATCCAATCTGAGCATGACCGTTCAAAGGTACCGGGAAGGGCCTCAGTCTGAATCCCATCAATAAATGCCCGATCTTTTAAATAAATTTTTAAATCAAGCTGAGAATCTTTATTATTAGTAATATTAATAATTGACACTCCTGATTGATTATTATCTGTATAGTGCTCAATCAGCATAGGAGATACCTGGAACTGAGCAAAACAAAAATTAATTATATATAATGTGTATAAAAAAATATTCCTGATTTGGAATATTTTAGGTAGGAATTTCATGATCATCCTGGGTTTAATTAATAAAAGGTGATTTATTGAGATGCAACTGTAATAGTAATAGATAAGGCATAGGCACCTGGGATATCAGTATCCCAATCTAATAGAACTTTACCATCAATGTTAAAGGCTGCACTTTCAACGCCGTGAGCCGAACCTGATGAGGTACTCCCTCCGGATGCAATGACAGCACCACTCGTAGTGGCGGCCTGATATGAATCATGTGAATTGGCTACGGCAAAACCCCCAGAGGATGCAGGAGTTGTTCCCACAGTTATGTCAGCAACTTTAATTAAAAAATCACTGTCTGAACCGTTCGTCTTCTTTGCTCCATTTGTAACATCATAGGCAGCAGGAAGGGTCCATGTACCCTTAGTGGCAGTTATATTAAACGCATAATTCGCATCAAAATCAGTTACCGCGATAATGCTTGCAAATTCTAAAAAATCTGCATCATAGGCATCAATATCAACTGTGGCATAATTGGGTGCTGTTGTACCGCTTGTCCAGGATGCACAGAATGGGATTGTACCTGACCCGGTTACCGCAACATCCGCATCAGTGTCAGCAAAGATCATAGCGAGAAAGACGAATATCAGATTAATTCTATTTTTTTTATAATTCATCATAATTATTTAATAATTTGTTACCGTAAAATCCAGTGATAAAACGTAATTGCCTGTAATATCTGTTGACCAGTCCAAGAGAACACGGGCATTTATATCCGCTGTTAATCCAGACACTGCCCCAGCCGTTTCTATTATATGATCACTTCCACTGTTTGAAATTGCAGTATATTCATTTCCATAGTTGGAGCCTGAATATACATAAAATCCACTAGCCAAATTATCTATTTTAATTTGCACATCCCCAGTAGAGCTGGTTTTATCTCCAGTATATCCCGTTGGCAGTGTACCCCAACCCCCATGGGTTGCAGTTATCTTAATTTGAGAGTTAGAGGATAATTCGCTTATAACTACCAAATCCTGAATCTCTATATATCCTGCATCCAAAGCAGAAATGTTCACCGTCGTAAAATCTATATTAGTACCATTCCAATTGATAGAGGTGAGGTCCCTATCCTCACCATTGAAATCAACTTTTATTTGACGGCTGTAATCTGTGGAGAAAACAAACTGTACCATAATTATGAATAGTAATTTCCTCCATAACATATTAGAATACTAAAATATAAATCTATATAATTATATTAACTACCCTCTTCAACTGAAATTGTCAGGGCAACGGTATAAGTACCTGGAATATCTGTAAGCCAATCAAAGAGTACTCTAGCATCAACATCAAAGGCCGCATCTTCAACACCGTGTGCAGCTAAACCACCCACCATAACTTCAGTTGCAGTTTCTGCAAGACCAGTATATTGAGTGCCAAATGTACTGGATGCCACAAGTCCTTCGGAAGCATTTGAGGGATATCCAGCTGATGTTACATTAACCTTAACCAGAAATTCACCAGTATCTGTGGCTCCCGTCGTTTTTGCACCGGCATAACTAGCAGGTAATGTCCAGCCACCTTTCAATAGCTTAACAACTACCAAATGATTAGCATCAAAGTCATTACAAACTAAAATATTATCAATAGCAAAGTAGTTAGTGGTAACATCATCCGTTGTACGATCATAGTCATCATCAAGTACAGTCGCAAAATCTCCCCCAGTCTCAGTCAAGTCATCAGTCGCATCTTCTCCGTTACCATCCGAGTTAAAAGAAACTACAAAGGGAACAGTCCCGGTAGAGGTTATGGTTACAGGACCATCATTAGTGTTTTGCCCGTAAAGGCCAGCTCCAATTAATAATATTCCTAATATTGTTTTCAGGTTCATTGTTCGTATCCTTTTTTTTATTAAAATAATATGATGAATTGTTATAATCTGTATTAAATACTTAAAAATATCTTCTCAAGCATTGAAAGTGATTAGATATAACATGTTATCAAATTATTAATTTGTGAGGTAAAATCCTATTATTTAATGGTTCTTTAATTATTTAATATTTTTTATGGTTTTTCTTTCTTTTTGATGAAAAATGAATATTAATTTTCAGTTATGAGAATCACCCCTCTACCATTAGCTACACTATTAATATTAGTCGGTTGCGATCAAAATCAAAACCGATTTGATGTTAAATCACAAGAATTTAATCAAAAGCAGTCACATCATTATTCTCAACAATTTGATAATGATGACACCATTTCTGATGAGAAGGTTGAAAATGAGTCAATTGAGAATAAACCATCTCACCAAATTGAAACGATTAATGATACCCCTGAATTAGATAATGTGGAAATACCCGATGAAAAGGGTATGTTTACGGGATTATTGAACATGTTCTCCTCTTCAGATGAAAAGATTGATTCACTTGATAAAATAATTAATGACTGCGAAGAAAGATTGTATACGCGTACGGATGAAGCAAATTCACAACAGGGTGCTATCAATTCTTTAATAAGTGAGCGGAATAATCTGTTAAAACAATTAGACTCATTACAAACTACAATTTTTCTATCAAAAAAAACTTCAAATCGACGATTAGTTGAATTAGAAAGTGATCAGAGAAAGTTAAAATCTTTAATTAAAATTTTATCTACGGAGATTGAATAATGAGATTTTTCCTCTTGGTCTTTATTCTTTTCCAAATTGGATGCGAGTCCAATAGATTTGAAAATTGGAATGAGATGAAGAATAAAATTATAACTCAAGAATCTGAAATTGATTCTCTAAAAAAAATAGTTTTCAATAGACTGGAAGACTTTAGCCAATTGAAGTCAGAGATTAGTCATATCAATAAAGAAATAAAAAATAAAAAGAAAGAATTAGATAGTAAAATTGAAGCCCATTTATATTCTATCCCCTTTATTCCCCAAATAGATCGAGTTGATTTATCCAGTTTGATTGGTAAAAAAGCAGGATTCTATGAAGTGGAGTTGATTAATATTGAAAATTTAGAATTTACTCAAATTGACCAAAACATAGACTTCCAGCTAACATTATCAACCAAATCATTGAACTCAAATAATGTGTACCAGAATGGATTAGTGAGTTATTATCAATATTCTAAGCCTAAAAAAGGAATAATTAATTCTACTAGTTCAAAGTTAGTAGTAGATAAGCAAAGTCCCCATATATTTTTAGAGGGAAATGAGCAGTATCAAATTTCTGGTAAATTGGTATTAAAAATTTCTGGAAAATTTAAATAAACTCACTTTGGTTTTTAATAAGACAGGCATATAAATTACCTACCAATGTTCAGCATGCAATTTGATGATAATAAGAGTGAGGTATTGTACCTCATGAAAATTTTAATTTTTACAATTCCCCTAACCTTATCAGGAGGCTTTGATGCTTAGACCAACTCTAATAAGTTGTATACTTACAATTTTACTTTTTACTGGATGTGAAGAATCGCCTACAGAGGTAGAAGCCAGTGATGCGGTTGCTTATACTACCTTCGGAGGAAGTTTTAATGATGAAGGTACTGCTGTAACGCAAACTCCAGATGGTGGTTACCTTATTGTAGGGAGTAGTTACAGCCCTACAACACTTTCAGACATGTATGTAATAAAAACCAATAGTTTAGGTGAAGCAATATCAGATTCTATCTTTACGAGTCCATTTGGAGCAGGTGCAGCTAATGTGGTTTCCTCGTTTGATGAAATAAGAGATGTAAAGGTTCTTGCTGATGGTGGTTATATTTTAGTTGGGAGTAAGTTTTCTACAACGACTAATTATGATGTTTGGTTAGTGAAATTGGATTCAGAACTCAGCGTTATATTCGCTGAAACGTTTGATGCTGGTACAGGTAATGCCGATGATCGCGGGAATTCAGTTAATTTATGTGATGATAACGGTTTTATTATAGCGGGCAGAACAATGGATGAGACTGTTGGTACAAATGGTTTTGATATGTGGATTCTTAAAACTGATGCGGCTGGTGTGTTAGATACTGATTTTGATACTGATGGAAAGGTTGTTATTAATGGGACATCTAATCAGAATGATGAAGCATTTAGCATAAGTCAGACTGATGATGGTGGATATATTGTCTCAGGAGTTGCAAGAATTGATGGTTTCAATGATGATATGATGGTAGTAAAATTACAATCAGATGGTTCATATGACACATCCTTCGATACAGATGGGAAAGCAAACTTCGGTGGCACTTTAAATGAATCTGCTAATTTTGTTCAAGAAACATCTGATGGTGGTTTTATTTTAGTAGGGGATAGTTATTCAGGTGGGTCTGGTCAATCAGATATATATATTATTAAAATTAATTCAGTAGGTTCTCCAGTTTGGGATACATATATTGGTGGCATTCGCAATGATTTTGCAAAATGTGTTCAACAAACTACTGATGGGGGGTTTGTAATTGTAGGTAATAGTTATTCAACAAGCAGTGATGTTTTAGTGGTGAAAATATTCCCCAATTCTCAAGGCGAAGTTGAATGGCAATCTACATTTGGTGGTGATTATGATGATTTTGGTCGTTACATTTCTCAAACTAATGATGGTGGTTATATTCTTACAGGCAGTACATATACAGAGGATAAAATGAATCAAATACTTTTGATGAAATTAGCTGCTAATGGCTCTCAAGAGTTTTAAAACTAAGGATTGTCATGAAATTTATTGCTGTATTAATTAAGTATCACCTCATATTTGGCATCCTCTTATCCCAAGGATTTGATTCTCTCGGCTTATTGGATATTGGTAATGAAATTCAACAGCTTGAAAAACAGTATGAAAAATTACCACAGATATTTAACCGTAATTTACTTTCAGTTTATGAGGGTAAATTAGATCAACGGTTATCCGTTAACCCCACAACACATGAAAATCGAATTAAAATTGATAATCCTGCATATCATTGGTGCCTGTCTAAATTATACTTACTTTCTGGCGATGATTCAAAACTACGTGTGCATTATGCAAGATATCTTGAATTAGTAAATAATAATTCTAATATTCCACAGTTGTTTCAACAACCCATTCCAATCACCCAATTAGTTACGAATGGGACTAAAGTTTTACCTTCTGTATTAATCGCTGATAATGAAGTAGAGTCGTCAACCACAGAGCCAAAAGAATTAGAAGATAGTTCGCATTCCGTGGATTCTGTCAAAAAAATATCTAATGTTGAAATGCTGTCGGTGGAAAATAATAATTCTGATAAAGTAAGGTTATCAGAATTTGACAAGTTGGGTATAAACTCCATATCTGATTTAATGAATCATATTAATGGGGTACAATCTATTCATCGTGGGGCTAAAGGTGCGCAATCTACACTTCGTTTTAGAGGTGGGGGCTCAAATCAGATTGTATTTTTAATTAATGGAATACGTTCCTTCCATTCCAATGTTATTTTTGATAATTTTAATTTCCCTTTTGATATTGATGATGTTGAATATGTAGAAGTTGATTTATCTCCTGCATCACATAAGTATGGTTTTTCAGCGACAGGCATTGTTATAAATTTCATTCTTAAAGATTATGATTCATTTGCAACATATCTAAATTTTCAAAGTGGTGATTACTCACATAGTAAAATCCATGTAGATGCAAATGTGCCAATCGGAGAGAGTAATCATACTATTTCATATTTAGGAAATAGTAATGGTGGATACGTATATAATACAGATTTTTCATCTTCAAAGTTGTTATATCGATATTCTTTAAAAGATGATAATTCTAGAGCAAATCTAACCTTTGGAACCCATACTGACGAACATGGTGTTCTTTCACGTTCTAGTACTTCAGAATTTCCTACTGAAAAGTATAATAGTTTATTTTTTGACTCTCGTCTTTCATGGAGATTTGGTTCTATGGATCTAAACTCACATACACATTGGAATGAAAACGAATATAGTTATGTGGTGGGCAGTTCAACCAAAAACTTTACAATTACAGATTTAGGTTATGATTTTGAAGGCGAACGTTCATCTGCAGATAATGTGCATAATTTTGGATTTTCAGCTGCACGAGAAACAATATTAGATTTATCTGAATCTGAACAGCAACGTGATCGTGTAAATTTATTTTATAATTGCATCTCAAATAAAGGAGACCTTACTTATTCAGATGGTCTTTCTGCAAATTATTTTGAAGGTTTTGGGTGGAATTACTCTTTTGGATATGAATTAGATTATCAACTGCATGATGATGTTGACGTCCACTATCAATATGATAGCGGATATAAATTACCATCTGCATTTGAACAGTTTGCTGATTTTGGTTCTTGGAAGGGCAATAATGCCCTTGAATCTGAACAAGTAAAAACCACCCAAATTGGTCTTGGTGTTGAAAATAATATTTTAAATATAAATATTTCTTTATTCTATAGGTCTACAGAAAATGCCATTGATTGGCAGTATTTACAAACGGGTGGATATTGGGCTGGAGTAAATATCCCTGAAGTGAAAGTTAATGGGCATCAAATCTCAGCCGATGTAAATATTGAATCTTTCCCATTAATTGGGTTTATTTCCCAGGTTGATTTAGATTACACTTTTATTGATTTATCTCATGATACAGGCGAATATCGGTACACTTCAAATTATCTAACACATCAGTTTAGATCAAGTTTTGACTATAACTTATTTTTTGGTCTATCACAGTCATGGTTTATTAGATATGAAGATCCTGCTCAGTTTGCTTCTCGATGGCTGACTGATACGGTAATTAATTTACCTATTTGGCGATTTAATACTTCATTTTCAATTGAGAATATTATGGATGTGAGCTATCAAGATGAATTAGGTTTTGATGCTTCGGGTAGATGGATGAAATTTGGGCTTCAATTTCAATATTAAAATTGAATAGATAATACTGAATTTAAACGGGATAAAATTCTTAATTTTATCCCGTTTGTTTTATCAATATATTAATAATTACTAAAGGTTATAATGTCAAATCATAAATTCCAGACAGAAGTATCGCAACTTCTACATTTAATTATCCATTCTTTATACTCACACAAAGAGATTTTCTTGAGAGAACTTATATCAAATGCATCTGATGCATTAGATAAATTAAAGTATTTAACCCTAACGGATGATTCACTCAAATCGATTAAATTTGAACCCAAGATAGATATTGAGTTTGATAAAGAAAATATGAAATTAACCATTACCGATACAGGTATTGGAATGAATGAAGAAGATCTGAATGAACATCTTGGTACTATAGCCCGATCTGGAACCAAAAATTTCATTGATAAATTATCGGGTGATGATAAAAAAGATTCAAATTTGATTGGTCAATTTGGGGTAGGGTTTTATTCCTGCTATATGGTTGCAGATAACGTTGAAGTTATATCACGTAAGGCGGGTGAAGAAAAGGCCTATAAGTGGGTAAGTGATGGCAAGAGTGGGTATTCAATTTCTGAAACAGATACTCAAACAGTAGGGACTTCAATTACCTTATTCTTAAATGAAAATGGAGCTGAATACGCAAATCGCTGGTCAATTGAGCAGATTGTAAAAAAATATTCAAATCATATTTCATTTCCTATATTTCTTCATTTTACCGAAGAGAAAACAGATGACAAAGATAATACAACGGTAGAAGATAAAATTGAGCAAATTAATGCAGCATCAGCATTTTGGAAACAATCTAAAAGTAGCCTAAAGGCTGAAGATTACAACTCTTTTTATACCTCTATAGGTAATGATTACCAAGAGCCAATGTTCTATATTCATACGCAAGCTGAAGGCGCGTTAGATTACACCACCCTTTTTTATATCCCTAAAAATGCACCTCAAGATATGTATCAACCTGATTATGCCGCTGGTGTCAAACTATATGTAAAGCGTGTATTTATTACTGATGACGAAAAAGAGCTCATGCCAACCTATTTACGTTTTTTAAGAGGTGTGATTGATACAGAGGACTTACCGTTAAATGTGAGTCGTGAAATACTTCAACAAAATAAAATTTTATCGAAAATTCGTACAAACTCCGTGAAGAAAGTGCTGAGTGAATTTAAATCGATGACTAAGGATGTTGAAAAGTATAATACTTTTTATGAACAGTATGGACGCCCAATTAAAGAGGGATTATATCAAGATCAAGAAAATAAAGAAATCTTATTAGATTTGGTTCGTTTCAAGAGTACAAAGAGTGATGACTTAATCTCATTTTCTGATTACACCGATAGAATGAGTGGTGATCAAAAAAATATTTATTATATAACTGGTGGCAATGAAGCGACATTGAAAAATTCACCATTGTTAGAAATGTATAATAATAAAGGGGTAGAAGTCTTAATCCTTGATGATGATATCGATGAAATAATTATTTCTGGTGTACCAAAGTATGGTGATTATCAACTTAAATCTGTAACACACAGTGATGCTGCAGAAGATATTAAAGAAGAAACAGATAAAACCGTTGAAAAAGCAGTTAAACCCCTCATTAAGAAAATTAAAAAGGTTTTGGGAGACCAAGTTAAAGATGTGCAAACATCCACTCGATTGACAGAATCTCCTTCTTGTATTGTGACAGATCAAAATGATCCAAGTGTGCAAATGAGAGAAATGATGCGAACCATGGGACAAGCGGGAAATATGCCAGAAGCCAAACCTATTTTAGAAATTAATCCTGAACATTCTATTGTTAAGCGATTAACAAAGATGAAAAAGGGAAAAGCTTTCGATAATGTTTGCCAGTTATTGTTAGATCAGGCATTATTGGTTGATGGTGTAAAATTAGAGAATCCCGCAGAATTTGTAGGTCGATTAAACGCTGTGTTGGAAAAATCAATTTAAAGGAGAAAGATGTCAGAAACATATTCACCTTTCGTGAAATTTACATATACAATACTTGATACTGAAGGATTACCTCAGCAGAAGTCTTGGTTACTCAACTTATCGTATGTAGTGAGTATTGAATCTGGTAATAATAATGATTTAAAAGTTTTCATGAACAATGATCAAATTATCATTATTGAACTAGGTCATGATTATTTGGCCACTGATATAATGAATGAAATTTTAGATTTATCTGCTGAAGGAATAGATTATAGTGTGTATATAATAAATAGCTTTGAAAAAAAATAGAAAAAAACTAAAAAAATATCATCCAATAATCAGCTTATTATTTTATGTAAGCATCATTCTCTTATTCACATCATGTGTCTATTATAATACCTTTTATAATGCAGAAAAGTCATTTGAGAATGCAACTCGAATAATAGAAGAATCGCCACTTTTAGAAGATAGTGAAGTGCCACCACAGGCTAAAAAACTACTAGATGAATCCATAGCCAATAGCTACATTGTTTTAGATAAATATTCAGAAAGTAAGTATGTGGATGACGCATATTTTATTATTTCGAAAGCCCGATTTCTCAAAAGTGAATATCCTCTATCAATTGACTATTTAGATCGATTGATTGATGAATTTCCCACCAGTGGATACTTAAATGAAGCAAAGATTTGGAAAGCCTATTCTCAATTTAGAATGGGGCAAGTTGATTCGTCTAAAATTGAATTAGAAGATATCTTAAATAATCTAAAATTGACGCAAAAAGAAAAACTTATTACGCTCAAATTTCAAGCAGAAATAGCCTTGGGAGATGGGAATGTTGCCCTTGCATTATCCTATTATGAAGAGGCTATTCAATTATCACAAAAAGCCTCAAATAAAGTAGCTATCTATATGAAGTTAATAGATATTTCTGAGAAGAATGATTTGTATCCTCGTATGATTACGTATTTAGATAAACTATCTCAAGTTGCCTCTAATCAAATAAAATTAGATGCCAAGATGGATTGGATTAAGTATAGTCGCCAACTGGGGAATTATAATGAAATTGTTACTGAAATTGATAATTTATTAGGTCAATCTGAATATCAATCTATTTATATGAAATTAGAGTTAGAGCAGGCAAAAGTATATTTAGACCAAAAAGATTTTGAAGCTACTAAACTTCTACTCAGTGATTTTACATCTAGTTATGAACGTAAAAATGAGTCAGCAGAGGCATTTTATCACTTGGGTTATATTGCACTGATGGAAGATTTTGACCTTGTGCTGGCAAAGGATTATTTTGATTCAGCCAAAAAAGAGAAATCAAGTTCAAAGTATGGTAAAAAAGCCAAAGATATGAAAGTGGTGATCGAACAGTTTACCACCTTACAAGAAGAATACGAGTATAGAATTGAAAATTTGGAATCAGAAGAAGTTGTTGAGGATACAATAGCTGTTGAAACAGAAGAATTTGAAGAAACTACCTTTTCACAAAGTCGTGAACATATGAGTATGCCAACTGGAAGAAGCAAAGCCGATGCCACTCCAGATTCACTTCTTTTTACGATCGCTGAAAAATTGATGTTTGATTTTAATAAACCTGACATTGCCTTAGAAAAATTTAAATTATTAGTTGAGAAGTTTCCTGATTCAAAATTTAGATCTCAATCAATTTTTGTATTATCTAATTTTTTCCCTGAAGAAGAATGGAAGATAATTTTAGCCACTGAATATCCAGAATCATCTTATATGAATATGGTGAGCCATCAATCTGACACATTAAACACTATACTTTCAAAGAGAGATAAAATTTGGGATTTAATTTCAGTATCTTTTGATTCTACGGCAACTTCTTTTTACAATTTATATTCAGTAGAGAATGATACCGTTTCATTATACTATTATTCATTTATTTTAGACCATTACTTGAATGATTTGGAAGGGGCCATCACTCATTATCAAGAGTATGTATCTTTTGAAGGTACGGATGAGTTTACCACTATTGCTAAAAATAGAATAAGTGAGATAGAAGAGAGTGTATTTATTGAAGAAGAGTTAGTCCACCAAAAGATGCATTATTCAAATGCTATGGAGATTTATTTTTCAGGTGAACCTATTGATTCGGTCATTTCGATTTTAGACTTAGCTTTAGAGGGTCGCCACTCTGATTATAGAACTTCAGCGGAACTACTAAAGTCGGCATTCTCAAATATTAATGCCTTCAATTTGCTTATATCACCTGATTCCACAGGCCAAATAGATTCACTTATACAAATCCAATTAGATTCAATCTATTACAGTTTAGGTGATATATTTGATTATGACTTGGGATTTTCCGATTCTGCTCAACACTATTACAAAAAAGTTATAAATGATTTTGAGCATTCAAATTTTAGATATGAGTCTATGCTAGCCATGAATGAGTTAGATCCTAATGGGGTGTGGGAAACATTGATTTCGGCAGAATTTCCAGATAGTTTGGCAGTGGGAGATTCAACTCGGTCTGTAAAAGGTATTATTATCGATTCATTAAATGAAGATTTCATTGCGACACAGAATGATTTATTAACCCTTCTGGCAGATGCTTCAGAAAATTTTGTAAAGCCAGAAATTGATTCCCTTTTGTTAGATAATGAATCTGATTCAATAATGGTAGAGTATGCTATGCCAGAATTCCCCACGACTGAAGATATGCTACCTAAAATTTTTGACCCCATAGAGTTGGCAGAAGAAAATATAATTTCTCAGGTGGAAGAAGATACTCTTAAACAAGATCTGCCTGATATATTTTCTACCCAATTAATTAGCAATGATACCAATAAGGTTGGGCAATCCATTTCAGAATTTCCTGTAGATAGTACATGGGCCGAGTATATTATTTTATATGGTGAGTCTTTGCGGAGTATTTCCCAAAAAGAATTTGGATCTGAAGAATATTGGAGTTTGATTTATGATTGGAATAAAGAGGTATTGGGTGAAAATCCAGCGTTAGTTTTTCCTTATCAAATATTGAAGTTACGCAAACCCACATCTTATGAAATTGAAATTGAGAACGATGATTTATATATTGTTTCAACAGGAGAAACTTTGTGGAGCATTGCCAAGTTGATTTATAAAGACGAGTATGCATGGTCAATTTTATTGCATGACAATAAAGAAAAATTAAAAAATCCAGACAAAATTTATCCCGGATACCCATTGTCGATTAGGACACGATTAGTAGAATCGGGGGATGAGAATTGATACTTAACGAACTTGCAATAGTTGAATCCACTGAAAATATTGCGGCCAATACATTTCAGACATTTTTGAAATCCCCCAAACTTGCAGCATCCATGAAACCAGGACAATTCATAAATATTTTACCTTCCGAGAATTGGGATAAAATGATGCGGCGCCCCATGAGTGTTGCCAGTCAAAAGGATGGTGTAATTAGTATTATTTACAAAGTGGTGGGTCAGGGTACCCAATTGATGCAAAATTGGTCAGTTGGTGATACCGTTGATTTGATTGGACCTTTGGGAAATTATTGGGATGGATACACTGATAAACTGTCTATCTTAATTGGAGGCGGTGTGGGTATTGCCCCCATTTTAAATTTAACTAATCATTTGGATGATTTGGGTGAAAATAAAGTGCTCATTATGGGCGCACGAAATTCCAGTGAACATTTTATTGACCATAATCCAGAATATGGAATTTATATGACTACGGATGACGGTAGTCTGGGAATTCATGGTAATGTTTTAGATCCACTAAAATTAGCTTTGGAAAATATTGATTTTCAAAATGTGAAGATTTTTGCATGTGGGCCTCCTGCAATGATGGAGGCCGTCCGGCAATTTTCAATCAGGCAAAATATTGAATGTGATTTGGCATTAGAAACTCTAATGGCATGTGGTTTTGGTATTTGTCAGGGTTGTACTGTGGAGTTTGAAAAGAAGCAAGAAATCAGAGAGCATACTTATCGAAATCGTTATGGATTAGTCT
>Ga0209403_10004544_pt1 | contig 15022 bp, 17 predicted proteins | sample ArcticOcean_MG_C_8_FD_187440 | JGI IMG/M metagenome (GOLD analysis project Ga0209403, IMG submission 187440) | Marine microbial communities from western Arctic Ocean - ArcticOcean_MG_CB11_86 (SPAdes) (version 2) | ecosystem: Environmental > Aquatic > Marine > Oceanic | place: Arctic Ocean... | reverse complement strand
GTATGTCATTGCCAGCATCATCCTCGCCGATCTCGATGCCGCGGTGGACATGGCCAGGCGGATCGCGGCGGCGGGGGTGCGCATTCTCGAATTCAATATCGGCACGCCCTACGGCGACGAGGCGGTAGGCGTCGTGACGACAGAGCGCGCGACCGCGCGGGTCACCGAGATCCTCCGCGCCGTGTGCGATGCGGTCGATATCCCGGTCTGGGCCAAAATCACCGGCCAGAGCGAGAATGTCGCGGCATTGGCCGGGGCGGCGCGCGACGGCGGCGCCGAGGCGGTGGTGCTGATGGGCCGGTTCCTCGGCATGATCCCCGAACTCGACACCCAGGCGCCGCTGCTCGGCACCAATCTCGGCACCGGCGGCGGTTGGGCGCTGCCGATGACGTGTTACTGGCTGTCCAAATCGCGCGCCCATCTTGGGCCCGAATTCCCATTGGTCGGCATGAACGGCGCACGCGACGGCAATGACGTGCTGCGGATGATGCTGGCCGGCGCCCATGCGGTGGAAATCTCCTCCGCCGCCTTCACCAATGGCTTCGGCGTGCTCTCCGATGCCGTCGAGGCGGTGGCCGGTTATCTGACAGACCGTGACCAGAACGCCACCGACATCATCGGCCGCGCCGCCGACAAGGTGGTGCCGTTCAGCGCCCTGCCCCGGCGCCCCGGTTTCTGGCAGCAGTTCGCCCCGCCGGGTGCGGTTTAGGTTTCTATTGTCATTCCCGCGAAAGCGGGAAGCTCCGTGGATTGCGCTTCACACGCCCGGGAGATCCCCGCTTTCGCGGGGATGACGGTGTGCGGGTTTCGCGTTCATCTCGGGCCGGACGTCCGGTGCTCTGGGTCCCGGAATAAATCCAGGATGACAGGCGTTGTCGGTCCTGCAGGAGGGTCCCGCATCCGCGGGAATGACGACCTCGACCGGCGCCGCAATGACGCTTTTCGCCCGCCACTTGCCGAAACTGCCCCGCTCTGTTCTAACCTAAAGCCGCCAAAAGACCGTTTCGACTTACCGAACTGCTATCAGGGGAAATTGGACATGATCGGCAAAAGCTGGATTCGCGAACAAGGCATGCAGGATGCGCTGCTCTGCGCCTCGCTCAGAGACCGCAATATGGACGATGTGCCGCTATGGCAGCGCAAGTTCCCCGCCCGCGACGCGATGATGGCCCATTGGGATAGTCTTACCCCGCTGCGCGACGGGCCGGTTAAACCGGAACCGGTCGACGTGACCGACCCGGCCACGATGAGCGCTGAGATCAAGCGGCGGGGCATAGAGCTTGGCGGCGCCGATGTCGGCATGACCGCCCTCAAGCCCGAATTCATCGAGCTTGGCGTCGATCTGCCCCACAAGAACGTCATTGCCGTCATTGTCTATGAGGATTACGCACAGGCCTTGGTGGGACCGGACGAGGTCGATCTGGAGGCGATGACGGCCTATGCCAAATGCGCCGATATTTCCACCGAACTGGCCCGCTATATCCGCGAAGAGCTCGGTTATCCGGCGATCGCGCATCACAACGGGTCTTTTCAGATACAGGCGATCCCGGTGTTCCAGGAAGTCGGGTTCGGCGAACTGGGCCGCCATGGCAGCCTGATCCATCCCGAGCTCGGCGCGAATTTCCGTCCCGGTTTCATCACCACAGATCTGCCGGTGGCCTATGACACCCCGCGCAATTTCGGCATCCAGGACTATTGCATGACCTGCAATCTGTGCCGCAACAACTGCCCCGGTGACGCCATTCCGGATGACCATATCGTCACCGACGGGGTCAAACGGTGGCTGACCAATATCGAGAAATGCTACCCGATTTCGCGGTTCCGGGAATCCTATTGCCATATCTGCGTCGATGTCTGCCCGTATATCTGGAAAGAAAACGGCGACGACGAAAAACGCAGCATGTTCCGCGATTACATGAAGATCCGGAAGGTGGAGGGATATAAAACGCCCAAGGGCCCGGACACCCATCCGTCATCGGAACGTGCAGATCAACGGGGCCACCGGGCCATCGATGCCGACACCCATCCGACCGATACGCCGCCGGCGATAGACGCGCTGGCGGCAGCGGCGCTGACCGTACTGGCTCGGGACGGCGCCAAGACAACCAACGGCGACGGGCCTGCCTGGCACGTCCGCTTGAAAACGCCCGACGGCCTGCCCTTCGACATCCGATTTACCGGCCCGGACCTGCCCGCCGCGATTGCGCCGTCGATGATCCTGCCGTCGGACATACCCAAAGATCCGAAGTGGCGGGAAACCTATCACCTGTCGGTCGCGCCGCCGAACGTCGCGTTCGAAATGACCTGGGGCCCGGGCGATCCCTTGCGCATCCTGAATTTCAGCCGCGGCGACTGGGAAGCACAGTTGCTGGAGATGGCGGGCTAGACGGGCGATTCAGTCCTGAAGCGGTAAAACGGACGAGGTGGGGATTTCTGGGAAATTGACGTCATACCCGCGAAAGCGGGAATCTGCCGATCGGATGCGCTGTTTTCAGGGAGATTCCCGCTTTCGCGGGAATGACAGGATGTTTCGGGATTACGGGGTGCTTCGGAACATCGAAGCCCCGTCAGTCGCAGCACCCGTCCCCCGTCTGTATCGGCGGGCAGGCGACGGTACCGTAGGAACAGAACACGCAGCAATCGCCCGGCTTCGGTTTGAGCACGACGACGCAGCCCGTGCAGTCATAGAACCACTGGCAGGCATCCGTCGGCATGGTCTCGGTCTCGACATGCCCGCAGTCGGGACAAGTGATTTCCGATCGCAGGACTATGCCGGTCTGGATCGTTTCCATAGCGCGTATCCTGTTATGGCGAGGAAAATGACGAGGGCGGGCAGCAGCACGATATCGAGCCAGCCGAGCCAGGCCGACAGGCCGAGCGCGCCGAGAAGAACGACCAGGAACGGTGTGAAACAGCAGATCGCGGCGATGATCGAACCGGTAATGCCGATCTTGAGAAGCTTGCTGTTCGGCATACGCGGTCCCGTTTCCGAAATTTCATTTGTAGGATAATGTAACTCCTGTAGTTACTACAGGAACAAGCACAAATTTGGGGACCGGACGATGGCGACGATCGGCGAGGCCGCCCGGCGGAGCGGCATTCATATAGAAACCATCCGTTATTACGAACGCGAAGGCATCGTGCCGCCCCCCAGCCGGACGGCGGGCGGGCGGCGGGCCTATACCGAACGCGATATCGGCTTGCTGGTTTTCGTCAAACGCTGCCGCGATCTCGGTTTTTCAATCTCGGACATACGAAACTTACAGGCACTCCGCGACGCCTCGGACGACCAGTGCCGCGAGGTGAAGACCATCGGGCTGCACCATTTGCAGGATGTCCGGGACCGCATCACCGATCTGACCCGTCTTGAAGCCTCGCTGGCGGCGCTGGTCGCCGAATGCGAGGGCGGACGGGTTGAGTGCCCGGCGCTCAGGGAACTGTTTGCCGCATGACACGGCACGGAAAGCCCACGCGATGACTGCCAATTACCCGACCAAGAAATCCGCCCGCCAGGCGATCTGGGACCGGCTGAAGACCGAAAAACTCGCCGCGTTTCCGTTTCCGCCGCACGGACGTATCCCCAACTTCAAGGGCGCGAAGGATGCCGCCCTGCGGCTGTTCGACGAGCCTGAATGGCGCGATGCCAAATGCATCAAGGTCAATCCGGATTCGCCGCAAAAATACGTCCGCGCCGAGGCGCTGCGCCGGGGGATCGTCGTCTATGTGCCGACCCCAAAGCTAAAGGCCGGGTTCCTCAAACTCGACCCGGCAAAGATCCCGTTCGATGCGATCGTCGATGCGTCGCAGATGTCGCGCTGCGCGCGCTGGGCCGAACCCGTGGCGCTCAGGGACCTGCCGCAGATGGACGCCATCGTCACCGGCTGCGTCGCGGTGACGGAAAGCGGGCGGCGCGCCGGCAAGGGCGCCGGGTACAGCGACATCGAATTCGCCATCCTGCGCGAACTTGGTCACGATTCAGTCCCGGTGGCGACGACTGTCAACGACGTGCAGGTCGTCGGCGCGTTTCCGATCGAAAGCAACGACCTGCCGCTGACCGTCATCGCCACCCCGACCCGGATCTATCGCGTTGCCAGCCCGCCGCCCGCGCCGACCGGCATCGAATGGGACCGGCTGACAGCGCAGGATCTGGACGACATGCCGGTGCTCAAGGAATTGCGGGATATGAAGAGGCGGTAGGGCAGTCGAAAAGATCCCGGCGAAAACCGGGACCTTGTGCGCGCGGGATTCCTGTCTCTCCCGGCGCTAGCGCTGATACTTGATAAACGGTGTCAGGCGGCCGACCCGATCATAGAGCCGACGGCCGGCCTCGTTGAAATCCTGGGTCAGCCAGTAGACCTGGTCGGCACCGCGTTTATCGGCAGCGGCGTAGACGGCTTCGATCAACGCCCGTCCGGCGCCGGCGCCCCGGGCAGTCTCGGCAACGAACAGATCTTCGAGATAGCAGCGGTCGGCAATCGCCCAGGTCACCCGGTGATAGAGATAATGCAAGATCCCGATCATTTCGCCCGCCGCCGTTTCCGCGACCAGGCAGTGCATGTCTTCCGCCGGATCGAGCAGCCGCGCCCAGGTGATATCGGTCACTTCTGCCGTCAACTCGGTCCTGTAGAAATCGAGGTAACCCTGCCAGAGCGGTCCCCACGCTTGACGATCGGCAGCTGCCAGCGGTCGAATCAGGACGGTCATAGCGCCTCCGGTGCTCAGTAATCGACGGTGAACAATTCCTGGTCGCCGCTGACGCCGCGCAGTTCGTGACGGCCGAGCGACACCAGACGGCCGGTGCAATGGGTGGCGGCGGCGGCGAATTTCTCGGATATGATCAGATTGCGACCAAGCTGATCGCACAACGCTTCGAGCCGGCTGGCTTCGTTGACCGCGGCGCCGATGACGGTGAAATCGAGCCGGTTTTCGCGCCGCCCGGTCGACAGGTCGTCGAGAATTCGCACCTCGTGGCCCGCCGTTGTCAGGGCATCCACCAGATGCGAGCCGATAAAGCCGCAGCCGCCGGTGACCAGATAATTCGCCACGTAATTCTCTCCCGCCGATGCCCGCGCAGGCTAAGCCAAATGCGGGGCGATTTGAAGCGCGACAACCCTGGGCGACGCTTGGGTAACGCACCGAATGGAGATAGGATCGGACGCACCCATAAGACAACCCGGATATTGCCATGGACCCCGTGATACAAAGTTTTCTTGCCGGTTTTCCGGTCCTGCTGCTGCATTTCGCCGTGACCCTGGGCATGCTGGCCATCGGCGTGACGATCTATCATCTGGTGACGCCGTATCACGAATTGCGGCTGATCCGGAACGGCAACACGGCGGCCGCCGTGTCGATCTCGGGCGCGATCGTCGGGCTCGCGATCCCGCTGGCGATCTGCATGGCGACCAGCGTCAATGTCTGGGATATCGTGATCTGGGGGATTGTCACCCTGCTGATCCAGCTGCTCGCCTATCGCATCGGCGATGTATTGCTGAAAGACCTACCGACGCGGATCGAGAACGGCGAGATCGGCGCGGCCATTCTGGTGGTCGCCATCAAGCTCGCCGTCGCCTTCATCAATGCCGCCGCGGTCGCCGGATAGGGCCGGCAGGACGGAAACCGTCATATGAAACTCCGCGATTTCATCGCCATCGGCCTGCTGGTCGTCCTCGCCATCGGCGGGCGGATCATGGACGGCGGCGACGGATCGGGCGAAAGACGGCCCGATCCGCGCCGCTTCGAGCCGCCGGCAACGGCGCGTGCCCAACCGCGCCCGGGACCGGAAACCCCGCGCGGCGCAGGCCGGGTTCTGCCGCCGGAATCCTTCAACGACCCGCGCTTCGTTGTCGAGGTAGACGACAAACCGGGATCATCGTCAGGCACCGCTTTTTCCGTCAACGGTACGGGCATCTGGATCACCGCGCGACACGTCACCGACGGCTGCGACCTTGTCGGGCTGCAGAAAACCAATGGCCGGCTTGTCCGCGTCCGCCGGGTCGCGCAGCAACCGAATACCGATATCAGCGTCTTGTGGACCAATGGCGGCACGCCCGGGATGCCGGTTGTCGAGCCGCGGATTCAGATTGGCGACGACGGCTATTCGTTCGGCTTTCCCAAGGGCGATCCGGGCGACGTGCACGCCCGCGTCCTCGGCCACAGCCGGATGCTGGCACGCGGACGCTACCAGACCGACGAGCCGGTCGTCGCCTGGACACAGGTCACCCGGGTGCCCGACCGCGGCACCCATCTCGGCGGCATCAGCGGCGGGCCATGGGTGAATGCCAAAGGCGAGGTGATCGGCGTCCACGTCGCCGGCGCACCACGCCGCGGACGGTCCTATTCGACCGCGCCGAAAAGTCTGCTGACCGCGATCCGGACCAGCGGCGTCCGCCCGTCGGCCAATCCCGGCGCCCTGCCGTCGAACGAAAGCCTGACGCCGCGGCGATTCGACCGCTACGGCGATTCGCTGCGCCGGCAATTGACCGTCGCGAAAGTGATCTGTCTGGTCGGCAACAAATGGCGGCGGCAGACGCGCGACAGACGCGGTTAGGACGCCAGCCGCACCGCCAGCTTGCGGGCAAGCGCGCCGACGACGCGGCGGCGGTACCATGGGCGGATTGTGGTCGTCGGCATCGGTTTCGCCTGGGTGCGGACCATATCGCGGATCGCATCGAGCGCCGTGTCGTCGAGTGGCTCACCGACGAGCTTGTCTGTGCCTGTCACGACATGCGGACAGGGGTTTACCGCGGTCAGCGCAATCCGGAGACCGGCGATCTTTCCGTCCGCCACCGACAGCCGCACCGCACATCCGGCAAGCGGAAAATCGATCGAGCCTCGGATGCGTGATTTTTCATAACCCGATGCCGAACCTGCCGCCGGTTTCTGCAACCGGATCGACACCAGAAATTCGTCTTGTTCCAGCGTCAGGTGATCCATGCCGTCATCGCGGTAGAGCTCGGCGAGCGGAATGGTGCGGGCGCCGCCGGGACCTTCAAGATCGATCTCGGCGTCATAGACCAGCATCGCCGGCGCGACATCGCCGGAGAACGCGGCGAAACAACGCTTGCCGCCGGGTGCGACATGGCACACATCGCCCTTGTGCTTGAGGCAGTAATTGTTGCTTTCGCGCCACCACTGGGACTGGTTGTAGAACAGGCACCGCGTGTCGAGACACAGATTGCCGCCGATGGTGCCGTAGTGCCGGTGGGTCGGCCCGGCGACCGATGCCGCGGCCTGGGCAATGGCCGGGTAATCGCGCCGAATGTCTTCATTGGCCGCCAGGTCCGACAGCTTGACCCCGGCGCCGATGCGGATGCCGTCGCCGCCGCCAGAGATGGCGGCGATCTCGGCGATCGCCGTCAGATCGATCATGGTCTCGGGCGCTTCGATGCCGCGCCGCACGTTGACGATCATATCGGTGCCGCCGGCGAGATAGCGCGACGTCGTGTCGGTCGCCTTCAGCCGGACGGCTTCGGCGGCGGTTTCGGGCCGGTGCAGGGTGAATTCGGGCATGTGTTCCATGAAGTGTTTCCTACTCCGCCGCCGCCGAGCGCATATCGCGCTCCTTGTCTTCAAGCAGTTGCAGCAGCCGGTCGGGCGTCACCGGCAGTTCATGCGCCCGAACGCCCATCGCGTCGGCAACCGCACTGGTCAGGGCGGGCAGGAAGCCCGAGAGCGACGCTTCGCCCGCCTCCTTGGCGCCGAACGGGCCGTGCGGGTCGTTGGCTTCGACGATATGGGCCTCGATCGGCGGCGATTCGACGAAGGTGGGCACCCGGTAATCGAGCATGTTGCCGGAAATCATCAGTCCGTCGTGATAGCGGGTTTCCTCGGTCATTGCCTGGCCCATGCCCATCCACACCGAGCCCTGTATCTGGCCTTCGACGGTGAGCGGGTTAAGCGCCTTGCCACAATCGTGGGCTACCCAGACCTGGTCGACGGAAATCTCCGCCGTGTCGGGATCGACGGTCACTTCGACCACCTGGGCGGCATAGGAGAATGCCATCGAACCGCCAATCGCGGCGCCGCGGTATTTCTTGCCGCCCCAGCTTTCGGGCAGGGTGTCGAAATTGCCTTTGACCGTGATCGTGCCAGTGCCTTCGAGCGCCGCCATGACGACCTCATCGAACGTCATGCCGTCATCCTGCGTTCCGGCGCGGTAAACCTCGCCGAGGCATTCGACATCTTCGGGATTGACGTCGAATTTCTTCGCCGCCGCCGCGATCAGCAGGCCTTTGAGATTGTTCGCCGCCTCGATCGCCGCATTGCCAACCATGTAGGTGACACGCGACGAGTAGGACCCGTTATCCTTCGGCGTCACCCGGCTGTCGGCAGCGACGATCTTGACCCGTGTCGGATCGATCCCGAGCACTTCGGCGACGCATTGCACGAGGATGGTCGACGAGCCCTGGCCGATTTCCGACGCGCCGGTCAGGATCACGATGGTGCCGTCGAAATCGAGTTTAAGATTGATCGTCGCGTGCGGCTCGCCGGTCCAGTTCACCGGCTTGGACGCGCCCGACACGTAATGCGAACACGCCATGCCAAGCCCCTTGCCGGGTGCCAGTCTGCCCTTGCGGTCCTTCCAGCCGGACGCCTTCTCGACGATATCGAGGCATTCGGGCAGGCCGTAGGAATTGACCCACAGATCGTTGGCGACATGGCCCATTTCGGTGATCAGATTGGCGCGGCGCACGGCGAACGGATCGAGACCGAGAAGAATCGCCATCTCGTCCATCGCGTTTTCAAACGCGTGGCGCACATTGACCGTCCCATGTCCCCGGAATGCGCCGCAAGGTGGCGTATTGGTCAGGATGCGCTTGCCGTCATAGCGCACGTTCTGCAGATCGTAGATCGCAAACAGCATGGAGCCCGAATACAGGATCGTCACGATGCCGTAGCCCGAATGCCCGCCGCCGCGCTGGACGGTCTGGCAGTCGACGGCGGTCACCCGGCCGTCCTTGGTCATGCCCATGCGGATATTGACGGTCTGTTCGGGCCGTCCGCGATGGGTGATAAACGTCTCTTCGCGGCTGATGACGGTGCGCACCGTGCCGCGCACGCGCCGTGCCAGCATTGCGGTGATCAATTCGACGTTCAGCGCCTCGGTGCGCGCGCCAAACCCGCCGCCGAGAAACGGTTTGATCACGCGGATCTTCGATTTCGGCATCTTGAGGATCTTCGACAACATCAGATGCACGTAATACGGCACCTGGGTGCTGGCACGGACCGTCAGTTCGTCGCGCTCGCCATCATATTCGGCGAAGGCGGCGTGCGGCTCGGTCTGTACCTGGCACACTTCGGCGCAGTGATAGTCCGTCTCATGGACAAGATCGGCCTCGGCGAAACCGGCCTCGACATCGCCTATCTCGTAATCGACATGGCGCTCGATATTGCCGGGCCGGTGATCGTGCAGATCGACGACGCCGTCGGCTGTGGCATCGGCCGCGGTGAAATAGGCCGGCAGCTCCTCGTATTCGATTTTGATCAAGTCACAGGCCGCTTTGGCGATTTCGATGCTGTCGGCGGCGACCGCGGCGACCGGCTCGCCCTTATAGCGCACCCGGTCGAAGGCGATCGGCAACTCGGTACGCGATACCGGCAGCACGCCATGGCCCTCGTCGGTCTCGGACCCGGTGATGACGGTCCGCACGCCGGGCAGCGCCTCGGCCGCCGAGATATCGACTGACAGGATCCGGGCATGGGCGACATCGGCGCGCTTGATGCAGCCGGTCAGCGCGTCATGGTCGTAAAAATCGGCTGTATAGAGGGCGCGGCCGGAAATCTTTTCCGGTCCGTCGACCATCGGCATCGGCACACCGATGGATTTTATCGGCGCCGGCGGCAGGCTGTTGCCATCCATCACGCGGCCTCCAGATTGGATTTGAGTTCGGCCGCGGCGAACTGAACCGCTTCGATAATTTTCACGTAGCCCGTACAGCGGCAGATATTCGACGCCATTTCATTGCGAATCTCAGCCTCGTCCGGATCGGGATTGACCCGCAGCAGCGCTTCGGCGGCCATCACCATGCCGGGGGTGCAAAACCCGCACTGGGCGCCGAGCTTTTCGTGGAACCCGCGCTGGATCGCGTTCAACCGGCCGCCCTCGGCAAGCGCCTCAATGGTCTCGAGCGATTTACCTCCGCAGGTCGCGGCCAGAGTCAGGCAGGAATGTTGGGCCTTGCCGTCGACCAGCACCGTGCACAATCCGCATTCGCCGCCGTCGCAGCCGATCTTGGTGCCGGTCAGGCCGACGACTTCGCGCAGGTAATCTACCAGCAGCAGATTGCTCGCCACCGCATCGTCGCGCTGGCGCCCGTTCAATGTCAGCGAAAGAAGAGATTTCATGACCTGTCACCCGCCTGTGCTTGCCCGGAAATTCGTGTCCCCGCGACAATTACTTCGATATCGAATTGTTTGACATTCACCAAATTATAAATGCCATAGAATTGCGGCGGCTGCAAGCGGCAGAGGGGATGTCGCAGAGGAGGTATTTCACAGTACCAGGGGCATGTTGGGGAATATTCCGGTCATTCCCACTGCGGGAAACTCGCCGCGGTTGGTTGAGAGGTCACCTCACAACCGGAGGTAATCCATCAGACCCGATGCAGGCCGTCACCGCCTATTCTCGTTCGATTTCACAAAAAAACGGCCGTCTCTCGGGACGGCCGTTTTGTGGAATTGTCCGGGTTGGCGTCAGACGACCTGTCTGTGCCGGGCTGATGCGAGTCCGGCGATAGCTACAGCAAAGATGATCAGCATACCGGGCTCAGGCACCTCAGTCGTTGTGCCCACGCCGACCAGGGGAGCCACATCGTCGAGGTTTGTATCAAGGAAGACTGCGGCGGCAAAGATGCCCGTTGCGATAGATCCGGTGGCGGCACAATCTATAAAGAACAAGTCGCCGCCGTTGCTTGCGGCAAGGATATGTCCGGCGCCGTCAACCGTACCCTGATCCAGGTCCACAAATATGCCAAGGGACAACAGGTCAAGGGTGACCAGCAGCGCGCCCGTCGCGGCGGTGTACCGACTGATAAAATTATCGCCGAAAGTTAGAAATGTATCGGTCAACGGATCGTACACGCCGCCATGCGCCGATGAGATTCCGGTATTCAAACGTGTGGTCGTCGAACTGGCGCCGGCAATCGAAATACTGCCGACTTTGCCCGGCCCACCCGGCGATGCGGTCGTATAGTAATCTCCGTGGGGCCGTCGTAATGATCTGGGTCAGGACTGCATCGTCGCCACCGTTGGAATCGCTGGTCGTCGCACCCAACGAGCCATCGGGATTGATCACGGTGCTGTTAAACGCCCCGCCGGGCATTCCCGACGAATACAGCGTCGTCGAATTCGGGATTTCAAGATGGAAGGCGGCGTTCGGAACCGACGTCGATGATATAACGCCGTTCGTCCCGGCGCCATTGGTGCTCGGCCCGTCGCGGCTAACCCGATGAAGCGAGCCGCCCTGACCGCCAATAAACAGCGAGTTCGGATCGTTGGGATTGCCGGCGATGCCATCCGCGCCGATACCGGTCGCCAGCGTCGTTTTCGTCCCGAGGGTGAAGGACGTCGCGCCGTCATAGGCGAAATCGACCTTTTTAACCTGTTCGGTACCGGCGAAACGCGTATAGAACAGCTCGCCGATGATCGGGTTAGCATTTGCGACCTGACACAAGGATGCGACGAGCAGGCTTGCGAAAACCGTCGTCGTCGCGACTGAAAACGATTTCTGTCTGAGCGTCACATCACCTCGGATAATTACGTCCTAAATTAATCACGCAAATATCGTGCCATCTTTTAAAATTATTTATTATTAATGAGTTATGACTACTTCACTTTTTTAGTCCCTCGAAATCGTAAAATATTCCGACAGTTGGCTCATTGTCGTGATGCGCCCTGCCTACACCGCCCCCGTCATATCGAGCGCGATATGAACCACTTCGTTGCCGTCGTCGTATTCACGGCCCAGCGCGCGGACCGCCTTGTCGGCGTCCTCCAGGGAAAACATGTGCGAGCAAAGCGGTTTTAGCTCGTCGCCGAGGCGCGCGAGGATATCGAGCGCCTTGTCGATCGATGTCCAGCCGGCGGACAGTACCCCCATGATCTTGATCTCGTTGATCACGATCTTGTCGGTGATCAGGTTGGGAACCGGTTTGAAGCTTTTGAGTCCGGCCAGCACTACCCGGCCACCCGGACGCACCATGTCGACGGCGTCGACCACCGGCTGGGTCGCCCCTGCCGACACTTCCAGCACGACATCGGCCTTGCGCCCGCCGGTTAGTTCGATAACCCGTTCGACCGCGTTTTCCTCGTCGACATTGATCACCGCGTCGGCGCCGAACTGCAGCGCGAGATCGAGGCGGTATTTGTCCTGCGACGTGCCGGTGACGATGATCTTGCCGGCGCCGGCTTCGCGCGCGGCGACCACCGACAACAATCCGCGCTGGCCCGGGCCTTCGATCACGATGGTCTCGCCGACCGACGTGTTTGGAACTTCATAGGCCCAGCGCACGCCGTTCGCGAGCGGGTTGAACAGCGACAGGATATCGGTCGGAATGCTTTCGGGCACCTTGTGTATCAGTGCCTTGGGATGAATATACATGTGGGTTGCATAGCCGCCCCAGAGCGACGGGGTCACCCCGGTCCCGGCATACAGCCCGTAGCCCTGCGAAGATTGGCACAACAAGCTGGAGCCGATGGCGCACTGAAAGCAGTGACCGCAGGGAATGATGGCCTCGACCACGACCCGGTCGCCTTCCTTGACGCCCCAGTGCTTTGCCGCCGCAGCGCCGACGCGGTCTATTCTGCCGATGATCTCGTGGCCCGGAATAATCGGCCGGATATCCCACGGCGTGCCAGCGAGATGGCCGGTATATTGTTCGAAATCGGTGCCGCAGAGCCCGGCGGCTTCGACCCGCAGGATGCCTTCGTCGGGGCTGATTTCGGGAATGCCGAATTCCTGGAATTCGAACTTTCGCGGCTCGACCAGAACCGCCGCATTTGCCTTTTCAACCATCGAGAACCCTCCTGTCGGGTGAGCCGGTGGCGGCGCGGCAACGCGTCATGCGCCGCCGCGCCGCCACCCCGGTCGTTTCAGATACCAGCCGTTCGCACCAATCCTTGTTAGTGCTTCAGGGAGGTCTGCTTCATCAGTTCGAACATCGCCTTGGTATCGGCACGCTTGCCAAGCACCTCATCGCCGATCGGCTGCACGGTTTCCATGAACTTCTTCTGGTCCGAATCAGACAGACGTATCACCTCGGCGCCGCCGTCACGCCAGCCCTGCTCGGCCCGCGCTGCGTATTTCTGGCCGATCTCGTACATCGTTTCCTCGATCTCGCGGCCGGCGTCTACGACGGCCTTCTGCAGATTTTTGGGCAGCTTGTTGTACCAGACCATGCTTACGAACCCGGCGCTCGGGATGTAGGTGTCGTTTACCACCGTAATGTATTTGGCGACCGTCCAGTGCTTGGTGGCGTTCATGACGACGATGTTCGAGCGAACGCCGTCGATCAGCTTGCGCTGCAATCCGGGGACCGTCTCCGAATAGGGCATCGGCACGCCGGTCGCCCCGAGCCGCCGCATGATCTCGGTTTCCACCTTCGTTGCCAGCACGCGGATTTTCTTTCCCTTGAAATCCGCCAGTTTGCGGATTGGCGTCATCGTCGCGTAGGAGGTGGGGCCGTACATCCACAGGCTGACGCCCTTGACGCCCTTGCCCTCGCCGAGTTTCAGGAACGGGGTGCGGAACACGGGATCGGTGATCGTCTCGTGGGCGTGCCGCGGGCTTCTGAACACGCCGGGCACTTCCAGCACCTGGAACCGCTGATCGACGCCCTTGAGGAATCCGGTAGGCGTCGCAATAAACTCGATGGTGCCGAGCTGCATGCCTTCGATCAGTCTCGGAATCTTTCCAAGCTGCGCCGACGGATAGAGAACCGCCTTGATGGCGCCGCCGGATTTTTCCTCGATTTTGCGGGCATATGCCTTGATCGATTCATGCAGCGGATCGTTGGCCACAACGATCGCGAGCTTCATGGTGTATTTTTGCGCTGCGGCAGGGAAAACAAATGCAATCGCGACAACAACGGCGACTGCGGCCATATTCAGATATGAGCGTAAAGACTTCATAACGACGTGCCTCCGACTATCTATTGATGGTTATTGTCTTGGTATTCCTTAGACAATGATCATGCGCCGAAGAAGATATTCTGTCTACTCGCTCGTTAGCCACCTAACGATATGCTTTACTGCCTCGTCAGGGGCTCGGTCTGGCCGTAACGAGGCACGTCCGATTGAGACCGAGCCGGGTCGCTATTTCTGCTGGCGAACCCGTTCGCTGATCATCGTCTGGCGCTGGCGCACGGGTTCGGGCCAGCGGATTTTGACATAGGCAAGGGCGGCCCAGATATCGCGGTCCGCGAGTTTGCCGCCGAAGGCGGGCATGCCACTGACAAAACCGGCCGGCGCATTCTTCGCCCCGCCATGTTTGGTGATGTCGAAGAGAAGCTGATCGGGATGATGCCAGGTGTGGCCGGTCTCGTCATGCGGCGGCGCCGGCAGGCTGCCATTGGCGAGCCGCGAGCGCCAGTTCGGCTGGCCTTCGAGCAGGACCCCGTGACAGGCCGCGCATTCGGCTGTGTAAATCTCCTGACCCAGAGCGACGAGTTCGACATTCCCCGCGTCGGCGAACGTCACGGCGGTCTTGAAACCGCCGACACCGAGATACCCCGCGGCAATCGCCGCAAGGGCAAGGACAGCAATGCCCCCGATGACAATGGTAAATGACGGATTTTTTCATTTGTGTCGTCCGTGACCCCGATGACGGCCCGGTTCGGGGGACTTTTTGTCTGACTGATCTTCAGACCTGCGCAGCGTCGCATAGCGGGCAATCTGACGATCGGACAACAAACCGCGAACCGAAAGATGATAGCCGAGATGAACGTAGCGGAGATCGCCGTTCCGGCGCGCGATGACGGCCGTGATCGACCGGAGTTCGGCATCGCCCGCACGCTTTTGGGCAAAC
>Ga0209403_10004538_pt1 | contig 15039 bp, 17 predicted proteins | sample ArcticOcean_MG_C_8_FD_187440 | JGI IMG/M metagenome (GOLD analysis project Ga0209403, IMG submission 187440) | Marine microbial communities from western Arctic Ocean - ArcticOcean_MG_CB11_86 (SPAdes) (version 2) | ecosystem: Environmental > Aquatic > Marine > Oceanic | place: Arctic Ocean... | reverse complement strand
ATCTTTGCCGATCTAACTCAATCGCGACTAAATCCGGATTGAATTCTCTTATGTATGCTTCAATAGGTGATGATAAATCAATTACATGTGCAGTACCTATAATCATTAGTTCAGGCATAATCCCGGAAATACACCCATCTAAAAGAGTTAACTTAATTAAATGACGTTATTATCTTTAAAATTATGTTTAGTTCAAATAGTGATGACCCTGAATCTCCAGCAAAGTGTCCAAACTGTAGTAAGGATATCGGTGTAGACAATAATACCTACCGTTTTCAAGTCGTAGATTTTAAAGCCGAAGCCAGCGGTAATCAACGATCTGCTGGAAGAGTCATTGCAGTATCATGTTCCAATTGCAAAAAAGTAATGGGTTTTGTTAATCAATAGGAAATAAATCTAGAAATATAATAAAAAAGAAAAATGTAGCAACTGCTTCTAAGGTTGCTAAAATTATCGAACCTTTAGCCACTGTATGATAGCTAGGTTGGGAATTTATTGGTAAATATATATAATGCACAATTACTTCTAATATTAAAAGCCATCCAGTCCAAATTAAAAGTTTGGAGTTCCACGGAAATATTTCATAAAAACCAGATAATAAAAGTGAAGAGACTCCCAATATGGTAAAGAGCCATGAAAGACGCATAGTGTTCACAGCTCCAAACAAAGTTGCAAACGTTTCTATCTTAGAATTCCTATCAAACTTTACATCGACTGCCATTGTTGGACAATATAGTGCTAAAAGATAACAGAATGTGGCAAAAAAATATAATCTTGGAAAATCTTGAATTGGTTGATTTATGGACCAAGCCGATAACGGGATTAAAAAACCTAAACTCAAACCATTACTAACTATATCAAGACCGGGTTTAGTCTTAAAACGAAAAGGCTCGATATTATAAACAAACGAAATTATTGTAAGACCAATCATACAATACATAAATTCAGTATTAAACCTAAGAGACAAACATAAACAAGAAATCTGTAAAAACCAGAAAATATACCAAGTCTTTCTAACACTAATTGCACCACGAACCAATAAACTAAATTCTTTCCGAGGATTTGTCTTATCAATTTCTAAATCGCAAATATGATTTAAAAGGAATGTAGATGAAGTTAAAAATGCAATAATTAGAAATCCATATAAAAGATCAAAACTAAAAAGATCCTTAGCACCAACAACATAACCTATGAAAAAAGGTGTAAAACCAACCATCCAGAATTCAAAACCAATGAATCTTAGCCAAGTTAATCGAGGAAATAGTTCATTTGAAATTAAACGTGAGAAGATTGGATTAGACATTTTTGAAAATAGACTCTTTTTTAGTTATGAGCCCAAGCTTAATAGCTTTAGCTGGGATGATAAAACATGAGTAATGATTTTGATTATGCCCATAACAACAAGAAAGTTATTTGGATGTCGCAAAATACAAACCATTTGCCAACACATGCGGCAGTACAAGAAGCAATACGCAAATCTGCTAATGAGAGAGAATACACTAAATATCCTATAGCTTCAGGGTTGCCCCAACTGAGAGATTTAATTTTATCGGATTTAAATTTACCAGACCAAGATTTACATATTACTAACGGAGGGACTGAGGCACTGTATTGTTTAATGAGACATATTCAACCAAAGGGAAGTGAAATGATTACATCAGACCCCTCCTATTTTGTAGTTCATAAATTTGCCAAACTTGGCGGTGCAAGATGTACGGATACGCCAATATACAATGGCAATTATAGATTTGAAATTGAAGATATTAAGGAAGCGATTAATCCAAAAAGTAAATCCATTTTTTTAATAGATCCAATTAATCCATTAGGTAGTACATATCCTAAAGAAGAGAAAAAAGCTATTTGCGACATTGTAGAAGATCATAATCTATGGCTAATAGATGATATTACTTATCGAGATTTTGCACCTAATCATACTTTAGCGGCAGACATATTACCAGAAAAAACAATTACCGCATACTCAGTTTCAAAAAATTGTGGACTGGCTGGAATGCGTGTTGGCTCATTAGTAGGACCAAAAGAATTTATCAAGGATATCAGAGGAACCATGGTCTCTGACTTAGGAATTAATGTAGTTGGGCAAAGGGCTTCTATTGCAGCTTTAGAAACTAAATCTGAATGGTTACCAGGTCTAATAAAAACTGCATTAAAAAATCAGGCAATCATCAAAAAAGCAGTCGATAAAATTGATGGAGTGGTATTGCCAGTTTATCCTTCGGCTGCCAGTATGATGGTCATTGATATTTCAAAGCATAATGCCAATCCACAAGAAGTACAAGATAAATTACTCTATGAAAACGATATTTTTGTAAGAGCTGGGAATTATGTTTCTACACGTTTCGGAGAAAAATTTGTTAGAGTCTCTTTTTCAATACCAACACCTGAAGTTGAAAAATTTGCCGAAGTCTTTCCAAGAGTTATGGAAGAATTGAGCTAAATATCTAAGTTAGATACTGCAGTCGCATTTGCTTCTATAAACTCACGACGTTTCTGTACATCATCACCCATTAACTCTTCAAATGTAGTATTCACCGATTCAGCGTCTTCAATAGTTATTTGAAGAAGGGTTCTTCGATTTGGATCCATAGTAGTTTCCCATAATTGAATTGCATTCATTTCTCCTAAACCCTTGTATCTAGAAATTGAATAACCTGAACCAAAATTAGCTAAAACCTTTTTAAGCTGAGAATCATCGTATGCATATTCTAGCTTTTTACCTTTGCTTACTTTGTATAATGGAGGTTGAGCAACATAAACATAACCTGCATCGATTAAACCTTTCATATGCCGGTATAGAAATGTAAGAAGCAGCGTCCTAATATGAGCCCCATCAACATCTGCATCAGTCATTATTATTAATTTGTGATATCTCGCTTTTTCAATCTCAAAGGTTTCTTCTTCTTCAACACCAGTTATGCTGCAACCCATCGCAGTAATCAAGGCCATAACTTCAGTATTAGCTAAAATCTTATCTATCCTAGACTTTTCTACATTTAATATTTTTCCACGAAGGGGCAATATGGCTTGAGTTGCTCGATTTCTTCCCTGTTTAGCAGTCCCTCCTGCTGAATCTCCCTCGACAATAAATATTTCTGAAATTGCAGGATCTTTACTTTGACAATCTGCCAATTTACCTGGCAAACCTCCACCTTCTAAAATGCCTTTTCGTCTTGTTAAGTCTCTAGCCTTCTTTGCAGCCTCACGCGCTTGAAAAGCCTGAAGACATTTTGATATTATTATTTGACTATCTGAAGGATTTTCAGCAAAATAATTAGATAATGACTCAGTCATTATAGTATCCACTATGCCTTTTACTTCAGAATTACCTAACTTAGTCTTTGTCTGCCCTTCAAATTGAGGTTCAGGAACTTTGATTGAGAGAATTACAGTAAGTCCTTCACGAACATCATTACCCTCTAAAGCAGGATCTTTCTCCTTCAATTGCTTTCGCTTTCTTGCTACGCTATTAATTGTACGTGTTAAGGCAGTCTTTAATCCCGATAAATGCGTGCCTCCTTCTCTAGTTGCAATGTTATTTGTAAAAGTGTGTATATTTTCTCGAAATGCAGTAGTCCATTGTAGTGCAGCCTCAACTTGAACCTGATCTTTTTCACCACTTACAAACATTGGCTTAGACATTAAAGGCGTCTTTGTTTCATTAAGATAGGATACATATTCTGAAAGTCCACCTTCATATTTGAAAACTTCAGATTCCCCATCTTCATTAAATAACGTAATACTTATTCCAGCATTAAGATAAGCCAATTCACGTAACCTATATTTTAAAATTGAATATTCAAACTTAGTAGTTTCAAAAATCGTGTCATCTGGAAGAAAGTGAACTTCAGTTCCATGAGTGTCGCTGTCTCCTATTCGCTCTACCTTCGAATCTACAATTCCTTTCTTGTAAGATTGAGTGAAAACACCACCATCTCTATTAATTCGGACTGTGGCCCAAGTAGATAAGGCATTAACTACCGAAACTCCAACTCCGTGAAGACCTCCAGACACTTTGTAAGTATCACTATCAAATTTACCACCGGCATGAAGTTTAGTCATGACTATTTCTACAGCCGGTACTTTGTAGATTGCATGCTCATCTACAGGTATACCCCTTCCATTGTCTTTAACTGAACAAGAACCATCAGAATGAAGAAATACATCTATAGCATCACAATGGCCATTCATAGCCTCATCTACTGAATTATCTACTACCTCATAAACTAGATGATGAAGCCCTGATTCGCCAGTCGAACCAATGTACATAGCAGGCCTTTTTCTTACTGCTTCTAACCCTTCTAAAACTTGTATTTGGTCTGCTTTATAATCCTGAGGTTTTGTAACCATAATGATATCTTAGATACAATTGGAAAGGGGGTTTTAAGTGTGCCCCATAAAATGTTTTTTTATCGTCTATTAAATTCAATGAAAATTACAATGTTTTCCGCCCAGGTCTCCAACCTGCTGGACATACTTGACCAGACTGCAAAGCTTGTAATGTTCTAACAACTTCATCTATGCTTCTGCCAATATATGGCGGATTAATGGATAATGATCTTAAATTCCCTTCATCATCTATGATAAAAGTACCTCGCAATGCTAAACCAGCTTCGTTTTCAAGAACACCATATGAACTCGAAATTTTTAGTGAGGGATCTGCTAAAAGAGAATATGATAATTTATCGATGCCTCCCTTTGTTCGGGGTTTTTCCATCCAGGCCTTATGACTATTTCTAGAATCTGTAGAGCAACCAATCAATACTGCATTTGCTTTCTCGAAATCCTTAAACCGACGATTAAAAGAATGAATTTCTGTCGGGCACAAACTTGAAAAGTCTCTTGGATAAAAGAAAAGGACAGTCCATTGCTTTTTTGAAATTATTTTTACAAGTGATATCTTATCATACACTACTTGCTTTTTACGAGAATCGTATTTTACAATGTCCCCTTCAAACAGGGGAGCTGGTTTACCTATCCTTAAAATTGATGATGTCAAAACTAACTACCTACTATCTATTTTAGACAAAATTTATAAAGTTTTGCTCATTTATTTAGATCTAGTAACTAGAAAAACGATAATTTATGGTAAAAACTAACCAAAAAATGAACTTACGGCAGCTATTACTTTAGAAACATCAGCATCAGTTAATGCTGGATGTACTGGTAAACTTAACGCTCTTTCAGTAAGTATTTTTGCTCTAGGGCATTCGGCTGAATACATAGACATCGGTTCATAATTAAATAATAGAGTAGGATAATAGGTTCCCGAACCAATTCCTTTGTCTTTTAAATGTTCTCTTAATTTATCTCTATTATCACTTAATATAGTATATTGATGGAATACATGCCCTCTCCGATTTTTAGGGACTTGAACATACGACGATAGATTTTCATTATAAATCATAGCAATTTCACGGCGACGTTTATTGAAGCCAGCCAAACGTTTGAGTTGAACTCGACCTATTGCTGCAGAAATATCAGTCATCCTATAATTATAGCCGAATTCAGTATGTTTATACTGAGCACTCATGCCATGAGCTCTTAAAAGTCTACAACGGTCAGCTAATTCTTTGTTATTAGTGGTGATCATACCGCCCTCTGAAGTCGTCATATTCTTTGTTGGGTAAAAACTAAACCATCCCGCATCTCCAAAACTTCCTGCCTTGCCACCCCACTCTTCAGCACAATGAGCTTGTGCAGAATCTTCGATTAAGACTAAATTATTATCTTTAGCTATTTTAGAAATTTTAGGAATATCTGCCAATTCACCATACAAGTGAACGGGATGTATCGCTTTAGTTTTATCAGTAATAACCGATTCAATCCCCTCTGGATTTAAACAAAAACCATCTTCTTCAACATCAATAAAAACCGGTTTGGCCCCAACCATCATAACTACTGAAGCTGTTGCAAAAAAAGTGAAAGGAGTTGTAATTACTTCATCTCCAGGACCTATATTATTAGCAATCATAACTAGATGGCCAGCTGTAGTTCCACTGCTAGTAGCAACGGCATATTTCACACCACACATTTCTGCAAATTCAGCTTCAAATTTAGCAACTTCGGGACCTTGTGCAATGATTCCAGACCGAAGAACCTTGTCTACTGCGGCCCTTTCATCCGCACCTATCAAAGGATTAGCTATTGATATCATACTTGTCCGATTGGAAAGGTATTAAAAACAGTGTCTGAATATTAATTTATGTTTGCAGATACAAATTGGAAAGCTGCCAGTGCTGAATTGATGGGGACTTTCTTCTTAGTCTTCTTCGGAGTAACATCATTTATTTCAATGAGTGGAAATGATATGCTACTTGAAGGAGTTATGACTCTTGGCCTCACGGTATTTGTTTTAGTTCATATTCTCGGACCTGTATCAGGGTGTCATCTGAATCCAGTAATAACTATCCCTACCTTTATTTCAGGTAAAATAAAACAAAATGATACTATTGCATATATCATGGCTCAAACTATTGGAGCAACAATCGGTTTCATCACATTTAAAGAATTAAAACCCGAAACTAATCCTTCAGACATCGATATTTTAATTATTGCATTAATTGGAACTACTTTTTTCGTTGCGTCACTTCTAGCATCATATGATCCGGCATCCATAGGGGCAACCTTGTTTGTCGTCTCTATAACTTCTTTTGAAGATGTGAATCCAAGCGTTTCAATTGGAAACATGCTTGCATTAGCAATTGAAGGTAATGCTAATTGGGCATTCTATGGAATTATAGGCTCACTAATAGGGTGCGGGCTAGGTTATTCTATTAAAGAAAAAATTATAGACAACTAAGTTATTACAATAATTGTGTTACTTCTTCAACGGAACGTAACTCTTGAAAGTATATTTGTTCGATTGAATCATACATCTCTTCATCATCTTTAATTAAAGACAAAACTACTTCATAACCTTCTGCAGCCTTCTGTTCAGTTTTAAGTGATTCTGCCAACATGACCTTATAATCTGTAGTGTGGACTATCTCGGTAGAATCTCTATTCGTTACTGCAGCCCCTCCTAACTTAACGATAGCAGACCTCACAGCATCAGCATGCGTATGAGATTCATTTGCCTCTTCATCAAAAAAGGGTTTAAGATGAAGTCTATTTATTCCTCTGATATAAGCTGAATAGTGTGAATAAAGTGCTGCAGCTCGCAATTCCCATGCAAGTCCACCGTTGAGTTTCTCAATTAATTCTGAGTTGGACATAAATGAAGATAATTAGTCAGGTTAAAAAAACTTAACTTTTAACGTGGTTGGACTGGTAAAGTAGCTGTTTTAGTCATAATGATTTTTTGTTTTTCTTCAAACGATGTACTATCAATAATTGAAGAATCTAAATTAAGATTAGAAAAATCAAACTGATTACCCGAAATTAGTGATTCATCGGCATCTATCATATCGGATAATTCTAAAGGTGGTTTACCAAAAGAAACCCAAGCAACGGACTTTGTATTTTCATTAACGCCTCCTATTTGAATTGCCTTGGAAATTTGTCTTTGAAAAGTTAAATACAGTAAAACTTCAGTTGATCTTTCTTTCGATAGATTATAATTTCCATTATGCGCATTATCTGCGAGAACGGCAGCTTGTTTGAGGTGAAGTACACCACAAACACACTGTGGATTAATTAAGGCAAAAGTAGGGCTAATAATTGACTTAAGTTTGTCAATATCTTGTATGCGTAAATTACCGCTACCTACTACTATTTCCACAATACACATTCGACAGAGCAGATTATATAATAGGTAGCGTGGTCATTAACGTAGGAGTAATTGATATGGATCTTGAAAACGAAGAAAAACTTGCTCAAATAGAAAGCAGCTTAAGTCTAGAGCAACAAAGATTAGAGAAACTTTGGGATGCATATGAACAACAAGAAAAAGATTTGAATGCAGCCCTAGATCGAATTAATTTCTTAGAAGCTGATATTGAAACAAAACAGACTATGATTACTTCTCTACAAGAATTATTAGTGGAGAGAGATGCTAAACTTCGTGATATGGAAATTGAAAGGCAGAGACAAGGTAAAGTTGAAGCTGAATATAAACCTCGAATTAGCGTAATGGAAGACACTATGAATGATCAAACTGAAAAGTATGATCGACTTCTGTCAATAACTCAAGAAATGGAAGATGAATTAGATCTTGCAAGAAAATCTCTACATGCTAGAGACAGTTGGTTTAATCTGAATGTTAGTAGTTTAGAATCAATATCAGAAGTCATCAAAGAATGGCGTAGTATCCAAGCGGGAAAATTCCCATCCGTAGGTAAAACCAGTGGACCTGGTGGTGGAAAATCTGAATTCGTTGGAGCTGTATCAAAGATTAAAGGACTAGGAACCATAAAAGCTGAGAACCTATATGACTCTGGTTTCCATACAGTAGATGATTTGAAAGCTGCAAGTCTTGACGAGATTACAAGTGTTATAGGATTTACTAAACTTAGTGCTAGTAAAGTAGTGACTGGGGCAAAAGAACTTTAAATTAGCATAAAATTAGAAACTATTTCTTCATTTCGAACTTCGGGATGAAACAATATTCCATAAATCTCTTTACGAACATGCTTAACGGCCTGAATGCTATTTTCACTATTAGCTAAGACTACAAAATTGTCGCAATCCCTAACCGAGTGATTGTGAAGATTGTAAGCTTGGAAGTTACCATCAAACAACTTATTTGGTTCCAATGTTTTAACTTCAACCATCCCTATTTCTACATTATCAATTATTCCACTTATGCCAAATATTGAGGTTAAAATTTGCATACCTGAGCAAATACCCAAGATTGGACCTTCAAAATTTTTTAATAACATATCAAAGAAAGGTAACCGGTTAACATAGACTGAATCTTGTAAAGAAGTGCCACAAATAATTAATCTATTGTACTTTGAAATAACCTCATTACTACAATCCTCAAAATATAAAATATCATGCTTATTTTCACCTAATATCTGAGAAATAGGAAAAACAAATTCTCGATCATTTAAAGCATTGTTACATGTTGAAATTAGTAGAGTTTTCATTCTAAAAAAGCCTCTTTAATCTCTAAACTACCTGAAAAATTTGAATAGTGTTTTTGTGATCTAGTAATATTTATATAATTATTGAATAAAGGTGCATTAATCACAAAAGATTCAATTTCACCACCTTCTCCGGCTGGATTTATTCTATGACTTAATTCTAAAGTCATCAAATCATCGACACATTTAGAATCGATAGAACGTCCTAACCAAGAATCATCAAAGGGTTCTGCTGCAACTCCAGTTATAATTGACACTATATTTTTAGATAATAAATCTTGAAGAAGGTCTTTTTGGGGCATTTGCCACAATGGATTAAAGCACCATAAATCTAAATCATTACAAATTTTTTGAATTCGTGTAGATTGATAAACTGAGGCAATCGCCCCCGTTACAATTCCACTTATTGAATATTTTGAAACTGCAGATTCTAGAATATCTCTTAAATCATTTAATTCTTCTTCTTTAACGCCACTTGTTTCTTTTATGAGGTGATTAATCTGCATGGATTCAGCCTGAAGTTTTGTCCATTCTATTGCAGGTGTGTGAAACATCCAACTATCTTCTTTCTTAGACTCTAATGTTAAAAGACAAGTAATCTCATGTACTTCTGAAGCATATTGAAGAGCAAGGTACGAATCTTTGCCGCCTGAGAATAAAACCCCTACTTTCATTTATGTTTCCTTTTGGCAATCAAATAAACTTCACTAGACTGCTTTCTAGAAGCTTCGGGAGACAAGGTACGGACTGAACCAAACTTATCTTTGACTGCTTTACGGAATTCTTGGAAATCTGAACCTTCGAATACTTTAACAACAAAAGCTTGTGCATTTCTTTCGACTGCAATTTCTAAGGCTAATAATGATAACTCAACGGAACGAGCTTGATCAATTGAATAATTACCTGATAAATTAGGACTCATATCAGACATCACAACATCAGCCTTAGGAATTAGTCTTTGTAATTCATCTCTAATCTCAACATCTCGAAGATCCCCCTGAATAAATGTAGCTCTTTGAAGTGGTAAAACATGTTGAAGATCAACTCCAACCAATTTCCCTTCTTCCTCCATTAATTCTAAAGCCACTTGAGACCAACCCCCTGGTGCAGCACCTAAATCTAAAACAATACTGCCTTTCCTAAAAATTTTACTTTTCTTTTGGATATCTAGCAATTTGTATGCTGAACGTGCCCGATATCCTTCACGTCTGGCTTTTCTTTGAAATGCATCAGTGCGTCCTTGTCTACCTTGACCTGGCATTTATCCTCCAGCCTTCTTGAGCGCCCATTCGGCAGCTTGACAGATATTACGATCGGCTCCAGTCTTAGTTCTATTACGTATTATTTCTAAATGTGGTTTAACTAAAGCGGGTTTGTTAGAGGCAATATACCCTAATGCCTTAACAACTTCAACATGAACATACCAATCATCATTTTTTAGAACTTTAGCCAATCTAGGAACTGCATGATAAACTAACATCGCATTCTTACTTCCTATTCTTCCAATTGCTTTAGCTGAAGCCTTTCTGAGCTCAGATGACTTACTTTCAATACCCTTGATTAAACCAGGAATTGCTGACTTCATTGCATCGGGATTTGAAAGTCCAAGAATTCCAATACAATCTGCAGCTCTTTCTTTCAAGCGTTCTCCTGAATTAAATGCTTTGATAACCTCTGGAGCTAATGACGCTGAGGGGCCAGGGTGCTTCTTAGCAAAATTTGTTAAAATAACTATCGAATGGTAAACTACTCTCCAATCCTCATCACTCAATGCTTTTTTTAATTCTGGTAATGCAACCCGAGGTACTGTATTCAAAATTTTTATTAACGATTCTTGTGTTTGATAACGAACATCTTTGTCTTCATCACTCAAAATTTCAAATAAATCTGCGATAGTGTCACTCTCTTTAGCATCAGATTTAAGTGAAAAACGAGTCCAGATTTCTACTACTTTACTACGTACATTTGGATAAGGACTATCAAATGTTTGTTGCATTGCTTGGAAAATCTCCTTATCTTTAGATGGCCGATGTTTACGTAATTCCATTAAACCATCAATAATTGCCTCTTGAGTAGTACCTGGTTGCTTTGGAAGAACTCTAGTAAAAGAATTAATTATAGGATCTAACCATTTATCATCTATCGGAGCCTGAATTACAAGGGCCTTGACTGCAGCAGTCCTTACAATTTCTGAACCACTCTCCATTTCCACCAAATTCTTTTCGATCCTTTTATCAGGAGAATTACCACTTACATCCTCAGTCCATTGGCTTACACTTTCCTTGAGATTCTGGAATCTATCTCTTAAACCCACAAAAACCCATAGGGGATGTATAGTAATAAACCTCCGCTTGAATGATGGAATATGCCTACATCGGCGAAAAAGTTTATTCAAGACAACGGAGCTGAAGTTCACGATAAAGTTAGAATCGAAACTAAGGCCCTAAATTACGAAGGTTTGATTCTACCTAGACACAAGTTCTCAGGAGAACATATAGTCATGATTAAACTAGATAATGGGTATAACATTGGAGTTTCTACTGAAGATGCAAAAATGACTATCTTATCTAAAGCAAAGAAAACGGATAATAGGCCAACTAAAAAGATTGATAATAAAAATTTGGAAAATATAACTATTATCGGAACTGGAGGGACCATAGCCTCATTTGTAGACTACAAAACCGGAGCAGTTAGTCCTGCTATTACTGCAGAACAATTAGTCAATTCAGTAAAGTCTTTAGAAGATATAGCCAACATAAATGCAGTACCTCTATTTTCATTAGCTTCTGAAGATATGAAGCCATCACATTGGGAAGATATTGCAAAGAAAGTAAAAGAAATTCATGACGTTGAAAAACATGGAGTGGTCATCGGACATGGAACTGATACTATGGCTTATTCTGCAGCCGCATTATCATTCCAATTACCTGAAATTGCACATCCCGTAGTTTTTACTGGATCTCAAAGAAGCCCTGATAGGCCATCTAGCGATGCACACCTAAATTTGGAAGGAGCTGCAAAAACTGCGATGAGCGATTTGGGAGAAGTTTGCATCGCTATGCATGAAACTACTGATGACCGAAATGTAGCAATATGGAGAGGAAATCGAACTCGAAAAAGCCATACTTCTAAAAGAGATGCATTTACATCTCCAAATGATTTGCCATTAGGTATTGTTAACGACAATATAGAATGGAAACAAAAATATAAACCAACAAGTGAAAAAACAATTCTAGAAGCTGGTTTTGATGATAACATTGGAATGGTGTGGTCACATCCTGGCCTTAATGAAGAAGATTGGCAAAGAATAACTTCGGGGAAAAATGGAATTGTAATTGCCGGAACGGGGTTAGGGCACATTAAATCTGAATTATTGAATATTGTTGGAAAAACTGCAGCCGATATTCCTGTAGCTATGGCTAGCCAATGCCTTTCTGGGACCACAAACTTGAATGTTTACCGAAATGGTAGAGAATTAATTGGAAAAGGTGTTGTTGAAGCCTATGATATCCTTCCAGAAACTGCCCTTGTGAAAATGATGTGGTTATCCAAGCATAAACCAAATGAAATACGCAAATTAATGGGAGATAATTTAGTAGGGGAAATTTCTAATTCAAGAAAAATGAACTAAGGAAATCTCTTTACACTGCACTTATAATAATGAAACATGATTAATCCACAATTTGAAAAATTAGCAAATTTACTAATCACACATTCTTGTTCATTAAAAAAAGGGGAAAAAGTATTGATTGAAGCTTTTGATATACCTCAAGAAATGGTAATTGCAACTATAAGGGCCGCAAGAGAAGTTGGAGGTTTACCATTTGTAACTTGGAAAAATAATTTGATTTTAAAGGAATTGATAAATGGAACCAGTGAAGAGCACATGAGCTTAATCGGATCTGTAGAGAAGCATAGAATGGAACAAATGGATGCCTATATTGGGCTTAGAGGAAGTTTGAATATTTCTGAAATGTCTGACGTAACTTCTGATAAAATGGCAATATATCAATCCGAACTATTACAAAAAGTACATTTTCAGGAAAGAGTAGCTAACACAAAATGGGTTGTATTGAGGTGGCCTACGCCTTCTATGGCTCAACAAGCTAATATGTCGACTGAAGCATTTGAAAAATTCTATTTTGATGTTTGCTGCTTAGATTATAAGAAAATGGATGAAGCCATCAAACCTTTAGAAAAATTAATGACTGAAACTGAAAACGTTCATATCAAAGGTCCTGGTACTGATTTAAGATTCTCAATTAAAGGAATTCCCGGAATTAGATGTGCTGGTGAGCGAAACATACCTGACGGTGAATGTTTTACAGCTCCAGTTAAAAAATCAGTAGAAGGCCATATTCAATTCAATGCTGAAACTCTTTACCACGGTACTGTGTTCAATAATATTAGATTAGAGTTTGAAAAAGGTAAGGTTGTAAAGGCCACTGGAAGTGACGATAAGAAAATAAATGCAATATTAGATTCAGATGAGGGTGCAAGATATATTGGAGAATTTGCTATAGCATTTAATCCATATATCACGGAACCTATGAAAGATATTTTATTTGATGAAAAAATAGCAGGTAGTTTCCATTTCACGCCAGGTAATGCTTATGATGTTGCAGATAATGGAAATCGATCTGATGTACATTGGGACATGGTACTGATTCAAAGACCCGATTATGGTGGTGGAGAAATTTGGTTTGATGATATATTAATTAGAAAAGACGGAGAATTTATTCTTCCTGAATTAAAGGGTCTTAATCAAAAAAACTTAGTATAATGGTAAATGAGGCGAAAATAAATGCAATTGCCAGTGCTGAAGAGGCTGGACTTTATTATTCAAACAATACTGAACCAGGATATACTAGGGAAGTCAAAGGTGAAGAGCAAATATTTTTTGATATTAATGAAAAACCGCTTAAACCTAAACGAGAACTAAAACGAGCTGATGAATTACGAATTCCTCCGGCTTGGACTGACGTTTGGATATGTGATAAAAATAATGGGCATCTTCAAGCTACAGGTATAGATGCAAAGAAGAGAACTCAATACATTTACCATCCTATTTGGACACAATTAAGAAGTGAGGCTAAATTTGACAAAATGGTCTCATTTGGGAGAACTTTACCTAAGATTCGTGAACAATATTTTGAGGATTTGGCTGAAGAAGGTAACAAAAAACAGAACAGTTTACCTTACAAAAGAGTAATGGCACTTATTGTAAGATTATTGGATACTACATTCATACGTATCGGAAATGAAACATCTAGAGACGATAATGAAAAGGCAACGTATGGATTGTCTACAATGCAAGATGAACATATGGATTTTGAACCTACCGAAATAACTGATGAAGCTGATAAATGGTATGATTCTCAAGTAGGTGGGAAATTTACTTTCGTTGGTAAAAGTAGTAAAAAACACGAAATCGAAATTAATGATGAAGAGATACCTGATTTACCTGCTTTGATAATGATGTGTAAAGACGCTAAAAAAGGAAGAGGCGGGGATTTATTCTTATACTTTGATGAAGAAGGAAATGAAAGTGATGTGAAAGCGTACCATGTCAATGAATACATCCAAGACATATCTGGTGAAAAGTTTACAGCAAAAGACTTCAGGACATGGGGTGGGACTAAAATTGCAGCAAAAGCACTCTGTACTTTTAAGAAAAAAGATGATAAAAAAGAACGTAAAAAAAATAGTACTAAAATGGTCAAAGAGGTTGCTGCTCGTTTAGGAAATACACCGGCAGTATGTAGAGGTTCGTATATTCATCCTACATTTATTAATGATTATATGAAAGGATCTTTCTTCCGAATTTGGAAAGAGACTATTGGCGAAGACATGTATCCTCTAAGTGAGAATGAAAGTCATGTTATCAGATATTTAGAAAATAGTTAAGCTTAAACACCCTTTATTCTATGTTCCAATAATGGCATTAGATGATTTAGATTCAAATGATAAAAAAGTTTATGAATATTTGAAACTT
>Ga0209403_10004536_pt1 | contig 15040 bp, 12 predicted proteins | sample ArcticOcean_MG_C_8_FD_187440 | JGI IMG/M metagenome (GOLD analysis project Ga0209403, IMG submission 187440) | Marine microbial communities from western Arctic Ocean - ArcticOcean_MG_CB11_86 (SPAdes) (version 2) | ecosystem: Environmental > Aquatic > Marine > Oceanic | place: Arctic Ocean... | reverse complement strand
TGAGGGTCAGATGTCGATGAATGATTTGCGGTGATGGCTGAAAGGTCACCTCGCCGCCTTCGCCAACTAGGCACGTGCGACCGAATATTTTCGTCGATTCGACTGCAGCGATGCGAGTAACTGACATTCCGGCTGCCTCAAGGCTGGCATCAGCCCCAAAACCGTGTGTGAGAGCACGGATCTGCTCCGGTGCATCGTCGTTCGATGCATCTATAGTCGCCCATGCTCCTGAATCTGCGGCCATCTTGAGTCGTTCTGGTGAAATATCAACGGCAATAACTCGCGCGCCCATCGCAGTGCCAAACATAGTGGCAGCCAGTCCAACGGGACCCTGCCCGAATACTGCCAGTACATCGAGTCCGGATATTTCCAGTTTCTTTAACGCCTGAAATGCCGTGCTGGCTCCACATGCGAGGTACGCTCCTACCTCGTAATCAACCTCGTTTGGCAGCGGTACGCAAGTCGACTGGTGGACGACCATGTAATCGCCGTGTCCACCGTGCATCGACCCACCGTAGTACTCCTTCTTTTCAGTTACTTCGCAGAGTTGCTGCCAGCCCGTGAGACAGTACTCGCACTGGCGGCAACCTTCGTAGTGATGCTGAATTATCCGATCGCCGACTTTTAGGCCTTTGACGTTTGGACCCAACGCAACGATCTCGCCGCAGGGTTCGTGTCCGGGCCGAATCAGTTGCCCGCCGTGCTCATTCGGCGAATCTCCGCGGTATCGACCGAAATCTGATCCACACAATCCAGATGATCGTAACTTGACCAGCACTTGTTCATTTCCGGGATCGAGATCCGGAAAATCTATAGTTTCCGCCACACTGTTCCCGTGAAACGCGACGCCTCGCATAGATAAATCTCCTGATCAAGCTCGGTGGGGCACCAGATTCTGGTATTGAAAGTCGGCGCAGTGTATATCAGCCAATCGACACATGAAGGCCTTTGCAGTTCGGCGAATGCGGCAGTAAGCTTCACCGGCTTGACCTGTATTACATGACTGCGGCAGCGCCGCGATTGGGATCCTTAAACATGGCGGAAACGTTTAGTTACGACGCTCTTTATTCAGAGAATTCTATCGATACTCCTCTCAACCCCGTTGCGCACGCAAAATACGACTTTGCCGTTGCCTACCCGGCACCCGAGACGCTTCCGTTGGACGGGCTCATTCAGGCGTTGCAGACTGCAGTCGACTCAGATAGTAAAAAAGTTCTCGCCGAGATGGCCTACTACCCGCAACAGCTCGGGGCGCTCGAGTTGCGGGAATACACCGCCAAAAAATTGAAGTCTGATCGAGGTTTTACCGTCGATCCGGGCGAAATCGCTCTCACAAACGGTTCAGGTGAGGCGCTGGGTCTGGTCATCCAGGCGTTGACCGATCCGGGTGACATAGTTCTCGCCGAAGAGTTCGTATACATGGGAACCACCGCCCAGCTTCGGCGTTTTGGAGCCGATGTTCGGGGAGTAGCCATCGACGACGGTGGGATTATTCCAGAGGCGCTGGATAAGCAGATCGACGAACTGTTAGCCAATGGCGAAAAGCCGAAGTACCTGTACGTAATCCCAGAGCACCAGAACCCTACCGGGTCGACCATATCTGCGGAGCGGCGCAAAGCGATCCTCAAGATCGCTCATAAGCACAATATGCCAATCCTCGAAGACGACTGCTACGTTGATCTTCGATACAAGGGCGACGTCCAGCCTGCGTTCAGGGCACTGGATGATTCCGGAATCGTCGTTTACGTCGCTTCATATTCCAAACTTCTCGCGCCCGGCCTACGCCTGGGCTACTTCACCGCAACTGCCGAACTTATGAGGCGTGCACTTGGCTTCAAGATCGGCAGCGGCCCTAACCAGTTCGCAGCAGTCGCCATCGAGGGCTACCTGCGGAACAACCTCGATGCGCACCGCGACAACTTCACTCCGATGCTGGAATCGAAGTGCAACTCGATGGTTGCCGCACTTGAAGAGCACTTTGGTGATTCCGGGGCCACCTGGTCGGTGCCAGAGGGCGGTTGCTACGTCTGGCTGACCATGCCAGAAAGTTCAGACATCGCCAGCATTCGTGATCAGGTGTTTGAGCAGGGCGTTGGATACGTTGCGGGGACGAACTTCGAAGCTGACGGATCAGGTCGGATCGGCCGCAACTGTGCGCGTTTATGCTTTGCGTTCGAATCGATTGAGAAAAACGCTGAAGGTATTGCGCTTCTTGCCCAGCTGTTCAAGCAGCACGGGCAGATGTAGTTGCTACTTCTGGATCAGACGTAGACTGCAGATTTTGTAGCAAAAGACCGGCATTCATACTGTCGGTCTTTTTCGTTAACAGTGAAAGCTGTTGAGCGATTTACGAATAGATGGCAGAAGGTCATTGCCGATATGTCGAGTCGGGGTTAAATTTTAATAAGACAGAACTTCGCAATAAGAATGAGGAACGCCACCCATGGCATCTGCTGAACTGAACTCGATTGCTCTGAAGATGGTTGCCAGCAAGCGGGGCATTCTGGCCGCAGACGAAAGCACCGGGACTATTACAAAGCGGTTCGACAGCATCAACGTCGAGTCAACAACCGAATCTCGCCGTCAGTGGCGGCAGCTGTTATTTCAAACATCCGATATTGGCGACTACGTCTCGGGCGTGATCATGTACGACGAGACCATTCGCCAGTCGGATGACTCGGGCGTCAGCTTTGTCGAGTTGCTTGCGAACTCAGATGTTCTCACCGGAATAAAAGTCGACAATTCGACACATGACCTCGCCGGAGCACCGGGTGAGTTCATTACTGAAGGTCTCGACGGACTGCGCGGTCGACTTGCCGAGTACTACGAGCTCGGTGCACGATTCGCCAAGTGGCGCGCACTGATCACCATCGGTGATGGGCGCCCTTCCGACAATGCGATTCGAACCAACATGCACGCGCTTGGACGTTACTCTGCGCTGTGTCAGGAGCAGGGTATTGTCCCGATCGTCGAACCCGAGGTTCTGATGGACGGTTCCCACAGCATCGATGATTGCCGATCAGCAACCGATCGCTCGCTGCGTGCTGCGTTCGAGGAACTCGACGCTCAGAACGTCGATCTCGATGGCATCGTGCTCAAGCCGAACATGGTCATCTCTGGATCCGATGCTCCGAACCGGGCCTCGGCTGCCGAGGTCGCTCGCCAGACGATTGATTGCTTCTTGGAGGCAGTTCCTGCCGCGGTTCCCGGTATTGCTTTCCTATCAGGAGGGCAGGGCGATGAAGAATCGGTTGTGAACCTGGACGAAATCAACAAGATAGCGAACACCGAAGACCTTCCGTGGGAACTTACCTACTCATACGGTCGAGGACTTCAGGCAGCTCCGCTGGCAGCTTGGCTTGGCAAGGCTGAAAACGTGGAAGCAGCGCAGGCTGCGTTCCAGAGGCGTGGGCTCGACTCGAGCGCTGCTCGTGAAGGCATGTTCGCTTCGTAGGAGATAACGGTCTAGTTTCGTTTTCGTCATCCTGAACTAGATTCAGGATCTCGCACGATGGAACGCAGGTTCCGGTCAGGCAATGATTGTCATTGCGAGGAGCCTGCCCTGAGGTGACGTGGCAATCACGTGTTTTTTGAGCAGGCCGAGCTATCCGGCAGCTGTTTCCTACATCGTGATGAGCTTCACGTTAGCCGCGATTGACACGTCGTCGGACTCCTCGCAACGACAAAAGGTCCGACATTCCTCCCCACCAACCGGTAAAGTTGCTTCGCCTATCCATGTATCGGATAGCTGTAAGCAAACGAACCGGAGTGACAACAGAACGATGCCTTCAGACGAAATTTCCGATCTTGTAACAGCCCGCGGTGCCGAGATAATCGAGACACGGCGATATTTTCACCAGATCCCCGAACTGGGTTTTGAGGAAACCGAGACTGCACAAGCAATTGCTGATCGTCTTACGAAAGCTGGTCTCGAAGTCGAAACTTGCATCGGTAAAACGGGTGTCGTGGGTGTATTAAAGGGTGCCAAAGAAGGCCCTACTCTTATGATTCGAGCCGACATCGATGGATTGCCGGTCGACGAACTCACGGGGCTCGAGTTCGCTTCCACGAACGGACGTATGCACGGCTGCGGCCACGACGGCCACATCACTATGGCGGTCATAGCTGCTGAAATTCTTGCAGGGATAAAGGATCAGATTGCTGGCACGTTAATATTTGTTTTCCAGCCAGCCGAAGAAGTCGTTCAGGGCGCGGTTGCCATGATCGACGATGGCCTTTTTGAGAAATATCCTGCCGATCGAGTTATTGGAACTCACCTTTGGAATCAGATTCCAACCGGAATTATTGGGGTGAACCGGGCAACTGTTTTCGCAAGTGCAGACCAGTTCAGGCTGACAGTTCACGGCAAGGGCGGGCACGGTGCGATGCCGCACAAGACGATCGACCCGGTGGCGGCGATCGCAGAGATTATCTCGACTGCCCAGACAGTCGTAAGTCGGGAAGTCCCGCCAAACGACATGGGAGTGCTCACGTTCGGCCAAATCCATGGTGGATCAGCACCAAACGTCATCGCCGATAACGTAGTGGTTGAAGGAACCGTTCGAGCGTACACACCCGAAACTCGTGTTCAGATCATGGAATCACTGGAACGAATCGCCAGCAACGTGGCGGCGGCTATGCGTGCGACAACGTCGTTTGAACGGATTCACGGAGCTCCTCCGGTTATCAACGACCCCGAGGTTGCGAGCTGGGTTACCCAGCAGGCGAGCCTCGTGGTTGGTGAAGGCAATGCACGGGAGTGGGAGCCGGTCAGTGTTGGTGACGACATGGCTGAGTTCAACAACCGTGTTCCGGGTGTCTATTTCCTGCTTGGAGCGGCACATGATGACGCCAGGGTTGCTGCAAGAGCCATCGAAGGGCATCATAACGCAAAGTTCGACTGGAACGAGGACTGCTTGCCTCTGGGCGTCGAGGTGTTCGTGCGTTCCGCGGTCGACTATCTCTCGTAGTGGCGAGGATTCAATCTTCTACCGCGGTTCTCCGAGTCGATGGAACAAATGGCAGTTGATGTTCGTCAGTACTCTGACACCCTCGTTATTTGGCGAGAATTAGGTGCTTAGTCTGAACGAAACTTACTGAATCGGGTTGTGAGAGATTCACGACACCCGCGGCTCTAATAATCGCTGATATGAAAACACTAATTCTGAAACTTGTAGCCCTCGGCGACATGATGGCCCTCGTTGCGCTTCTCTGGCCGATATTTACAAAAGCTGAAACATCACTGGCGATTATTTTCGTCGTGCTTTCGATGGCCGGAATCGGCATTGCTGCACTCGCACTGTTCAGCAAAAAGCGATGGCTACTCTGGGCAGAACTCGGCGTGTGGCCGGGTGCACTGACCGGCGGACTGGTATTTGCCGGTATCGCTTTTCTTACAGCGAAAAACGGAACCACCGGGTTTGAAGGCGCGATCGTCGCAGTGGTCATAATCTTCGGGACGTTCATCGGGAGCGTAGTGGGCGGAATCACGGGTGGAGTGCTCGGCGTGCGTAAAACACGCCGAGTGAACTCAGATACCTGACCTGACGAATGGAAATGGCGGTTGCTTGTATACTTCACTGGTATGAAGCATTTGAATCAAACTGTCCTGATTTTGCTCGCCAATGCGGGTGTTCTGGTTTTCCTCGCTCTAGCGGGGTCACTGGCAGTTTTGGCTGCAACACCTGTGACGATCGTCTATTTCATAATCGCAGGCATTTCAGGAAGCGTCGTTCTACTCGGCATTTTTGGCAAATCTCAATGGGCCCGGTGGGCAACACTTGGAGCCTGGCCAGGCAGCTTGATAGGTGGATCGTTGATCGCCTTGATATTGTTGGGCGATTACCGATCGGATGGCTGGACGGTCCTGATCATTGGAGCGACCGTGATCATCGGTGGAATGCTTGTAGGCGGTTTTATTGGAGCAGTCACCGGAGGAGTGCTGGGCGCGCGTCGTACGTGCCGAGCAATCTCAATCGGTTGATCTAGTTGATCCATCAGGGGATGACTAATCCTAAACGACCGGTGCAGTCCCACCATCCACATTGATCGCCGTTCCTGTTACGTAGCTAGCTCGCGCCGATGCGAGGAAGCAGATCACGTCGCCAGCCTCTTGAGCTTCACCTATTCGTCCGAGGGGCACTTTGGCTCCCACGGATTTCCAGTGATCTTCGAGTGTGTAGCTGGAATCCTCAGCGTTCATCGATTCCCACCGGGTTCGGTGCTGGCCAGATTTCAGCACGCCAACGCAGATCGTGTTCACCCGGATACTGTGCTCAGCGAGTTCGCCAGCCCACGACTTCGTCAACGAAATGCCGGCCGAACGAGACAGCGAGGTCGGCTGCGTGCCGGGGCTTGAAGCCTTACCACCGGGAGTAGTGGTGTTGATGATCGCACCCGTGCCAGATGCCTTCAGATAGGGCAGCACAGCCCTTGCGCAGTAGATCGCACCGTAGACCTTGATGCCGAAGTCGATCTTCAGGTTTTCATCGGTCATTTTCTCTAATGTTGTGGCTGACGAAGTTCCAGCGTTGTTCACCAGAATGTCCACACCGCCGAACTCATCGACGACCTTCGCCACCATCGCCTGAACTTCTGATTCAACCGAAACATCAGTCGGAATTCCGATAACTTGAGCGTCGGTCTCGGGAGTCTCGGCCTTAATATCGGCAATCGCCGCATCGAGTTTCGCCTGTGTTCGCCCAATGATGGCTACTTTGACGCCCTCTTTTGCCATCGATATTGCGGCAGCTTTTCCGATTCCATCACTGCCGCCTGTAACGATTGCAACTTTGCCATTGAGTCCGAGATCCATCTTGTGAGTTCCGTTCTTCAGCCCTGGGTCGTTCGAAATACCGCCTAACCGCGCAAACAGAACTCGCGTAGGCGTGTCGAGAGATTATAAAGACGAAATACGGCAGGAAAACTACGATGCGATTTTAGTGTCTGTGAGATGTACCCTTATTCGCTGTGTGAGTAATCCCTTTTGCGCATCCGACGATTCAATCCGATATTCGACTGGTACACACAACCGAACCTCGCATTTAGAACACATCAGATTGGTAAACGAAGTGAAGAACGGGCAGCGATACGAGCCACTGTCAGTGCCGCGCAGAATGATTCTGGGACCGGGACCAAGTTCCGCAAGCCCCAGAGTTCTTCAAGCAATGTCGTTGCCGATCATCGGGTATCTGGATCCGGCGTTTTTCGAACTACTCGATGAACTGAGTGGAATGCTCGGTGAAGTCTTCAAAACCAAGCAACGTGCATTTGCGGTCGCCGGTGCGGGATCTGCTGGTATGGAAGCTGGTCTCGTAAGTCTTGCTACACCGGGCGACACAGTGATCATCTGTTCATACGGTTACTTCTGTGAACGCCAGATAATTATGGCCGAGCGAATCGGTTTCAACGTAGTCGCACTCAGAACGGAGTGGGGCAAGTCGATGGCCCCCCAGGTGCTGGCAGATGCGTTGAAAGAACACCCCGAAACACAGCTTGTCGTCGGAATCCACGCAGAAACATCAGCTGGAACCATTCAACCGATAGCGGAATTCGCACGTCTGGCCCATGAGGTGGGTGCGTTGTTCATGACCGATGTCGTTACATCCCTCGCTGGTTGCGAGTTGGACTTCGACGGCTGGGATCTCGATTTCGCCTACTCCGGATCACAGAAGTGCCTTGCTGCCCCTCCCGGAATTTCTCCAGTGGCGATGTCGGAACGGGCTCTGGAATACGTTCGTAACCGGCCCAAGCCTCCGACCTCCTGGTATCTCGACCTCTCGCTGATCGCCGACTACTGGGGGCCTGATCATATTGCCCACCACACTGCTCCCGTCAGCATGATCTACGGGTTGCGCGAAGCAGTTGGGATGGCGCTGAATGAGACACTCGTAACACGCTGGAAGCGCCACGAAACTAACGCTGCTGCGTTGCGGGCTGGACTTGAAGCGCTGAATCTTGAATTGCCGATTTCCGAAAGCGAACGACTTGACCAGCTGACAATCGTAAGGCTGCCCAAGGGCATCGACGATGTGAAGCTGCGAACTCAACTGCTCGAAGAGTATTCGATCGAGGTTGGACGAGGTCTTGGTAAGTTTGCTGGTGACGTTATTCGCATTGGCCTGATGGGCGAATCATGTGTCCCTGCAAATGTGTTTGCGTTGCTGAACGCTCTTGAAAAGATTCTGCCAGATCACGGATTCGAAGTAGCGAAGGGCGCCGCTATGGCTGCCGCCAGCGCACAGCTGGCCGAGCATCCGTCACCGACCTATACGGCGTAGCGGGCTTTTCGGAACTATTCGAGTGAGTAGGCTTCGTCCAGCAGGTCGACGACGTATCGAACCTTAGTTGTTCTGTTTTGCGAGTCTTCTTCGGCCAATTGCGTGAGGGCGAAGTCCAGCTGCATCGCGCATCCGGGGTTGCCTGTCGCTACTATCGCTGCACCTGTGGCCAGAACGTTTCGAGCCTTGCGCTTGCCGAGTTGTGCTGACATCTCACGCTGTGTCAGCGAGTAGGTGCCTGCCGATCCACAACAAATGCCCGGTTCTCCCAGATCGACCAGAGTCAGTCCGGGTATCGAATTCAAAATGGCCCTTGGTGCGTCTGTGATTCGCTGAACGTTGAGCAGATGACACGGGTCCTGGTAGGTGACCGTTACGTTGAGCGATTTTTTGGGTGCTTCGAATTCGTATTCGACAAGCAGTTCGTGAATATCTCTCGATAGACTTGCGACTCGCTCGGCCTTTTCGACATAGTCGGCTTCGTTGCCCAAGAGTTCACCGTAATTCTTCATGGCTGCACCGCAACCGGCGGATGCGGAAACGATGGCGTCAGGATTGATGGACAGGAACGAATCGATGTTCTTCTTCGCCATCTCGATTGCTGAATCGGGTTCGCCCGCGTGGCTGTTCAGCGCTCCACAGCAGCCCTGTCCAGCGGTCAGGTGAACCTCGATGCCGTTACGGGTTAGTACTCTCACTGTCGCTTCGAGAGTTTCGGCGTGAGTCAGGGCCATCACGCACCCGGTGAGCATCGCCACTTTCGCTTTGGGTAAACCTGTCGCACGGTGAACCTGGCCCTTCGCGACAAAGAATTTCTTGGAAAGCTCGGGCAAATACTCGTCCGCAAGTTCCGCATCACCGGGTAGAAGTCTGAGCAACCCGGTTCCACGGGCAATCGTTCGCATTCCCGATTTCTTGTACAGCTTTAGTGCGTTGCCAGCCATACGCAGCTTCATTGGTGATGCAAGGACCGTTTTGTAGCCGACTGAGCGAGCCGTTTTTTCGATGAACGACCGCTCTGTGTGCTGCTGGACTTGCGCACGAGTTGCTTCCATCAGCTTGCCGTACTCGACACCTGAAGGGCAGGACAGCTCGCACGCACGGCACTGAAGACACATATCCCAGTGACCGATCACCGATGGTGTCATCTCCAGGCGACCCTCATTGACCGCTTTCATCAGCGCTATTCGACCGCGGGGCGATTCGGCCTCAAGGCCGGTCTCCAGATAAGTTGGGCAAGCCTGTAGGCAAAATCCACAGTGGACGCATTTGTACAGATCGGATTCTTTCGGGGCGTGTGGTCCTGAGAATCCCGGAAAAGTTCCTGCTGGCCCAACGGGCTGATCGGTCGACATCTGAGCTTTTATATCTTTCCTGCGAATCGCCCGGGGTTGAGTGTGTTGGCTGGGTCGTACTGCGCTTTTATTCGGCGCATGAGATCTATAGAGCTGCCTACATCGCTGAAGACGTCTAAGTGCTGTTTCACGGCGACCGGGCATTTCTCTATCACGTATGAACCCTGGTACTTCTTTACCGTTCCGACAACTGAGTTCACAAATGAATTTGCTTCTGTATCGGAGTACGTGTCTGAACTCCCGAGAACCGTCAATGCACCGAACCCAAGGTCGCAGATCGTTGAAACCTCATCATCCAGTTTAGAAGTACTCGCGTAAATCTCATCTGAAGCGTTGAGCGTTTCGCTCGTTCTGGCATTCATTCTGACTGCTATCTGGGCGTTTGACTCAGCATCTTCCAGATGTGCCCAGGTCGATTTCGCTGAAACGTCGAAAAGCACTGCGTAACCGGCTGCAGAAGCCGCCCCGGCGGCCCCTACGACCTCGTTGACCTGTCTCTCGATAGACCTGACACCGCCGCTGAGTCGGAGGAGAAGTGCCCACGTCGTACTGTCAGCGGGTGGTCGTTCACTGGCCGCCAGAATTGTGCTTTTGGCGAGTGGCCCAGATATTAACGATATGGCTTCAGGAGCGAACAGGCCGTTTACGAACCCCATTCCGACATCACGAGCAGTCTGAACGTCGTCAAACCATATGACGACCGTTTGTTGCTCCGGGGGTAAAGGCAATAGTTTGAACGCCACTTGCGACACAATACCGAGCGTTCCGAAAGCCCCTGTGTGCAACCGATGCAGCTCGTATCCTTGCACGTTTTTGACCACTCGGCCACCACTTTTGGTCACGGTGCCATCTGCAAGGACGATCTGCATGCCGATAACCCAGTCCCTGATCCCACCAGTCGAGGACTGACGGCGCCCGGGTGCGTTAGACGCCACTGAGCCACCTACAGTCGCCTGTGCGGGATTGCGGACCTCGAAAGGCAGTTGTTGTCCTTCTTTTTCAAGCAAAGCGTTGAGGGTTCGGATAGGGACACCCGCGTTCGCGGCTACCGTCATGTCTCCCACTTCGTGTTCGATCTCACCGGTGAAACCACTGAGATCGATAGCGACATCGTAGCTCGATGGAACGTTACCAACATCGATACGAGTGCCACCGCCCCACGGTATCGCCGACTGCCCTGAGCCACTCACTTTAGCCAGTGTCGAGGAGAGTTCGTCCAGCGTTCCAGGTTTTTCAATTGATGACGGCGTAAGACCGTCTAGCGAATGGTTCAATTTGCTTGTTAAAACCTTTAGGCCTTTGCCGGTGCCGGGAGGGCGTTGTGAATCTGTGGTTTCCAGGGAGCCACATCCCAGAGTCGGTCACCGATAGCGGTGGCTTCGTCGAGCGCTTCAGCTGGAACGTCTTCTTCCCATGCAACGAGGTTCTGACGTAGCTGCTCGAGGGTTCTTGCACCCACGATGCAGGCCGAAACAGCCGGATTCTTTCGTACCCACATAAGAGCCAGTGCCATTGGAGAGACGTTGTATTTTTCTGTCACAACCATGAACTGCTCCATCGCTTCGAACGTGGCTTCGTTCCAGTACGTTGACTTGTAGAAATTTGCCGCCCTGAAGTCCGACGAGAATCGACCACCCGATTCAGATTCGGCTTTGAACTGTCGATGTTTTCCGAGCAGAAATCCTCCTGCCTGTGGTGAATACACCATCACACCAACGCCCTGATCAAGACACGCCGGGAACAGTTCGCGTTCGGCTTCCCGGTACAAAAGGTTGTAACGGGGTTGCACAGAGTCGAATCTGCTGTATCCGTGTTTGTCCTGTGCCCAGAGTGCTTCCATCAGTTCCGTTCCGGAGTAGTTAGACACGCCGATGTAGCGTGCTTTGCCGGCGCGGACAACATCGTTGTACGCCTCGACTGTTTCTTCGATAGGCGTCGTGTTGTCGGGTGCGTGAATCTGATACAGATCGACGTAGTCGGTGCCAAGACGCTTGAGGGAGTCGTCTATGGCCCGCATCACGTACTTTTTGTTCACACCTACATCGTTCGGGTTCGGCCCTACGGCGCTTCTGCCTTTGGTTGCGAGAACAACTTCCGAACGCCGGGTCTTTATGAAACGACCAACGTTTTCTTCAGACAGACCGTCACAGTACGTGTTTGCCGTGTCGATAAAGTTCACGCCACCATCGAAGGCTGCCGACATGATGCGAAGTGAATCATCGGCGCTTGTCTGCCCACCAAAATTATCAGATCCAATGCAGTATTCAGATACTTTGAGGCCTGTTTTTCCGAGCCGTACGTATTCCACTTGAACTGCTCCCCTTATTTCGCTGCACTGGATACTGAAGGCACGCCTAAGGCCGGTCCCGTTTTAGGGGGGTAGACCATCGGAGCCTGTGATTCGAATTCGTCGGCTACTGCTCTAACCTCTGCCATGACCTCATCGGGTGCCGACTCGGACCACGCATCGAGAATTCCCTTGATCTGTTCGACGGTGCGGGAACCGAAAATCGGCGATGTGACACCCGGGAACTCAGACACCCACTGTAGCGCAAGGCGTACCGCCGGTTGTCCGTGTTTTTCGGCTATGCCAGTGATTTTATCAACCGCGTCGTATGTCCTGTCATTGAAGTAGCGTGACTTCAATGACCCGCCGCCGGAGTCGTCGCGCTGGTCGAATTTTGATCCCGAAACTGCCTTGCCGGACGTTCCGTGTTTGCCGGTGAGCATTCCGCTGGCGAGGGGTGAGTAGGGCACTACGGCCACTCCGTGCTCGGCTGCGAATGGGATCATCTCCCTGCCGAGTCCGGGCTGAAGAATGTTGAATACGCTTTGAATTGCCTCGAATCGATAGAGATTCCGAACATCGGATGTCCACAACGCTTTGGTCATTATCCAAGTTGGGAAGTTCGATGCTGCTGCGTATACAACCTTGCCCTGATGAATTAGGTCATCGACGGCACGCAGGGTTTCTTCGACGGGCGTTTCGGAGTCCAGAGAATGACAGTAGAGCAGATCGATTCGATCTGTTCGTAGCCTTCTCAATGATTCTTCTACTGCCCGGACTATGTGATACCGAGAAGCACCAATGTCGTTGACGCCCGCGCCAACCCGCGAGCGGTACTTTGTTGCAAGTACCACCTCGTTGCGGCGTCCCGAGTCGGCAAGGTAATTCCCGATCATCGATTCTGAGCGGCCTGCGTTGTACGAGTCTGAGGTATCAACAAAGTTGATCCCGCCGTCTAACGCAGTACCGAGAATTTCGTGTGCAGTCGGCTCGTCGCAGCCCCACTCGTTTCCGTAGTTATCGGTTCCAAGGCAGATGTTCGAGACCTTCGTCCCGGTGCGGCCAAGCTTTACATATTCGATAGGAATTGTGGTGCTCCCTGATTTGGGAATTAGTGTTTTGTTTAGCCATGATTGAGTTCAATCCAGCGGGATTCAGCAACAGATTTGTAAGCGGCATCTACAATTTCTGCTGCTTTCATTCCATCATAAAAACTGGTTTCTACGAGCGATTGATCACCTGCGATGACCGCATCAATGAATCGCTTGTACGGCTGAGGATATTCAGCGCCTGGATCAAGCGGAGCTACGGGGCCGTTGGGGCCGGTCACCCCAAGAATTCCGTAACGGCCATCGGTTGTTATTCGACCGACTTCTCCAGATATCTCGAGACGTGGTGAAGTCTTGCCGTCAGCTTCCGTGCCTCTCGAAGCGAATGACGTGTGGACCACTGCGTACCCACCGTTTACCCACTCGCATAGGAATGCGGACGTGTCTGGCACGTCAACATCGATGCCTTCGGGGTTGTCTGCAGTTGGGCGATGGGGAGTTGTCGTATCGAACGTTGCAACAACCCTCGAAACTTCTCCGTTTATGAATCGGAGCATGTCGAAGGCGTGAATCAACTCGTAGACCGAGCCACCTCCGTTTTCAGAACGGAATCTCCACGAGAGGGTGTCGGGCCGCACATCGAATTGATGCGACATTCCCCACCAAACGCTTGCGTGGAAGATTCGACCCACGAAACCATCGTCCAAATATCGTCGTATTTTGCCGACTGTGGTGTTACCGCGCTGGTTGAAATTAGTTGAGTGAATAACGCCAGCTTTTTCGGCAGCGTCGAGCATCTCTTTGCAGTCGGCGGCAGTAAGGGCAAGCGGCTTGTCACACAGAACGTGTTTGCCAGCCGCAATTGCGGCCAGAGCGTGTTCTTTGTGCGATCCGGTCGGAGTGATGATGTCGATCGCATCAAGCCCGTCCATTTCCAGCATCTCTTGAACACTGGTGAAGCCGTTTGGGATGTCCCATTTTTGCTGAAATTCTTCAAGTGCTTTGGGATCTCGTCGCATTGCAGCGACGACTTCGACGTTATCGAGCTTCGAGAACTGCTCCATATGGGTGTTTGCGAACCCACCGACGCCGATAATTCCGATGCGAGCTTTGGCTGATGCTGAGGGCACTTCTTTTCCTGTCTAAGCGGCTTATAGAGGTGGGCGAGCCGCGGTTTTGCTGGCTGATGATCTCAGGGAACACACAGTCTAGCGAAAGTGCAGGAATTCGGATGTATTTTGGCGACAATTCCGAGGTCGAATTCAATCGTAAAACGCTGACTTGGTTACCGGTAGTTGCCTACTGCCAGTCAGAAGTTTCAGTTGAGCGGAACGACTCCTTGGTGATGCCGTATGCCTCACCGTGAATGGCACCCCCCGGAAATACTTTGCCAGGATTAAATCGCTCTGAAAGTGACGGAACCCCGATCGGCGCATCGGGGGGGGAGTCGCCGATAAACGCTGTGCGTAACCGGGCCATGGCCTCAAGGTCACTCTCTGAGAACACAAGCGGCATGTACGCCTGCTTCTCGATACCGATGCCGTGCTCACCCGAGAGTGCGCCACCCGCTGCAACACACGCCTCGAGGATTCGAGCTCCGGCAAGGATCGCCTGTTTTACCTCACTCGGGTTTCTTTCGTTGAACAGAATCGCCGGGTGAATGTTGCCATCACCGGCATGGAACACGTTAGCAACAATAACGTCGAGTTCAGCAGCGATCTGATCGACCTGCTGAAGAATCTCTCTGAGTTTGGTCCTTGGGACTACGCCGTCGACCAGGTAGTAGGTCGGGGCTATAGTTCCGTAGGCTCCGATAGCACCTTTTCGAGTCTCCCACAGTTTGGCACGGGTTTCTTCGTCATCGGCCTCACGGATTTCCATCGCACCGTTTTTATTACATATTTCCAGTACTGCCTCGGTCTGCTCTTCAACTGATTCGATGAGACCATCGACCTCGACGATGAGAACAGCCTGCGCCTCAGCCGGATATCCCGGGTGATAGAACGGCTCTACTGCGTCGATAGTCTTTCGATCCATCATCTCCAGCGCTGAAGGGATCATTCCTGCCGC
>Ga0209403_10004526_pt1 | contig 15062 bp, 10 predicted proteins | sample ArcticOcean_MG_C_8_FD_187440 | JGI IMG/M metagenome (GOLD analysis project Ga0209403, IMG submission 187440) | Marine microbial communities from western Arctic Ocean - ArcticOcean_MG_CB11_86 (SPAdes) (version 2) | ecosystem: Environmental > Aquatic > Marine > Oceanic | place: Arctic Ocean... | reverse complement strand
CTTGGGGATATCTAAATGGACTTGCAACGAATATGCCATTTGCCACAGGTGGCTCTGGTGGTAGAATCTTAGGTAGTTTGACGCCTGGGCTGACTTGGTGAACACTCTGAGATTTACTGGCAGGTGGATGGTCTTGGCGGTGGCCTTTGTTGGCCTTATAGTTGCCTTTTCTAGTTTCAATCCCTCGCCCCATACTGGTGGGGATAATGCTGGATATCTTTCTCTCGCCTACTCAATTGTTTCGGGTTCTGGTTATGTGGAATTGTGGGATCCAGAAACTCCAATTCATACTAAGTATCCACCTGTTTATCCTTTTGTCCTTGCTTTGGCTATGTTGTTAGGTGTTAAGTCATGGGTCACATTCAAGCTGCTCTCAGTTGTTTTTACCACCATATCATTGGCCATAATGTTTGATTGGGTACGCTCTCGACATATGGCAGGATTGGCATTATGTGTTTGCAGTGTGCTAATCTTTTCTCCAGCGATACTCTGGTCTAGTAATTGGATCCTTTCTGACCCCCTATTCTTAACTCTCACCCTGTGTTGTTTTTGGGCTTTTGAACGTTGGGAAGAGAGGGGGCACCACTGGTCTTGGCTATTTGTGGGATGCTCATCTGCTATTCTGGCTTTGTTCACCAGGACTGCTGGAATCCCAATTGTTTTGGGTATTTTGGGAACTTTGGCGCTTAAAAAGCAGTGGAAAATCTTAGCCATCTTCCTGTTCGCTGTGACTTTGCCAAGTTTGGCTTGGTTGTCATTCACTCAAGGAGCTCCGACTGGTCAGTATGTATCAGAGTTTTTCTTGGTTGACCCATATCAACCGGAGTTAGGAGGGATTAACGTATTAGATTTTTTAACTAGAATCTTTACAAATATGTCGAAGTATATCTTCCTATATTTTCCTCAAGGATTGTCTAGTTGGAGTGAAGGAGGTTCCAAATTTTTGGGCCCCCTAGTTTTTCTGACTGCTTCAATAGGTTGGTTCAAGAGATTGCGATATCGTGCTGGAGTTAGTGAGTTTTTTTTCCCCTTGTACTTACTCTTGATACTCTCTTGGCCGGTGGTTTGGTCTGGTGATCGTTTTGCCCTCCCTCTATACCCACTGATCCTACTCTATGCTGGAGATGCAATAGCTAAAAGTTTCCGAACAAAGTCCCCGTGGTTAGGGATGGTATCCTGTGTTTCATTAGTTCTACTGTTTCTAGTACCATCGGTAAATAGTTGGTATAAATCGACAGGCAACGCTCGGGAGTGTAGGAGAGCGGTATCAGATACGGGGTCTTTTAGTTGCTATAATTCAGGGTTCCAAGAGTTCGTTTCAGCGGCAGAGTGGTTAGGGGAGAATGTGCCAGAAGGATCAGCTGTTTTCTCTAGAAAGCCAAGGATTTTTTATACTTTGTCAGGTGTGCAGAGCAGAACCTATCCTTTCTCACAAGATTATAAGCGATTTCTAAAGGAAGCTGATGAGAGAGGGATTCGGTATGTTGTCTTGGATCGATTGGATCGATTAGGAGAAACTTATGTTGGGTCAGTCGTGAGATCCCGTCCAGAAGCATTTTGTAGCATCGGAATTGTCGGAAATCCATCAGAATACACTGCAATCCTAGGAATAAGAGGCGGAAATCAATTCTTAGGAGACCATATTGATTTAGTGCCTGCTTCAGAGGGATTGCAATCATGCCCTTCTGGGTTCTTGAGGGATCAACCGATTCAATCCACGGTCTCGTCGAATTTGTGGGTTCCGATTTTAGCAAATCCACTAACTGAGGCAAGTGGTGACGTTTTTTAATTGGGTTGCCAGCCTGGCGGCAATTTTGAGTCTAGTGACCATGCCTATCCCAGTTCAAGCTCAGGTTCCACCGGACGAAAATTGGCGTAATATAGAAACCGAACATTTCAGCGTGACTTTTCCTTCTGGATTGGAGCTTTTGGCAAGAAGTGCGGCTGCTAAAGCTGAGGGCGCCTTTGAACTCTTGAATACACGATTCCTGGAGTATGCTGGCCCCCGTATAGAGTTGCTGATTACCGATCATACCGATTCAAGCAATGGGTATGCCACTCCGATACCATACAACACCATAGTGGTTTATGTGCGGCCACCTATGGAGGGAACTTTGTCTTATTTTGACGACTGGATGGAACTCTTAATTACTCACGAACTTTCTCATATTTTGCAGTTTGACCATACCAGGTCTCTGGGAAGCTTGGTCCGCCGAATTTTTGGGAGCGCTTGGCCGGGATGGCCCGCGTTTCCGGGTTTGAGTGGCCCAACCTGGGTGAAAGAAGGCTTGGCGACTTACTATGAATCAGTTAAGGGATCCGGCAGGCTCAATGGAACTTACTTTGGCATGGTACTTCGGACAGGGATACTTGAGAGCAGTTTTCAGAGATTGGATCAAGTGTCCGGAGCTTCTCCCAACTGGCCTGCAGGTGCTCGCAGTTACATTTATGGTGCGTCCTTCATAGACTATCTTCGTAAACAATATGGCGAAGAAAAGATTGGTGAATTCGTGGACGTTATGGCCGGCCAGTGGTTGCCCATCCAGTTCCTTCAGAATTCAGTGGCTCAAAAAGTCTTCGGCATCAACTTTTCCGAAGCTTGGTCTGAATGGCAGGATGGATTGTCTTCAGACTATCGAAGCTTGGCGGACTCCTTGATGGAACTGGCTCCTTTGACTCAGAGTCAGTCTATAACCACCGAGGGTTATCTTACCATCAATCCGAGGATATCTCCAGACGGAAACAACCTAGCATTCGTGAGGTCTGACGGTCGGTCAGACGTGCAATTAAGAATTTCTGATCCTGAAGGTGGCGATCAACAAAAACTATTGCGCCTTAGTGATTTGTCTGACATAGCCTGGTTTCCAGATGGAGCACTTCTGGCGTCCCGGATGGAATTTCAGGACACCTATCGACTACGTTCCGGGTTGATCAAGGTGGATATGGACGGTACTGAATCATGGATCAGTAAGGGTTCTAGGATTCATCAGCCCACTATATCTCCCAACGGAAAACACATCATAGCAGTCCAAGATGGTCAAGGTACAAACCGACTTGTACGGATTGATGTTGTATCTGGCACTATCCAACCATTGACTCCTTTTAAGTCCCTAGAGCACTGGGCTTTTCCAGCATGGTCTCCAGATGGACGTTGGTTGGCTGTAAGTCGCTGGCAGATTGGCGGTTTTTATGACTTGGTTGTCATGGATAGCACTGGTATTGTAGTTCATGAAGTAACTCAAGACAGAGCGGTGGATAGATCGCCCAGCTGGTCTCCAGACGGGCGCTGGATACTGTGGTCATCAGATCGTAGTGGAATTTCCAATATTTATGCTGTAGGAATAGATGGAAGCTCCGGCAGAGGTGGCTCGGTTTTACAAATCACTAATACTTTAGGTGGGTTCGAGTATCCCTCGGTGGATCCGAATGGGGAGTGGGTATATTTCTCCAGCTATCACCACGATGGCTGGAAGATTAGACGCATTTCTTTCGATCCAGATTCTTGGTTTGAACCTTTCCCTCAATCGCCTCGTTTTAACATTCGGACTCTGGCTGAGCAAGGCACTGATCAAGTAGATATAGAGTCAACCTCTTATCGAGCAGCAAAGACGATGCGACCTCGCTATTGGTATCCAATTTATCAACCGGGAGAAACTCGGAAAATTCAGGATGGGAACAATCTGCTTGTAAAGGTTTTGGGTCCTGGTTTTGGGATTTCTACTGGAGGTAGCGATCTGGTAGGGAAGCATGCATATGGGCTTGGCGCCAGTCTGCGTAATACTGGACAAACAGATGTGGCAACCTCTTACAGGTATTCTGGTTTGGCCAACCCAGTGTTTAATCTGGGTGCCAGTCAAAACTATAGGAGTTCTGGGTTTTTTCGGAGTGATCCGAACGGACAGGTAGATCATCTAGCCCTGATGAGAGAAAGACGTTTGGATGTTTCCAGTATGTTTTTGAGGAGACATAGTCGGAATCGAAGTATTGCCACTTTGTCCGCTAGTTATAGGTGGGAAGCCCTTCAACTGGCTGAAATCGATTCAGGTAATGTTCGGGATGCTGCTAAGAGTCGCATGCTAGAATTGGGTGCTTTGCTACAGTATAGTACTGCTAGATCTTTTGCGTTTTCCATGGGTGTGGAGTCAGGGTTGAGTTCTCTGTTGAGGGTGAGAACTAGCAGGGATCTCGCCACCATTGATACTCAAACAGGGGCTATCGGAGCAGATAGAAGTTTCAATGATTTATTCGGGCGTGTCAGTGTACACAGGAGTATTCCTGGGCCTGGTTTTTCGAATCATGTCGCTTCATTGAAATTGTCCTTTGGAGCCGCCAAAGGGCCAGGAGCTAATAGTCAGCACTTTACTGTGGGAGGTGTTCCAGGGAACGCTTTAATGTTGGGCAATCTAGAGGTTGTCCCCATAAGGAGATTCCTCTATCCGATTAGAGGGTACTTCGAAGGCGCACGTTCTGGACGATATGCTTGGGCGGGATCAGCCGAGTATAGGGTCCCCCTATTGAATGCAGACAGAGGGCTAGGTTCATTCCCCTCTCATTTGGATCGCGTCAGCGGATCGATTTTCTTGGATGCTGGAAATGCCTGGGGAGTTGGAGAGGAAGAGATTGTAAAAGGCCATATCCCTATGCAGAAAACTTTGCTGTCCTCCGGGATAGAGATACAATCTTCAGTGAGCTTATTCTTCACAAATCCTTTATTTTTAAGGACTGGCTATGCTTTCCAGATTGGCCAACAAGGTGCAAGATCTTTTTATCTTCGGTTGGGAACGAGTTTTTGAGATTTGGGACCACTAAAGGGCTGGCTATGCTAGCGGCTGCCAGAGGTTGAGGTGTCAACGATCAAGGCAAAAAAAAACAGTATTAGTTTCGCAGACAACCTTTTATCAGTGGACGGTGAAAATTTACTTGACCACCAAATATTGGGGACATAGTTTGGAGAACCGCAATATACAGTGGGGATGGTTCAAACTGAAGAAATATCATTTTTTAATTAGATGGAGTTGTGATTGGCATGAAAAAGGAAGATTCTGAGGTGTTCGATAGAGTGGTTCCTACAGATATCCCTAAGGCTGATCTGACTGAAAATGCTCGTATTGTTCTGGGGAAGCGTTACCTCAAGAAAGACGAACAAGGCGTGCCGATAGAGGATCCAGAAACCATGTTCTGGCGCGTATCGAAGGTGGTGGCTGATGCGGATAGTAAGTACGGAGCTTCTGAGGTGGCGATAGAGGAACTAGCCCGGCATTTTTACGACTTGATGACAAATGGTAAGTTTGAGCCTAACTCGCCCACCTTGATGAATGCAGGCCGTCCCTTAGGACAACTGTCGGCCTGTTTTGTTTTGCCAGTAGATGACGCTTTGTCAAATGGAAAAAGCGGTATTTATGACACACTGCGGGCAATGGCACTGGTCCATCAGAGCGGTGGCGGAACAGGATTTTCCTTTTCGAAACTGAGATCTACTGGGTCACAAGTGAAATCAACTATGGGCGTTGCATCTGGTCCTGTTTCTTTTATGACTCTCTATGATGCGAGCACAGAAGTAGTGAAGCAGGGAGGGACTAGAAGAGGTGCTAACATGGGGATCTTAAGGGTAGATCATCCAGACATTCGAGATTTTATTGCGTGCAAGGACGATACTTCCAAGATAACCAATTTCAATATTTCTGTGGCTCTCACGGATCAGTTTATGGAAGCAGTAAAGTCCGAGAGTAGTTACGACCTCATAGAACCCAAAACTGGCGAATCTGTTGGCAAGGAAAACGCCAAAGAAATATTTGATCTGATTGTCCATGGAGCATGGAAAACTGGTGAACCGGGTACGTTTTTTATAGATCGTGCTAATGCTTTTAATCCTGTACCTCAATTAGGAGCCTACGAGGCCACAAATCCATGTGGAGAGCAGCCGTTACTTCCCTATGATGTGTGCAATCTGGGGAGTGTCAATTTGGCTAAATTCGTAAAAGAGGGATATGTGCCTGTGCTTGGCGCAGACCCATCGGATGGGGTGGATTGGGATGAATTGGGCAAAGCCGTGCATATGTCCATTCATTTCCTCGACAATGTGATTGACGTAAATCGCTACCCTATTCCGGAGATAACGGAATTGGCCCAGACTATCCGGAGAGTTGGGTTAGGCGTCATGGGTTGGGCAGATATGTTGATTGCTCTCGGACTCCCATATGATAGTGAAGAGGGTGTCGAAATGGGTCGTAAGGTTATGGAATTTTTTAATGAAGCATCTAGGAAGGCTTCTGAGAGATTAGCGAAAGAAAGAGGTGTTTTCCCAGCCTGGGAGAAGTCTATCTGGGGCGGTGATTCTACATGTGCAAAGGATAGTGAAGGCAACAGAGTCCGGCCCATGCGGAAACTTCGGAACTGTAATCTCACCACAGTAGCTCCGACAGGGACGATTTCTATTTTTGCGGGTTGCTCCGGGGGTATTGAGCCAATTTTTGCGGTAGCTTTTATGAGAAACCAAGCTGGAAGTATGATGCCTGATGTTAATCCAGATTTTGTTACCAGGGCAAAAAATGAAGGATGGTATTCTGAAGATTTGATGGTGCGGATTGCCGAGAAAGGTCACATACATTTTCCGGAAGTTCCCGAAGAAGTTCAGGATGTTTTTAAGACCTCTCACGATATTACACCTGAGTGGCACGTTCGCATGCAAGCCGCTTTCCAACAACATACTGATTCTGCGATATCTAAGACCACTAATTTCCCACACGAAGCAACAGAACAAGATGTGAGAGAAATCTATGAACTAGCCTTTGAGTTGGACTGTAAGGGAGTAACAGTGTATAGAGATGGTTCAAGGTCGGGGCAGGTGCTGTCAACAGGAAAGACAGAGAAGACTGGCGAAGACTTTCTAGAATCGGGTGATGAAGTGAAGCGATTGGAACAACTCTTGGCTGATGCAAGGGAGAATGCTCATAATTTGAAGATCGAGCTAGACTCGGTTTACCTGGGACAGGAAGATGAAGATAGGACTGCGGCGGCTAGCCGGGCTAAGAGAAAGCGACCTGACATGCTTCGTGGCCGCACCATGAAGATGAGCTCTCCTCTGGGCGACCTATATGTTACAATCAATGAAGATGTTACTGGACATGCTTTTGAAGTTTTCTGCACCCTTGGAAAAGCTGGCGGAGCTGCAACAGCAGATGCCGAAGCTATCGGAAGGTTGATTTCTCTGGGGCTGAGGTCAGGCATACCCATCCCTGCAGTTAGGGACCAATTGAGGGGAATTTCTTCCGATCGAGCAGTAGGGTTAGGACCGGGCAAGGTGCTGTCTCTACCGGATGCGATTGGACAGGCTCTCGAAAGCTATATGTCAGAAAAATTAGGTGTGCAGGAGACACTTCCTCTGACTGTCAACGTTGGCATAGATGGCAATCAGCTAGCACCAGGAAGTGATTCAAGTCAGACAACTGCTTTTCTAGGTAGTTGTCCCGACTGTGGCGCAGGGCAACTTTCCTATGAAGAGGGTTGTGTCAAGTGCCATATTTGTGGCTACAGTGAGTGTGGATAGATAGTCAATCACTGGTTTTTTTACTTCGCTTCCTTTTCATCCTTTTATAAGATATTATCACGGCATATTAAGTTGGCGGATCAACTTATTGGTCCGCCCCTTCTAGAATTTTGCCTGGATGGGAAAGTGTGAACCCCGAAGATTTTGTCGACCGTTTCAATGGGCTTCTCTCATGGGAAGACCGTTACCGATACCTGATCCAACTCGGGCGGAAATTGGATCCTTACCCAGAGCAATTTAGGGATGAGGAGCACCTGGTCTCTGGTTGTATGAGTCAGGTCTGGCTGGTTTCTCAGATAGAGAGTGGGCAGGAGAGACTAGAATTTCGTGCGGACAGCGATGCTTTGATTGTAAAAGGACTGACTGCTTTGCTTCTGATGTTTTATTCTAATAAAACTCCCGATGAGATACTGTCAACTAATGTAGAGGAGCTTTTTGAGAGACTAAATCTGACTCAGCACCTTTCTGTAAATAGGAGAAATGGTTTCTATTCCATGAGTAGAAAGATTAAGGAACTTGCTACAGAAGCTTTAATTTCAGAGGTTTGAATGATAGTGAAAATCGGCACCCAGTGGACCAAAGCAATAAAACGTATTGCGCCCCCTAAAAAAATGGACTTGCCGTTACTCCTACTGTTGACTCTGACAATATTCGGGTGTGGAGATGAGGTTTCAGAATCATCCAGGGTAGAAAGACCAGCATTTGATGCATCTAGAGCTTTTGAAGATCTTGTAACTCAGGTTGATTTTGGAAGCAGGGTGCCGGGGACTGAAGCACATCAATCCCAATTGGAGTGGATGGAGTTCCAACTGAGGAAAGTTGCAGACACGGTGGTGCTCGATCCTTTTGATTGGGTCACGGCTGAGAACGATTCTCTTAGTCTAACCAATGTGATTGCTCGATTCGGTACTGATTTCGAGCAAAGGATCCTTCTCCTGACGCATTGGGACAGTCGACCGACTGCAGATCAAAGTACCGATGATGCTGAGAAGCAAATTCCGGTTCCCGGAGCTAATGACGGAGCGTCTGGGACAGCAGTCCTACTCGAATTAGCTCGAATGTTCAGCGAACAGCCGCCGCCTGTGGGAGTGGATCTGTTGTTCACTGATGGGGAAGACTATGGTCCAACCACTGAAGATATGTTCTTAGGCGCTTCCTATTACGCCAATAACAGAGGTAGAATCGACAATCCATCTTTCGCGATCCTTTTGGACATGGTAGCTGATATGGATCCAAGCTTTCCAGTCGAAGCATACTCCTTAGAAAGTGCACCACAGGTGGTACAAAGGGTTTGGACTGTAGCTTCTGATCTGGGTTACGGCCGGTACTTTCCTATGGGTTCGACGAGTCGTGTACTCGACGACCACTTAAAGTTGATTGAGGTGGGCATTCCGACTATCGACATAATTGACTTTGACTACGGACCAGCCAATAGTTTTTGGCATACCTTGAAAGACGTTCCAGAAAACACAAGTAGTCGTACCCTTTTAATGGTCGGTGATGTAGTTGCTGAAGTAGTGTATCGTAGTCGTTAAACCTTGAGGTGAAAGTGGCTGAAAATTCAACCGCAGTGGTATCTGTTGTTCAGTGTTCTCCGAAATTGTTCGACACGGAAGGAACGGTATCCGAAGTATGCCGATTGACTGCAGAAGCAGGAAAAGCAGGCGCTGATTTAGTTCTATTCCCAGAAGCTTACGTGGGTGGATATCCGTGGGGACTTACTTTCGGAACTTCTGTAGGAGGTAGAACTGAAGTTGGAAGATCCACTTGGCAACATTACTGGAATTCTGCAATAGACATACCAGGTAAACATGTAAAATTGATGGCGGAAGCGGCGAAGAAGGCGGGAGTTTATCTGGTGGTTGGAGTAATCGAACGAGATTCTACCTATAGTCGAGGAACACTTTTCTGCACGTTGCTATATTTTTCGCCAGACGGTCAGATTCTGGGTAAACATCGGAAGTTAAAGCCGACAGCTGCCGAACGTCTTATCTGGGGTGAAGGTGATGGAAGTACGCTAACGACTGTTGATACTCCTTTCGGTTGCGTAGGAGGATTGATTTGTTGGGAAAATTACATGCCTATGGCAAGGATGACGATGTATGGGAAAGGAGTCGATATTTATCTGGCTCCTACAGCGGATGCTAGGGATCGATGGCAAGCCACACTCCAACATATTGCCCTGGAAGGAAGATGTTTTGTCTTGGGATGCAACCAATATGTCACCAAGGAGATGTATCCCAGTGATATGGAAATCCAACGAGATCTGGAGTCGTGGCCTGAGACCCTATGTAGGGGAGGCAGCGCTATATATGATCCAGCTGGAGAATGCCTGGAAGGTCCGTTATACGATAGGACGGGAATCCTGACTGTGGAGCTTGAGATGGATGCGGTTTCTAGGGGCAAGTTTGATTTCGATGTGGTTGGGCATTATGCGCGTCCAGATGTGTTTAAACTGGAGGTAGATCAGGCTGCCAAACCACCTATAACCTACTGATTAAAATAAGGCACGTTTTGAACCTGTCAGATTATATACTCAAGCGAAATGGTGTCCCGATAGGTCATAATCGGTCTTTGTTCAACAATCTAAACCGCTCATTAGGTGCTAGTACAAATGCTGATTTTTGGCGACATTGGAATCCGATTTGGGGCTACTATTTGGGGAAAGGTGTTTATGTGCCTTTACAGCGCTGGGTGCCTAAGTCCGTTGCTCTGCTAATTGCCTTTGCAATTAGTGGCGCTCTGCATGATCTGGCTATTGGATTAGTTAAGAATTGGCAGTGCTTTTTTACGATTTGGTTTATTTTGATGGGCATCTTCTTGCTTTTATCAAAGAAACTGCAGATTAGCTACTCTGAGTTCCCTTTTTACACACGGATGGGAATCAATATTCTATCTTTGAGTGCCTGTTTTCTTGCGGCCTGGGTGTTTAACAAGAATATTTTCCTATAGGTGAGGAAACTTAAAGCCGAAAAAATATGAATTGCAACCATCTGATGGTTCCTGTGAATTATAGATGTAGGATTGACTAGAACAACCTAGAACAAGGACTTGGAAATGAATCGGATCTTTAACCCTTTAGGGATTGCACTGCTTCTTTTTATATTGGCTGCGACACTCCAGCCAATAGCTATCTATGCTCAACAAGAAGAGGAGCACATTGAAGAATCGGACCTTCTCAAGGAGGGATTACCACTGACCCCTGAGCGTATGCTAAGGAGGTCATTTACTGAAGGATCTTGGATTTCTTTAGATGTAAGCCCTGATGGGGAAATGATTGTTTTTGACTTCCTTGGGGATCTCTATACGATGCCGTTCTCGGGTGGTGTTGCAGAACCAGTAACCCAGGGGATGGCATTTGATGGCCAGCCTAGATTCAGTCCCGACGGACAGTCCATTGCTTTTGTGAGTGATCGTAGCGGGGGAGATGCTGTCTGGACGATTTCACTTGATGGTTCCGACACCACCCGTATCACGAGAGGTGAAAATAGTTCTTATCAGTCTCCTGAGTGGACTCCTGATGGAGATTATGTTGTCGCTACTAAACAAAATCCTGGCCAAGGCAAGCTTTGGATGTACCATCGCGAAGGTGGAACTGGTGTGCAGTTGATAGAGGAGCCTGATAACGCTCGTACCATGGGCGCGGCATTCGGTGCAAATGAGCGTTATATCTGGTACGGAAGAAGAACAGGGACTTGGCAGTACAATTCTCCTGGTAGTGATTACCAGCTTTGGACCTACGACCGTGAATCCGGAACCAACAGCAATCAGTCGGGTCGTTATGGAGGTGCATTTCGACCGACTCTGTCACCCGATGGGGAATGGCTTGTTTACGGAAGTCGACATATATCTGAGACTGGGCTGCGTATTAGGAATCTCACCAATGGTGATGAACGGTGGTTGGCTTTTCCAGTTCAACGCGATGAACAAGAATCCAGGGCTGCCCGTGACGCCTATCCGGGAATGAGTTTCACACCTGATTCTCGGGAAGTGGTAGTATTCTATGAGGGCAAATTGTGGCGTGTGCCTATCGATGATTCCGTTCCGATTGAAATCCCCTTTAGGGTTGATGCGGAAGTACCTATGGGCCCCGAAGTGGATTTTGATTATCCGATTGATGATTCTCCGACTTTTGTAGCTAAACAGATCAGAGATATAGCTCCATCTCCAGATGGAGAACAAATAGCGTTTACAGTGATGGGTGACCTCTATGTGAGGAGTACCGCTGGGGGTGATCCCAAGAGATTGTCACAGCCAGATGCTGTTACATCTATGCCAGCATGGTCTCCGGATGGTGAAAAGATTGTGTTTGTGACTTATTCTCAAAAAGAAGGGGGACATCTCTATTCGGTGAGGTCCAATGGGGCGGATTTGGAGCGATTAACAGATCAAGCAGCATTCTATACTGAGCCCGTTTGGTCCTCGAATGGTGAGCGTATAGTGGTGATTCGCGCACCAAAGAGAGCTTATGAAGAAGCTCTCACACAAAATGTACAAAGGGGATCTGCAGATCTTGTTTGGTTGCCCAGTGAAGGTGGGAATCCGATGTTGATTTCTCCAGTATCTGGATTGCGTAAACCCCATTTTATACAAAGTCACGAACGTATTTATGGATTCCAGGAAGGAACTGGGCTTATTTCGATGAGGTGGGATGGTAGTGATCGAAGAGAGCATGTACAGGTTCGAGGAGCAAATAGCAGTGGGGGCAGCGGCCCGGGTACCGCTGCTAATTTGATAGTAATGTCACCAGGAGGCTTAAAAGCTCTGGTTCAAGTGGGAAATCAACTTTATGTGGTGACGGTACCTCGAGGTGTCGGTGTTGATGCCCCGACTATTTCGGTGGCTGATCCAGAGGGAGCTTCTTTCCCTGTTTCCCAGTTAACAGATATAGGAGGCCAGTTTCCTGCTTGGGGGTCTTCAGGTCAGGAAGTTCACTGGGCACTAGGGAATGCACACTTCGTCTATGACTTGGATGCGGCTGAACAGTTTGCAGACAGCTTGGATGCAGCCAATGGTTCTGGAGTAGACGATGAGAATGAAGATGATGAAGATTCTGAGGTTGGTCGGTATCAACCAGAAGAATGGCGGATTCGGGTAGAGTTCGAAAGAGATATTCCTGCTGGATTGGTAGCACTGACTGGCGCCCGCGTTATCACAATGAACGGAAAAGAGATTCTGGAGCAGGGTGATATACTGATCCGTGATAATAGGATTGAAAGTATAGGTCCTAGTGGGAGCATCTCAATTCCTAATGGAACAAAAATTTTGGATGTCGCTGGTAAGACGATTGTTCCTGGGTTCGTCGACACTCACGCACATTTGCGAGGTGCGTTTAACGTACATCGATCTCAGACCTGGTCATATGCGGCCAATTTGGCTTATGGCGTCACAACGGCTCGAGACCCTCAGACTGGTTCCAGTGATGTACTGACCTACGAAGATATGGTCAGGGCAGGCAGAATGTTGGGCCCTAGAATTTATAGCACCGGCCAAGGCGTTTTCTCCGGAGAAGGCATAAGTAGCCTAAATGAAGCCAGAGATGTACTGAAACGATACTCGGACTATTTTGACACCAAAACGATAAAGATGTATGGGGCTGGTAATCGTGAGGTAAGGCAATGGATCATTCAGGCCGCTCATGAATTACAACTGATGCCTACAACTGAAGGAAGTCTCGATCTTCGATTAAATATGACCATGGCCCAAGATGGGTATTCAGGTACAGAGCATAATTTACCTGGAGTACCACTTTTCGAAGATGTGGTAGAGCTGGTCGCTCAATCTAATATGGCCACAACCCCTACGATTGTGGTTACTTATGGTGGGCCTTGGGGAGAAAATTTCTTCTACACTACGACAGATGTTTTGGGTGACAACAAGTTGGCTACATTTACTCCGTTCGAAGAAATTTATTCGAAAGCGGCACGGAGGGCTCCAGGTTGGTTCGATGAATCACAATATATTCACAAAGAAATTTCTGATTTCATTGATGACGTAGTAGAGGCAGGTGGTAGAGCTGGTATTGGAAGCCACGGTCAGTTGCAGGGATTAGGCTACCATTGGGAGCTCTGGCTTGTGGGCTCTTCCGATCATATGACTGCACATGAAGCTCTTAGGATTGCAACTATTGTTGGAGCGGACGTTTTGGGCCTCGATAACGATTTGGGATCACTTGAAGTAGGAAAATTAGCAGATTTAGTGGTATTAGATGAGGACCCACTAGAGGATTTGCATAACACTAATACAGTACGTTGGGTTATGAAGAACGGCCGGATTTTTGAGGGTGACACATTAAAAGAAATTTGGCCTGAACAGAGAGCCCCACAGGGTTTTTACTGGCAATCCCATGATATCATGCCTAAACGAAGGAAGACAGGGAATTACTAACTGGTATGTCTGATTGGATCCAGTTTTTCAAAAAAAAACTTTTACCATTCGATGTCGCCCTTCTGACTGGTGTCGATATTCTGACCATCTTTATCGTTCAGCAATACAGATTCGATTTGTGCGTAAAGGAATTCTTTGGATTTTGAGTCACGAGGATCCAGACCATAATGGTTGATGAGGAGGGTCTGGTGTGTCAGCCACTCATCCCAACAATCTGAGCATATCTGATCGTAGATTGTTTCTCCTAATTCATTGCGAAAAGGTGGTTTGGCAAGTTTCGTTTTATCTTTTTTACAGCGTTTACAGAGAATGGTATCCGTCATAAGGTCGGACTCGCTTGCTTCTGAAGCCTTGAAATTTTAAATGAACTCTTGTAGCCGTTATCATTAGATTCCACCTAATAATAGGTAAAGATATAAGACATATCTATCCTAAAGGGTAGTCATTTGCGAACTTGGCTTGAATACGTAATACGGGTGAATGAAAGGATATTTCTATGTTAAGTAAAGAACAGTTAGGACACCTCGAATCAAGATTGCAGAAGGAGAGGACTAGGGCTCTTGAAGCTCTGGGGCGTTTCGGGAGAAGAACAAAAACTGACAGAGAGGTTATGGATTCGGATTTGTCTTCCTACACTGACCATATGGCTGATCAAGGTACTGAAGCTATGGAACGAGAGAAGGCAGCTCTTTTTGCTAGTAAAGAAGGTAGATATATTTATCGATTAGAGGGAGCATTGCGGAGGCTTTATTCTGATCCAGATAAATTTGGGTTGTGCCAAACTTGTGGTACCGAAGTTGCTTTTAAACGTTTAGATGCTCTTCCGCACGCACGCTATTGTATCAATTGTAAGCGTCAAGAGGAAGCTGGAGGATAGTTCTTAAAGAAATGAGATGAGGGTCTCAGATAGAAGAATTATTCCTGAAGATTTCTAAGATATCATCTCCAAAATTTTGAATGTGCCATTTGCGGACTCCTTTTACTCCAGCAAGGTCACCGAGAGCATGAATTGGACTAGTGGCGATGTGGCTTAGCAGCGTGTTGGACATGATGCTTCCTCTAGCAATGTTAAGTTGATTTGCAATCTGATTGCGGACCAACTTTAATCCATCTAAAAGTTTTTCTTCTT
>Ga0209403_10004525_pt1 | contig 15063 bp, 9 predicted proteins | sample ArcticOcean_MG_C_8_FD_187440 | JGI IMG/M metagenome (GOLD analysis project Ga0209403, IMG submission 187440) | Marine microbial communities from western Arctic Ocean - ArcticOcean_MG_CB11_86 (SPAdes) (version 2) | ecosystem: Environmental > Aquatic > Marine > Oceanic | place: Arctic Ocean... | reverse complement strand
GTCGCGTCCGCGTTTTTGGGGATCGAGCTGCAATGCGCTCGTTGCCACGATTCGCCCTATCACGATACCACGCAACGCGACCTTTTTTCGCTCGCGGCGATGTTCCAACGCAAACCAGCTTCCGCGCCGACCAGCAGCCAGGTTCCAGTTGGTTTCTTCGAAGGTAAGCAAGGCGATTCTTTGATTCGGGTAACGCTAAAGCCGGGCGACGCCGTCCCGCCGGAATGGCCGTTCGCTGACGTCACCGGCGCCGCCGACGGACCGCAAATCGATCGACTGATGCGCGATCCCGGCGACCATCGCGAACGTCTGGCTGCGTTGATTACCTCGCCGGAAAACCGCCGCTTTTCGCAAGTGATCGTCAACCGGCTCTGGCGCCGGCTGATGGGCGCTGGGCTTGTCGAGCCCGCTCACGATTGGGAAAGCGCCGATCCGAGCCACCAGCAGCTGCTGAACTGGCTAGCGAAAGAATTGGTCAAGCATAACTACGACCTTCGTCACGTTGCTGCACTCATCATGACGTCTGTGGCTTACCAAAGTGAGGCAGTCGGCGACAACCTCGCCGCGCCGCCCGATCGCCGCTTTTTCCTCGCGCCCGATCGTCGCCGTTTGAGCGCCGAGCAGATCGTTGACTCGCTCTACGCCGCGACCGGCGTGAAGATGGATATCGGCAAACTGACCTTCGTTCACGACGGTCGCCGGAATCTCAGCAATCGCCAAACTCTCGGCTATCCGACGCGCGCGTGGATGCTTGCGAGCCTGAATAACGAACGTGATCGCCCGAGTCTCGCCCTCCCGCGCGCTCAGCCCATTGTGGATGTTCTCGAAGCCTTCGGCTGGACCGGCTCGCGGCAAATGCCGGTCGTCAAACGCGAGACCGATCCGAACGTACTTCAACCCGGCATTCTCTCCAACGGCGTCCTCGTCGACTCGCTTTCCCGCGCCTCGAACGACAGCGAATTGGCGCGGTTGGCTATCGACGCGGATTCCGCCGATTCGTTAGTCGATGCGATCTTCCTTCGCATCCTGACAAGGGCACCAAAACCCGCCGAGCGCGCCAAGTTCACCAAATCCCTCGCCGCCGGATTCGACAATCGGCTCGTCCCCGTTTCTGAGATCGTCCAGCCAGAACCACTCCCGCAGCTGCCGTTGGTCACGTGGTTCAATCACGGTCGTCACAAGGCCAACGAGATCCAAATCGAAAACGCCCGCCGAGTTCGCCAGGGCCCCCCACCCGACCCGCGGCTAGCCGACGATTGGCGCAAGGTTTACGAAGATGTGGTGTGGAGTTTGTTGAACCACCACGAATTTGTCTGGATGCCCTGACTTGTATATCAATATGAAAATGAATCGCCGCGCCTTCCTCGCCACCTCCGCCGCTTCTTGCGCTACCGCCTCTTGCGCGGTCGCATCGCCCGTTCGCGGCAAGGCTGAGCATGTGATCTCGATCTGGCTTGGCGGAGGAATGGGCCAGATCGACTCGTTTGATCCAAAACGCAAAGGCGACCCCAAAGAACGCAAGCCGGGCTCCTACTACGAATCCATCGACACGGCAGTGCCGGGGGTTCAAGTCTGCGAACACCTGGGAAAACTCGCGCCACTGATGGACCGCGTGACGGCGGTTCGAACGGTTCATCATGAGGTCATCGACGAACACGCCGCCGCGACGAATCGGATGCACACGGGACGGCCAATCACCGGGACGGTCACTTATCCTTCGCTAGGGTCGATCATCGCGCACGAACGCGGAGCGGTATCGGAGGACGCGCCGCCGTATGTGCTCATTGGGTATCCGAATGTCACGCGCGGACCGGGATTTCTCGGGCCGCGAGCTGGTTATCTTTATCTGACCGACACCAGCGAAGGACCAGCCGGTTTGTCGCGCCCTGACCGAATCACCAACGCGCGCCAGTCGCGGCGTGAGGAATTTCTTTCGACGCTGAGAAAGAACGCCAACTCCGCTGATCCTCGAATTGCCGAGTACGAAGCGGCGATCGATGAGAGTTTGCGATTGAGCGGTCCGGAGTTTTCCAGCGCGTTCGACATCGAGCGAGAGCCAGCTTCGTTGCGCGAATCCTACGGTGGCGAGTTCGGGCAACGCTGTCTGCTGAGCCGCCGACTTGTCGAACGTGGCGTCCGATTCATCGAAGTCTCACACAACCTGAATTTCCTCAACGGAATCGGCTGGGACGTGCACCACGAAGGGATTCTCGATCAATACAAATTGATTCGCGAACTCGACAGCGCGGTCTCGACATTGATCGTCGATCTTGAATCCAGGCAGCTGCTGGACAAGACACTGATCGTGATTACGACCGAGTTCGGCCGCCCTGCGGGATTCGACGCTCGCGGCGGGCGGGCACATCAGGGAACGGCCTTCAGCTGCGTGCTCGCTGGTGGCGGCTTGAAGCATCGCGGCGCATGGGGTGTTACAGACGAAATGTCGAGTAAGATTCTGCAGAGCCCGGTTTCGGTTCCCAACTTCTTCGCGACGATCTGCGCGGCGGTTGGAGTCGACTATTCGAAAAATCTTTACGATGGAGATCGACCTGTGCCAATAACGGATCGGGGCGAGCCGATTCGTGATTTGTCAGACTGACTTACCACATTCGCGCCCGGTCTAGGTGTCAACTTATTGGACGGCACGTCCCTACCGCAAAGCATTGGAAACTCGGTCGTGCGAAGGAAAAGCGACCAGCTTCCGTGTCGAGTCACGTGAATTCAAGCGGCTGAAATGGGACAATCTGCGTGATCGCAACTCCAATGCCGAATTTGATTTGGAGTTCGGCTGAGTTTTTTGACCCTACGCGGTCTGCTCGCACTGAATGCTCCGCGCCCGCTGTGGCTCGCAGGCGAGGGCGAAGACCCCGGGATCGTTGCCGCCGCCTTTGGCTCCCCGTTGAAGAAAGAGAGACTGGTGACCTTCACCGGCGAGACGGGGCAGGAGCAAGCCGCAGCCGTCCAGTGGCTACTGAAGTAGATGAGACCGACTCTCCAGATAAACTCCAAGGCCTTCCGGGCTATGAAACAAATTCAAATGAAACCATTTCAACTCCACCCGTTGTTTGCGATCCCGCTATTTGTCGCTCTTGCGCTTTTCACTCAACCGAATGCTCTGGCCGCAAAGGAGCCGGCGGCGAAAGCGAAGGCCGTCGACGAGAAGCAGCGGGAGAATATGGAGTTCCGCGCGGCGATCTGTGCCCATCATATCAGCTCCGGACTATGGGTGGTGGGACGGGATTACCAGCGGACCGCGGAAGAAGTCATCGCGCAGGACATCGCCCCGTTCACGTATTTCGGTTGGCAACCCGATTTCAAATACCTCGTCGAGGATCAACGCAAGATCATCACGGTGACGGCTCCTGGCGCTCCGCCCCGCAGCGCGCGATACACCGGTGATCAGGGCAGCACGATTCTGCCACGCGGCAAAGAGGACGTTTTCTTCAAACCCGTCAAAGTGCCCCGCAATCTCCCCGATGCTTCCACACAGGACTGGCCTATGGGCGAGGTCGGTGCGACGGCGCCTGTGCCCGACGGCGTTGACTCGAAATCGGTGGCCGCCGCGCTCGATTGGGCGATGGCTCAGGAAGAGCAGAACACTCGCGCCTTTGTCGTCGCCTACGATGGCAAGATCATCGGCGAACGTTACGCCCCCGGCTGGACGAAAGATACACCGCAGATCAGCTGGTCACAGGGTAAAAGCATCACCGCAACCCTGATCGCCATCCTCGTGCAGCGCGGTCTTCTGGAGATTGATCAGCCGGCGCCAATCAAGGAGTGGCAGGGAGACGCACGGAGCGAGATCCGGATCCGCGATCTCCTTCACATGAGCAGCGGTCTGGACTTCACTAATCTTGGATTCAAGGGCGAGACCTTGACGACCGAAAACCAACACATGCGGGTTTACTTCGATTCCCTCAACGTGTTCGAGCACGTCATCAAAGCGCCTGCGAAGGTTCCGCCGGGAACGCGCAACTCCTATCTCAACAGCGATCCCTTAAGTCTGGGCAAAATCATTCGTGACACGGTCGAGGCTCAGGGAGAAGACTATCTCACCTTTCCGCAGCGGGCTTTGTTCGACAAGATCGGTGCCCGCAGTCCGGTTCTGGAAACCGACCCCTGGGGCAACTTCATCATGTCGGGCTACGACTACCTGTCCGCCCGCGACTGGGTCCGCTTCGGGCTGCTCTATCTCCAGGATGGCGTCTGGCAGGGAGAGCGGATTCTGCCCGAAGGCTGGACTGATTTCGTCACCACACCGGCGCCGGCCGACCAGAAACAGAATTACGGCGGAATGTTCTGGCTCAACCGGACGCCTCGGATGGATCAAGTCCCTGAGGACACGTATTGGCCGGCTGGATTCATGGGCCAGGTGACGATGATCATCCCCTCTCGCAAACTGGTCGTCGTGCGGATGGGACCCAGCGCCAAAGGTGTCTATCCCTACCTGAACGAAACGATCGGCCGCATCCTGAAAGCGATCCCGTGAAACCGGGAAGACCCGTATCACGAAAACTCGCGGGACCTTATCGAACCACCGTCGCTGCACCCGCACTGTGCTCGATGAGGACGATGCCGGCCTTCCGCAGGTCTGCTGACGCCGAAAGTGGCGGCTGGTTGCCCTGTCGGAAGACTAATTGTCGCCGAAGAGGAATCTATCACAAGCACGATGGTAAAATTCGTAGCGTGATTGATTCAAACAGCAAGGTTCAGTCATTCAAGCAGGAAGACATCGAAGAGATTTCCCCGTCAAAGAACTGGATCATTCCGGGCGGATTGGCGACAGCGATGACGCTGTAAGAATTCTGCGACTTGATCGCCTTCTTGAGTCGTCAACAGTGAGTTCACACGATCACATCATGAATCACTTCTCCGGTGACGTCGGTCAGTCGGAAATCTCGGCCTGAGTAGCGGTAAGTGAGTTTCTCGTGATCCAGCCCCATCAGGTGCAGAATAGTGGCATGCAGGTCATGGATGTGGACTCGGTCCTCGACGGCCTTGAAGCCGAACTCGTCGGTTGCGCCGTGGATGTGACTGCCTTTGGCGACGCCGCCCGCAGGCCATGTCGTAAAGCCGTGATTGTTGTGGTCGCGGCCTTTGCCGAGTCCCATGTTGGTTCCCGGCGCGGGTGACTCTATCGTTGGCGTGCGAAGCTGGACAAACTGGTGGTCCGCCGACTGACGCTCAAGTCGCCCCGCTCTCAGAGGGCATCTGGGAATTGAGGAAAGATAGAGAAACAACTGCTCGCAATTCTTGGCAATTCAGGCGAACCGTTTTCGCTAAATGCTAAGTGTACTGTACGGGCTTCCTGTTCAAATAGCTGAGGGACAGTCTGAAGTCGCCCCAGCCTCTCAAAAATGTCCGCCTAAATATCCCACTTTTCCAGATGCCCTCTCAGGGGTGTTCTGCGTCTGGCTGACCATTTCCCACAACGAACGACGCTCGGGTGAGGCACGGGGATTATGGCTTGGACACGATCGGGACCACACGAAAATCAGACTGCCATTTGTCGGGCGTGACTTCGCAACGGATGTAGCCGCGTTCGCTGTTGTAGAATTTGACGAACGGGTTGTCGGCCAGCACGCCGTCTGTGTCGGCTTGGCTTTTTCGGCTTCGTCACCTCCGACCGGCTGGGATCCCACACGCTTCACTTTGTGTTTACAATGAAACGGACTAAACCACATTCGGTCTTTCGTTTTCGAAGTCGGAAATGCCAAGCAGCTTGACCGGGACCGATGCCATACCTAATCCTGACGGCGGCTGCATGCCGAAGCATCAATGAGTACGTTCACGAAAATTTTGCTGATCGGATTCTTCTGCATTTCCGTACTTGCCGATGCCGCACCCGGTAGATGCGGGGAGGCGAACACCGGTGGTTCCCTCACCTGGCAGCAGAAGTCGGTCGAGTATGCCCGCATCATGTCCCGGGTGAAATGGACGCCGGTGGCTGACGGCATGCCGAGGCGGGGCGGCCATTTTACAGCCGGAAAGGAGTACACCGGCGTTCCTTACTCGAGCGTCAAGCACGTCGGCCGATACATCGGCTTTGACATCTTCCTGAAGACCTTCCTCGCTGCGGTCGAGAACCCGAAGAGCGTCCTCTATACCGAAAATCTTTACGGGAAGGTGAGCAACGCAGAGTGCTACTACGGCAAGGTCTGTTCCTCTTACACCAGCTACGCCCTGCAGTGCGGCATCTGGTATGTCAGCAAGGTTCATGGACCCCGGTTTCGCAATGGCGTCACAATCGTCGAGCCGCAGTCGGCTCAGCCCGGCGATGTCATCTACACACCGCCAGCCAGGAAGAACGGGGGCTCGCACGTGGAAATAGTGACGGACGTCGTTCGAAACGAGGATGGCAAGGTGACGCATGTCCGAGTCGAAGAAAGTCGGCCGCAAACCACCAGCAACACTCTGCGCAGCGCGAGTGCTTTCGACGCACACCTGGCTTCCAGAAACCGGGAGCTGTACCGCATCACCGATCTCGATGCCTGGCGCGGGGGCAACAAGGCAGAGTCGTTTCTGTTCCCGAACTACGAGGACGACTTGGCAACCCCACAAATCAATCGCGTCCTGCTCCTCGATCGCGGCGATTGGGTTCCCTAACACAAAGGGCAATCCGTGAAAATCAACATCATGGACCGTGATGGCCGGGGGATTCGGTCGCTAATGATCAAGCGGGGCGACAAGGTGATTGAAGAAATCAAGCAGCCCGGGAAGGGCGTCGTGGAACGTTCGTTCGATACCTGCGGCGATTACACAGCCCATTGCGTGATGAAGGGTGGATCTCTGAGCCAGTCCTGCGAGTTCGCCGTCAGCGAACTCGACTTCAGCCTTCCGGCTAAGAACGTTCCGCGAAGCAAGTCATGGGATATCGAACTCACGTCCGGCAACATGAACGCGATCATCATTTACTTTAAGAACTCAGCCGACGGCTCCGACGAACACAACGTGTTCATCACTGCAGAAGACCGTAAGGCCGGCAAGGTGACCATCCCCGCCAGCGTCATTCAGAGGGCCAGCAAGATGCAAGTATGGCTGGTCGGAGAGAACCGATATGGGCGACTAAAAAAACGCCGGGACATCCAGGTAACCGACTAACGGCCGCCCCGTCGCTACGAACACCGCTGATTGCCAGGTCTGCCGGTTGCGAGGCCTATTGACGGCCCATCTGCCGTGACATCGCACGATGTGTCGCGGTAGGGACGCCGGGTAACCGGCGTCCCTACCGCGACGGCACCCGGCGACCATAATGCATCACGAAAGGACAATGCATGAAACTTCTTTGCCTGGCTACGGTCCTCGTCATGTTAGACGCGACACCACGCGCTGTGGCCGATGAAACGGATGCCCACGCCGCCCTGAACGACTTCCGTCAGAAGATGGAACCGTTTCTCAAGCGGCATTGTTTGGAGTGCCATGGCGGTGACGAGCCGGAAGGCGAGTTTTCGTTGGTTGAACTCGGCTACGATCTTTCCGCCAGTCGCGACATTGCCAGTCAATGGCACAAGGTGTCGGAGAGGCTGATTCTCGGCGAGATGCCGCCGGAGGATGAGCCACGACCGAAGCAGAACGAACTGGACGCGGTGATCGAGCGCGTTCACTCGGAACTGCAACGTGCGGTCAAAACCCTGCGACGCAAGGGTGGCAACGAAGTTGTTTTTCGGCGACTCAACAAACGCCACTTCAACCACACGATTCACGATCTGTTCGGGCTCGAAGGCGATTTCGCGTCCAGCTTTCCGGACGACGCCGTCGAACACGGGTTTAATAACATTGGCAGCGGCCTGGTTCTTTCGGCGAGCCAGCTTCAGAGTTACATGAAGATTGCCGACGTCATTCTGAGCAAAGCGATCGTGACGGGGGATCGATCGCGGACGGACAGCGCTTCATTCACGTTGAATGACGTCAAGCCGGAGTTCCGTCGACTCCTCCGGTCGAAGCACGACGGTGACGGCGTCATCGTCATGCGCTACGGCTACCCCAAGCTCCGTGGCAACGTCGCACCGATCGACGGAAAGTACCGATTGCGTGTGACGGCGTACGCTGTTCGCAACAAGGGCCAGCGTCTGCGGCTGGAAATACAACACGGGACGTTCCGAAACCGATCCCTCGTTCCACCGTTGGACGGTCAGCTCGAAGTCGTCGATGACAAACCGCAGACCTTCGAGTTTGTTGCCTCTCTCAAGCGACGCGATGTCTTCGCGCTGTACCCTCCCGAGCTGACGAATTGGATGCGTGCAGGAGACGTCGCAGCCTATGACGGCCCCGGCATCGCCATCAGGAAGATCGAGTTCGAAGGACCTCTGTTTGATACATGGCCGCCGAAGAGTCATCGCGTCATCTTTGGCGATTCCATCAAGGGCGATCACTCGGACAATGAAGTCGTAGAGATTCTCCGACGTTTTGCTACCAGCGCGTTTCGTCGTCCGGCGCCGGAGCGTGAGGTGCAGGCTTATTTCACTTTCTACCAGCAGGCTCGCCGCGATGGGGATGAATGTCTGACCGCGCTGAAGCACAGCTTGAAGGCAATCCTCTGCTCACCTCGATTCCTCTACCTGTACGAGGAACCGGGCCGGCTCGACGACTTCGCATTGGCTTCGCGGCTGTCGTATTTTCTATGGTGCGGCCCGCCCGACGATGAACTCCTGCGTCTGGCTGAGCGGAAGCAGCTTTCGCAGCCGAACGTGCTCAAGCGGCAGATAGCCCGAATGGTTGCCGATCCCAGGGTTAACCGTTTCGTCAACGATTTCGTCGGCCAGTGGCTGAGTGTCGATCAGGTCGGCGAAATGCAGCCCGACACACGATTGTATCCGGAATACGACGCCTTCCTCGAACGGTCCATGCGTGAAGAGACTCAACGCTTCTTCCGGGAAGTGCTGGTGAACAATCTGAGCATCGACAAGTTTATTGATTCGGACTTCGCCATGCTCAACGACCGCCTGGCGAAACACTACAGCATTTCCGGCGTCGATGGCGGTGAGATCCGCCGAGTCAAACTGCCGGCCGACAGCCATCGCGGCGGACTGTTGACACACGCGAGCATCCTGATGGTTACTTCCAATGGAACGACGACGTCTCCGGTCGTCCGCGGTGTCTGGATGCTGGAAAACATCCTCGGCCAGCCATCCCTGCCCCCGCCGCCGATCAGCACGGACATTGAACCGGACATTCGCGGAGCCAGCACGATCAAGGAACAACTGGCAAAACACCGCACCATCGCACAGTGCAACGTCTGCCATCGAAAAATCGATCCCTACGGATTAGCGCTCGAAAGCTTCGACGTGGTTGGCGGCTGGAGAGAGCATTACCGCAACATCAAACCTGGCGCGAAGCCGTCCGCCAGCAGGCGATTCGGCCTGTATGTCCAGGGGCCGAAGGTCGAGTCGTTCGGCACCGCGCCGAACTTCGGCCAATTCGATGGCTTCGAATCGTTCCGCAAATTGCTGATGAAGAACAAACACCTGGTGGCTCGCTGCGTCACCGAAAAACTGATGACCTACGCGCTCGGACGCGGACTCGATATCGCCGACGAAGAAACCATTGATTCGATCACAGACCACCTTGCCCAGACGGATTACGGACTGCAGACGCTCGTCGAACAGATCATCCTCAGTCGTGAGTTTCAGACGAATTGATCTGGGGACAATGAAGTCGTAGGACGTATTTACAACGCGAGAAAAAACTATGAGCAGATCCTTTTCACTCGATCGCAGAACACTTCTCAAGAGTGCCGGCGTGGCCGTCGCACTTCCCTGGCTGGAATCGATGGGAACGTCAGCCTGCGGCGCTACAGGAGAGACCGGCGGCGAGCCGCGACGCATCGTGCTGATCAACCTGGGGCTGGGTCTGTACTCTCCGGCGCTCTATCCGCAACAGGCTGGCAAGGACTTCGAAGCTTCTGAGTACCTGAAAATACTCGGCCAGTTCCGTGACGATTACACGGTCATTTCTGGACTCTCTCATCCGGGTGTGGTGGGTGGACACGCCACCGAGTCGCGCATCTTCAACGGCACTCCCAGCATTCGAAAAATGGGCATTTCTCTCGACCAGTACGCAGCGAAGTTCCTGGGAGAATTCACCCGCTTCGACACGTTGCCTCTCTGCATGAGGAGTGCGAATCATTCCTGGTCAGCCGACGGAAGTCCCATTCCCGCCGAGTCCAGCATGTCGGCCGCGTTCCAGCAGCTGTTCGCCAGCGAAGGCCCAGCCGGCCAGGCAGCCGCCAGACGGGCGATCGACCGCTCGAACAGCATTCTCGATCTGATCAACGGCCAGACGAAACGGCTGGTACCACAGATCAGCAAAGCGGACCGCGTGAAGATGGACGAATTCTCGACGTCGGTCCGTGAGGTCGAGCGGCGTCTGGCGAAGTCGGAATTGTGGCTCGACACACCGAAACCGTCCGTCGATGCCGATCCGCCAGTCGATCCCGCATCGCGCGCCGAATTCATCACACGAATGCAGAACCTGTTCGATATCGCCTACCTGTCGCTGAAGACGGACTCGACTCGCATCATCACGTTCAACATCTTCGAACAGAATTCCGTAAACGTCGAGGGCGTCACCAACGCCTACCACGGCCTGTCCCACCACGGCAAGGACGCGACAAACATTGCTCAACTCAAGCTCATCGAAACCGCAATTATCGAGCAACTGCAGAGCTTCCTCAGCCGCCTCAAACAGACACAGGAAGACGACGCAACGCTGCTCGATCGAACCACGGTCCTGCTGACCAGCAATCTCGGCAACGCATCAAATCACTCGAACAGAAGCCTGCCCGTGCTGTTAGCCGGCGGCCACTTCAAACACGGCCAGCATCTGGCATTCGATCCGCCGGACACTACGCCGCTGTGCAACGTCTTCGTCTCGATGCTGCAGCAACTGGGAATCGAAACCGACTCATTCGGCACGTCGACTGGCACGCTCGATGATCTTGAGTGGTCCTGAGTCTTCCCTGCCGAAGGTGGCACTTCCGCCATTTGGCAGCCGAGGTCGTGAGGCTTCGGTTTTCTTGCCGTCGCGGTAGGGACGCCGGTTCAGGGACGCCGAAGTCATGCGTTCGTCTGGAAGAACTGCCTGCAGATTGCTCGTGGAAATCGCATGCTGCGTGCTTTTTCTGCAATCGATCACTCGACAACAATCTCGTCGACGAACAGCCATGAGGGATTTCCGGCCGCAGGATGCCAGGCAGGCAGGACGCCCGGTGACTCGGCACGGAACTTGACGTAACGAGCGTGGTTGCTGGCGTTGTTCTGATTTGTTGTGAGCTTGAGGACACGGTGCTTGACCGACAGGCCTTTCGAATCGCGCTCTATCGGTTCGTCGATGACATTTGCCGCCAGCAGGCGAAATGATTTGCCGTCGTTGGAGACCAGAAGCTCGACTCGGCGTGGTTGCACCATGCCGTTGGCGACCGATTGCAGAAAACGCACGCTCACCGATCGCAGTGCCGTTTCGCGACGGAGATCGATCGTGACTTCAAGATCGCTGCCGCGAAAGCCCATCCACTCGAGACGTAAATCTTTCTCCTCGCCCAGCAGGCCGTCGGTGAGACCGGCGACACCCGCGGCAGGGTGTCGTGGATGAGGCTCGATGTTTGCGTGAACCGGTTTTCCCCGTGCGAGGTGGTCAATCTCTTTCGGGGCGGCTTGACGCATGATGCTCACAGCGCGGTCGATCTCCATCGACTTTCGATATTTCTCGAAGTGTTCGCCGATCGAACTCGTGGAGGTGAAATCCCACAGTGAACTTTTCTTTTCACGCATCGCCATTGCCGCAACGATGTGCGACTGCACCCAGCCGGTCTCGCTCGACCATGCCCCCCAACCGCTGTCGCCGTTGCCGCCCCAGTAGTCCCACTTTTTGAAATCGAAGGCACGAAACCAGCCGCCGTCGAGTGTGGGATGGCTTTTCGATCGCACCTGAATGCGAGTCAAAAACTCGGCAACCTTGTCAGCCGCCTGCGAATAGACTGGATCGCCGGTAGCTGTGGCGGCCTCGACAAGACCGAGAAACGCCGGCGGCATGGAATAGAAGACATCGGCGCACGGATCGCCATCGGCGTGAAGGATGGACACTTCGCCCGTTCCGTAGTCCTCGTTGCGTTGGTGCGATTTGGCTCGCAGTTGTTCCTGAATAGCGCCGGAGTCATCCTGCCGAGCGAGCATGTCATCCGTGACGCGGCGGAGCCATCGACGGTGCTCGGGAGTGTCATCGACTCGCACCAACCAGGCCAAAGGCAGGAGAATCCTGCCGCGTTCCATTTGCATCTCGTTGAGCGCATAACCCCAACCGTCTGGATAGCGTTCCATCGTCATCCGTAGAGCATTGCGTGCCTGTTCGAGTAGCGGTTGGTAGTCGGTTTTGTCGTATAGCCAGAGGTAGCACGCCCACGCCCAGGCTTCGCGTTGCGGCCATGGAGCGATGCTGCGGCGAGCGGCAAAGTATTCCCAACCGTGCTCGTTGAGCGACCGAGTACTGAGCGGCATACCGTCGCGAAAACCCAGCGGACCGGTGGTGCGGAAGTTTGCCAGGATGCTCGTCAGAATCCGCTCATTCCAGCGAGAGTTGTCGAGAGCGGCAGCCGTCGTGAAACTGCCGATGATTGCTTTCGATCCATCGTTGCCCCAGAAACTGTCGGGACCGGATCGATAGGAATACCAACCCAACAGTCCGTAGGCCGGGCTATCCGGATCGCTGCGATACAGGTCCGAATCGAAGTAGACAAAGTTCATGAGACTTGCCGCCACCTTCTGCTGAGCAAGATCGTTGTGCAGGTGGCCGCCGAGCGCGAAGGCCATCGCCGATTCCGCATTGCAGTCGCCGCGCAAGAGCCAGCGCATCGGTTGGCTGCCATTGGTGGAGATTTTGGAAATGTGCCCTTCAAGAATGCCATGACGGCCATCGCCGCGTGGCAGTCCGGTTCGACGGAGCGGATCGGACGGACCGAACGTGTCGTTCGACGGTTCGGCCAGGTCTGCACTCCACGATTCTCCGACGAGGAAACTGTCAAACCACTTCACGCCGCGTTTCAGCGCCCTGGCTTCTTCGTTGGGCGGTAGGGGCGTGTCGAGGTCATAGGACGGTCGAACTGTCGCTTTCCATTGCAGTGGCGGCACGTTGGCTCCCGGAGAAAGCCAACTGAGAATCGAGTGCCATACCGTTGCCCAGTCGTCACCAGGTGCATATCGAGCCGACACGAACTGACTGAGTTTGGTCGTCGCGACCAGGACTGCCCTGTGGTCGGCGTCGTACTCAAACAGCAGTGGCCAGCTTTCTTCAGTAATTCCGTAGACTGCCGAGTCGTAGCCAGCAACGCGCGACGACACTAAATGCGCAGGTGAGTTTTTCAACGTGACCGGTAAGAAGTGGCAGTCGTTGATTTGCAGAATCCTGAGTTTCTCCAGATCGCGGCCGAAAAAATCGCTCGCGACCACGGTTCTCTCCCACTGCGGTTGCCGCGACTTGCCGAACTCCAGGCCGTTGATCGGCGAGGTCGGATATTCAATGTACAATCGCAACTTCTTTTTTAGCGCTTCATCCAACACCGTTGCGGTGATGTCGGTGGTCTTGTCGGGGTATCCGTCAGCCAGAATCAACACACCACCACCTTCAGGTGCTGCCCGCACCGCTTCGCTGGCGGTGGCGTGACGGGGATGACTGCTGCCACCGGCCGTCATTACTCTGTAGAGATCGTTGTCCGCGCGACAGGCGAAGTGCAGATTCAGCGCCGGTTGTGTCAGCACGAGGGCAGAATCTTTGTCGTCCGCGGAAGTCGCTGACGGAAAAAGCAACAGAGCGGCTACGGTCGCTACGATTGCGGTGAATACAAGTGCGTCGTATTTTGAATCGCTTCTCATTTTTTCCATTCACTCGCGCCACTGGCGCAGTCAGTCCATGCTGGGTGTCTGAATGATGCGTTGCTGTCTATATTTCTTGTTGAATCCGGGACCGAGTAGCAGCATCGACTTTGCCGTTTGACTGGACCGGTGACTCGGCCAGTATCCGACAGGTTGAATCGGAAGCCGACACGATGCCAGCCAGCGGCGGCTCATTTCGCTACCAGTGAAACGCAGACGATTTCCTGATCGTTGCGGGCGAAGACGCATTTGTCGGCATACGCCGGGTGACTCCACACGACACTGCGGCCCAGACCGACCCCGACCGGATCCAGCAGCTTGGTTCGGCTGATTTCTTCGTAGCTTTCCGGCGAAAGTCTGGCAATCACCAGATCGCCGTTCTCGCCGAAGATGAAGAAGCGATCCCCGTTTCTGGTCACGAACGTGGCTCCTTCGTTCGGGCCGCGATTCTCGTTGTCCTTCCCGTTCACGGGCCTGGAAGTGCCCCACAGACGCTCGCCCGTCGCGACGCGCATGGCTCGGAAAATCCCATTGCCGTCAATGCCGTAGGCGATACCGTCCTCAACGAACGGTGTGCCGCTCACCGGAGCCAGCCCGGTGGTACGTGAACCCTGCCATGCCTTAGTGACCGATGGTTTCGACGCGTCGAGCTTCAGCCCCAGAGACCTGCCTCTGTGGCCACCGGCAAAAAGGAAGTCGCCCGCCTTTCGCGGAGCCATGATCGCCATGGAAAAAGACGTGGCCAACGGCTCGGACCAGTAGAGGCTTCCGGTCTCGGGATTCAGGCTGTTGATGCTCTTCCCGTGAAAAATGAGCAGTTGCGTGACGCCGCCCGCCTTGATCAGAGTCGGAGGACTGTAGCCAATTTCCGGCGTGTTGAGTGCTGCCCACACCTCTTTGCCCGTCTCTTTATTGAGCGCCACGACCGCAGTGTTTTCGCCGCCCGCCATGCAGATCAGCAGGTTTCTGTAGACGAGCGGATGGCCCGCGTAACCCCACAACGGCAGCGGTGCGTCGTAGGTCTGCGGCAGGTTCTTCGACCAGACGACGCCTCCTGTCGCTGCGTTGAGACAGACCAGGTCGCCCATAGCACCGAGCGTATACACTCGGCCGCCTTCCACTGTGGGTGTGCATCGCGGCCCGGCGGGATAACTGATCGTGTAGTTGCAGTCGTATTCGTGCTTCCAGACTTCGTCCCCGG
>Ga0209403_10004524_pt1 | contig 15073 bp, 13 predicted proteins | sample ArcticOcean_MG_C_8_FD_187440 | JGI IMG/M metagenome (GOLD analysis project Ga0209403, IMG submission 187440) | Marine microbial communities from western Arctic Ocean - ArcticOcean_MG_CB11_86 (SPAdes) (version 2) | ecosystem: Environmental > Aquatic > Marine > Oceanic | place: Arctic Ocean... | reverse complement strand
TGATAATCTCGCCGCAGCCTTACGCGAAAACGGCTGGAATCCCCAACCACTCTTCGCCATGCTCGGCAAACAGAACCAATGAGCCGCCCTGGGATTGACCGCAGTTTCCAGTGATCCTCGCGAGGTGACGCGTTATGCTATGATGTGTGAATCACACAAGTGAAAGGAGCCGTGTCGTGACTCGACTCAAATGGAACTTCGGTGTTCCGTCTGCAGTTGCCGGTCGGTAGCAGTGCGGTGGCGAGTGGACGAAAACACAAGGAATCAGGGATGAGGCGGCACCAAAGAACCGCATGCCGAGGAGTCAACGTGAAGTGGTCGTTGAGTTGGGTGTTGCCGGTCGCGCTGCTTTTCATCAGCGGCAGCCAGTTTGCATGCGCGGAAGATGCGGATCGCAAGTCGCTCGCTTTCTTTGAAAACGACATTCGCCCGCTGTTGGTCAAACGTTGCATCAAGTGTCACGGGCCGAAAAAGTCGGAATCGGGACTGCGGCTCGATACGCTGGCAACCGCGCTGAAAGGTGGAGAAAGCGGGCCGGCTGTGATTGCGGGTCGGCCCAAAGAGAGCCTCATCATCAAGGCGGTGCGACACGAGAACGGTTTCGAAATGCCGCCCGACGAGAAGCTCGACGATCGCGAAATCGCGGCCCTCGTGCGTTGGGTACAAAATGGCGCTGTCTGGCCGAAGGGTTTGGCCCTTGCAGGCAGTGGCATCCAAGTGCGCGGTGGACCCATCACGCCGGAAGAGCGTGCTTTTTGGTCGTTCCAACGTATCGCCGATCCGAAACCGCCGACGATCAACGGCGAGCAAATTGCCAACGACATCGACCGATTCGTGATGGAGCGGCTGCGCAAAGCCAAGCTGAAACCAATGCGTCGCGCAAGCAATCGCGCGCTCATCCGCCGGACAACGTTCGATTTGACGGGACTACCACCGACACCGAAAGAGATTCAGGCGTTCGTTGACGACGAATCCCCAGAAGCTTTCGCCAAACTCGTCGATCGCTTGTTGCAATCGAAAACCTATGGCGAGCGGTGGGGCCGGCATTGGCTCGATGTGGTGCGTTACTCCGACACGGCCGGTGAAACGGCCGACTACCCGACGCCGCTGTCGTACAAGTATCGCAATTGGGTCATCAACGCGTTCAACTCCGACAAGCCTTACGATCAATTTGTGCGAGAACAAATTGCCGGCGATATTCTGGCGAAGAGCAATCTCAACGTTTCAAACGCACAATACAAGGAGATGCTGACCGCAACCGGCTTCATCGCCATTTCGCGGCGTTTCGGATTCGACGTCGAAAACTATCACCACTTAACCATTCAAGACACAATCGACACGGTCGGCCAGGCGTTTCTGGGGTTATCGCTCGGCTGCGCGCGCTGTCACGATCACAAATTCGATCCGGTGAACATGGCGGATTACTATGCCTGGTACGGCATCTTCGAGAGTACGCGTTATTCCTTTCCCGGCTCGGAACAGAAGAAAAAACCCTACGATTTGTTCCCCATCCTGCCACCGGCCGAAGCCGATCGCGTAAAGGCCAACTTCACCGCGACGCTCGCAAAGCTCGAAGCCGACATCAAGCAATTGGAGTCAGAAAAGAAACCCTTGGCAGGCGGATGGCGGACCTACCTCGATCAGCGTCGCCTGAAAACTTCGGCGAAAGATCCAGATGGACATCAGGGGCTTCAAGTCTGGCGTTCGGGTGATTTGCCGTTGGTCGCTGTCAATATATCGAATGAAGTTTTGAAGATTCCGGGCACGGTCCCGCCCAAAACTTTCGTCGTGCATCCACAACAAAAGGACGGCGTCGGCATCGCCTGGCGAAGCCCGTTTACGGGGCGGGTACGTCTGTCGGGAAATGCCAAGGACGCGCACGATTGCGGCGACAGTATTAACTGGTTCATCGACCACCTGGGGAGCGGCGGGCTGAAAAACATTGCCCGTGGCGCGGTGGCGAAAAACGGCAGTCAGGCGTTCAAACCGTCGGAACTTGACGTCAAAACTGGTGACTTCATTCAACTCGCGATTCTGCCGAAGTCAAACCACGGCTGCGATCTGACGCAGCTCGAATTGACCATCGAGGAAGTCGGCGGCAAGCGTGGCTGGAGCCTCGTCGACGACGTCATCGGCGATTTCCTGAAGAGCAATTCTCGGCCCGATCGATACAAAAACCCCGGCGTGTGGTCCTTCTTCCAGGTCGATCAAAATCGCGGAGAACCGTTCAAGCCAACGTCGCCAGCCGAGCTGGAAAATTCCAACGCAGCCGAGTTGCAGCAGAAGTTCGAGCGAATCGAAAAGCGGTTGGCGGAGTTGCGCTCGCAGCGCGATGCGATGAAGACTTCCGGCCCCTACGAATTTACTTACGCGGCAATCGATCAGGACAAACCGAAGAATTCGCAGATCCAACTTCGCGGTAACCAACGAACGCCGGGCAAGGAAGTGCCTCGCAAGAATCTGGACATCCTGGGCAACGATCCGCTGCCTGCTGATGCGGGAAGTGGACGTCTGCAAATGGCCGATTGGTTGACGCGAAAAGATAATCCACTGATGGCCCGTGTGATGGTCAATCGCATTTGGCAGCATCATTTCGGGCAAGGTTTGGTTGGCAGTGCGAACGACTTTGGCACCCGTGGCGAACGGCCCACGCATCCGGAGCTACTCGACTGGTTAGCGAGCCGTTTCAAAGAAGGCGGCTACTCGACCAAAGCGATGCATCGGTTGATCATGGCGTCGGCAGCGTACCAACGTTCGAGTGATTTCGACGCGGGTGCTTTCGAAGTCGATCCGGACGCCAAACTGCTGTGGCGATTTAACCGCCGCCGTCTGAGCGCCGAAGAAGTCCGCGATGCGATGCTGTTCGTCAGTGGCGACCTCGATCCAACAATGGGCGGCGAACATCCCTTCCCGCCGGTCGAGACGTGGGGCTTTACGCAGCACAATCCCTATTACGGCGTCTACCCGACGAAGCGCCGCAGCGTCTATTTGATGCAACAGCGACTGAAGCGGCATCCGTTTCTGGCGTTGTTCGACGGAGCCGACACCAACGTGAGCACGGCGCGCCGCGAATTGACAACCGTACCCACACAGGCCCTGTTCTTGATGAACAACGAGTTCGTGCACGAGCGCGCCGCAAATCTGGCGAAGCGCGCGATGGCCGGAGCCAACGATGAAACGGGTCGCATACAACGCGCCTACCAGATCGCCTTCGGACGCCCACCGCGCCGCGACGAACTTGTCGACGCGGCGGAGTTTTTGACGCGATATACCGCAGCTCTCGCCGGTAACGAAATGACGGACGCAACGCGCCGGTTAGCCGCCTGGAGTGGACTGGCACGGACGATGTTAACACGGAATGAATTCTTGTTTGTCGATTGAATGGTGAAGTGACGGCGACAGCAATATCAGGTATCAACGATGAATCTCCCCAACCGACGTGACGTATTGCAGCGGGCAGCCGGTGGCTTTGGTGCGATTGCGCTGCACGGAATGCTGGCCGACGAAATGTTCGCCCAGGAAGCGCAATCACCCGCCGATCCGCTCGCGCCGAAGAAACCGCATCGCGAGCCGAAAGCCAAACGCGTCATTTTTCTGTACATGACCGGTGGCGTCTCGCACGTCGATTCGTTCGACCCCAAACCGGAACTGGTGGCCAATCACGGCAAGAAGATCACCGTCGATAATTGGCAGGGCAAACTCGGCGAGTTCGCGCGGTACCTCAAGCAGCCCAATTGGAAATTCCAACCGGGCGGAAACAGCGGCATCGAAGTCAGCGATCTCTTCCCGCATGTCCGAAACATCGTTGATGACCTGTGCGTGATTCGCTCGCTGGAATCGGATCATACCAACCACTACGAGAGTACGTTGGGAATGCACTGCGGTTCGTGGACGTTTGCCCGGCCAAGCATCGGTGCCTGGGTCAGCTATGGCCTCGGCACCGTCAATCAGAACCTACCCTCTTTCATGGTGATCGCTCCCAAGGCACCCTATGCGGGCGCACAAACCTGGGGCAGCGACTTCCTGCCGGGCTGTCATCAAGGCACGCAAATCATCCCCGGTAACGACCCCATCCCCAACATCCGCCGCCGCGCCTCTTCGTCCAAGCTGCAGGAGCTTGAGTTGGAACTGCTGGCCAAAGCCAACAAACAGCACTTGGAACAACGAAGCGCCGATCGCGCACTGGAAGCCCGCATTCGCTCTTTCCAAACCGCTTTCGGCATGCAGCGCGAAGCGCCCGAAGCGATCGATCTGTCGGGTGAAACAAAAGCGACGCTCGACTTGTACGGCATCAAGCCGGGCCAAACGACCGGCTTTGGATGGCAGTGCCTGGTCGCCCGCCGACTCGCTGAACGCGGCGTGCGTTTTATCGAGTTGATTGACGTTGGCTCGTCGAACAACTGGGACGCTCACGGCAACATGGCGACGCATGCCCCGCTCGCGAAAAATGTCGATCAGGCGATTGCCGGTTTGATCACCGACCTGAAGCAACGCGACATGCTCGACGAAACGCTTGTTGTGTGGACCACCGAATTCGGCCGCACCCCTTACCACGAAAAGGCCGATCACCCCGGCCGCGAACATCACCACCAGGTATTTTCATCGTGGCTGGCCGGTGGCGGTGTGAAAAGCGGCATCGTCCACGGCTCTTCCGACGAACACGGCATCGCGGTGGCCGAAGACCGGGTCCACGTTCACGACTTCCACGCCACCATACTTCACCTGCTCGGCCTCGATCACCAGCGGTTGACGTTCCGACACGCCGGCCGAGACTACCGTCTCACGGATGTTCATGGGGAGGTTGTCACGGACATCCTCGCATGAAACGTTAGTACTTGTTCGGCGGAATTGGCTCGATGTCCGCTGGAATCGGCTTTGGCTTATAGAGTTGCTTAGCCGCTTGTCGTAGGAGTACCACCAGTGTGAGTCCGCTGAGTACCGTTCCCATTGGGGCGTTGGTCAGGTTGAACAGGGAGATGACGAAGGTGGTTTTGTAATTGCGGCGGCGGGCCAACCAGCGGCCGACTCCGGCCAGCAAGAGGCCGTGCATGAACATCAATGCGATGGTCGGGATGAGCGTCATGACGAGCGTCAGTCCCAAGAGTTGGTCGTCGTATTCGGGCCGATCCATACCGGGTATGAAACGAATCCAACGCAAGAGTCGCGTCGCGCTGTCGGACAACGCCGGTTGTCCTACCCAGTGCGCGACTTCCCAGGCACTGATCGCATACGGAATCAGCGGCAGCGCCGACACTGCAGTTAGCGCCCCAACTGCGTAGTGACAAAGAGCCAGCTGATCGAGGTGTTTTTCTGCCTCGGCCAGCGCAGTGGGCGTGATGGCCGCCGCCGCGTCGTTTCCCACATCAGGTGCGTTTACTGCATCTGGGGCCATCGGGTGAATTCCTCGGATCACGACAAACAGGTTTCGGCAGAGGTCGCGAGACGACAGAAAGCATATGGTACGCTCGGAGTGGGCAACGGTGGAAGTGAAACTCGGCATCGCGACAACAAAGGCAATGCGTTTGGTGTTGAGAACTCACGCCGAAAATTCCAGAATGTCGTCACGGTCGGCTTACGATCGGATCGTCCGGCGATCGTGAATCCCGGCAGACACATCGGCCGGTCAACTCATTCAACGATTCTTGCTCCATTATTGTCTTTCCCCATTCTTGATCGATTTTAACAACGGAACAACTGATGGCCGATCGGCTCAAAACATTTCGATTCGATGGACGCACTGCCGGAAAACACCTGCTGATTACGGGAGGCGTGCACGGCGATGAATTCGAGCCGATTGCCGCCATCCGCCGATTGATTGAGGAATTGAGCAACAACGATTCGTTGTTGGCGCAAATGCAGGGACGAGTGACTCTCGTACCGATTGTGAACGAATCCGCGTTTCTGCGAGGGCACCGATGTGGAGATGATGGACTCGATTTGGCAAGAACGTGTCCCGGTGCCGATCAAGGCAGCGTCACGCAACAAACGGCCTTCGCGGTGAGCGAGTTGATTCGAGAATGCGATTACTACATCGATCTGCATACCGGGGGGACGGAAATCAAGGTGTATCCGCTGGCCGGGTACGTGCTGCATCGAAACTCTGAAGTTCTCGACGTCCAACGTCGAATGGCTCGGGCATTCAATCTCCCCCTGGTATGGGGAACGGCCGGCGATCTTGACGGAAGAACGCTTTCCGTCGCAAGAGATGCGAACGTTCCCGCAATCTACTGCGAATTCTCCGGAGCTGCCGTCTGCGATCCCGCCGGTGTCGACGCCTATGTCGAAGGCTGCTGGAATGTGTTGGATGAACTCGGCATGCTCACACGAGATCGTCCGCCCAATCGTGTTGAGACCGTGTGTGAAGATCCCAAGCCAGGTTCCGGACACATGCAGGTGTGTAATCCCGCCCCAGTTACGGGCTTCTTTGAACCGAGCCAGTCACTTGGCACTCGAATTGAAGCTGGAGCCGAATTGGGAACGGTGTACGACATCGATCGCGGCCAACCCCATGTTGTGACCACGAATGTCGCAGGAATCATCGCCGTGCTGCGAACATTTCCGCGCGTCCACAAGGGCGATGCCCTGGCGGTCGTGATCGAAGCGCAATCATAGGCGGCCGCCTCGCTTTTGCATTCCAAATTCCAGGCTGACCGCGCGCCGGCGTACTCGCAACTGGCGAGATACCAGCTCAGTTGAATCGTGTGGCAGTGGGTGCTGTGGAATGGATCATTGCGCACTGCCATCGCAGCTTCTGAAGAGACTTGGTGTGGATTGGAAAACCGACGAGATTGAAGCGACGAACATGACCGACAATGTCGTCGAACTCGTGATCCAGAGAATCGCCGATCTGCCGATGGCCACGCAGGGGTCGCCAGGAGAGTTGCGGACAGCGATTCGATTCACCGGCGGCGAAACGCTTGTTGGTGTGTGCCGTGGATCCGATGCCGCTTGGGTGCGATTGACAGCAGTTGCTGCCGATTGCACAATTGACCTCACACCGTCGGGGAGTGTACGCGGATCTGGTGACCGTCCTGGGCTTCAAACCCAGTGTGGCCTCTGAAAAGGAGCCAGGTGGGTTCGATTCCCATCCACTCCCGTTTTTAGCCGGGAAAACCTGTTTTGTGCGGGTTTTCTCGGCTTTCTTGCTATCCGACACACGCCCGCTTTTGGTCAAATCAGGTTGGTTGCTCGCTGCACTGAGTTGCACAAAAGGGCGTTGTTGCGCGCCCTTTTCCGGTAAGCCAGACGGTAAGACACTTGCCGGTAGACTGTCGGCAGCGTCGGTTCCCGTTGCCTGCAATTCACGGGCTGTCTCGTCGTTCGTCGAACCCGTCGGTAACGGAGGTAGCCCGTCCACTGCCGATGCAAGGTCATACAGGTTGGCGTGTGTATACTTCCCCAGCGTCAATTCAACCGTCGTGTGGCGTGCGAGACGTTGCATCGCTTTCGGTGATGCGCCCGAACGACCAAGACGTGACAGGTAAGTGTGACGCAGTGCGTGGAAGTCGGCTTGTCCCTCGTCCGTCTTGTATGGGACATCGGCAACTTGCAAGTCATGCTGCATGAGTTTGGAGCCATTGTGGCTCTTGGCCCATGTTCCCGGCCACAGACGCTCTTCTGAGGGCATGTGAGCCAGAAAACGGCTAAGCATTCGGACAAGGTCTGACGGAAGTGGCAGTACGTCACCACGGCGAGATTTCTCATCGGCGGCGTGAATCGCGACTGTCGGTGGCTCGGCAGACAAATCGAAGTGAGCCACAGTCAGGCTTGCCAGTTCCGACGCTCGAAGTCCCGTTCCCAGCGCGGTCGAGTACAAGGTGAATCTCTGGAGTCCAGTCAGGCCGCAGACTACTTTTCCGTTGCGGGCAGCTTCCAGAAGTCCACCAATTTCAGCGTCATTCAATTCTCGCCGCTCTCGCCGGACGTCTAGACTGGCGTTCCCGCCCTTCAGATACGTCAGCCGGTTTTCTGAAGTGCGTCGGTCAGCAACGAGCCACTTCGTGAACTGCTTCATTGCAGCTAAGTAGTGATTGACGGTCCTCTGGCCGAGGCCGCAGACTTTGAGTTCGGCCATGTACGATCCAGCGGCGGCCGAACGCTCATTAGGCCCGATTCTGTCCGCGAAACTCGTCGAATCGCGGACACACGGTAATACCACCCTTTTAGCAGACTCCCTACCTGCACGCGAAACTCATGCCTTTTAGCGGAATCGGGCTCGACCGGATGACTCCGACAGGAACGGCCTCCAGCCTGCACGTTTTAACCAACGTTTTCGCAAATTGGTGGTGGGGTTTGCCGTCGGTGTTCCTGCAGGGTTGAAAGCCAGACAGCACCCGGAATCGTCTCAAGTTCCCGCTGCGGGTCTGCAGTATTCAGACGTCATTCGTATCGCCTTGAAACCGTCCTGTGTGTATTGGAAAACCCCTGTCACTGATTGGAGCGAACTGGATAGTACGGCTGAAAACGCAATTCCAATTGAAAATATCGTCTATTTCGCGGAACATCCCCCGCGATGCGGGGTTTCAGACTGTGACTCCGCTCTGGATGGTGGCTCGTTCATCGCTCTCTTTGAGAGTCCGAACTGGCAACGCGACGAAACCGGATCACGACAAGGAAGAATAGAAGATGAAACTGCCCCTCATGATCACTCTCGCCAGCCTGGTCTTGTCCGCGCCGGTCTTTGCCCAAGGCCCGCGGCCGAATGATCTCGGCGCCAGCCCGCAGGCGGTCGGCGAGGCTGGTGTTGCCTGGTACACGACCTGGGACACCGCCCTTGCAGAAGCAAAGCGTTCGAACCGTCCGATATTCTTTATGGCGGCGGCGGCGACCTGCGGTGGTATTTCAGGCGTGTTCTGACCGGGGTACACCCATACGCAGAACGGTCTGTTCTCGCAAAAAGATTTCATCAAAGCCTCCCGCAAGTTTGTCTGTGTCCGCCTCGAGTCGTACGAGAGCGTGGAGCACCAGCAGATGGTGCGCTCGTTCCTCAATGGCCGATTTGAAAACACCGCTTTCTGCCTGCTCTCGCCCGATGGCAACCAACGCCTGTCGCGCAGTGGACGAGCCCCATGGATGGCGTTCAGTACAAGAAGAGGTCCTCGCGGCCGTGCGGGAGGCTCTGAGAAGGTCACCGTCGCGGCGATGGAGAAGGTCGCGACAAAGTACAAACCGAAGGGCGATGCGAACACACCAGTTGTGCAGGATTTCCACAGCTTCCGCCAAGCACTCAACGTCGCCTCCGGCGACCAGCGGCTGCTGCTGTTCGTGTCAGCACCAGAGGGTGACCAGGAACAGATTCGCAAAACGCTCAGTCCGGTGATGGGTGACACGAGAATCGTCGGACGGTTTCACACGGACTTTATGGGCAAGAAAGGAGACGAAAACTGGCATGAGGCAATCAGTGGTGTTAGATCAACATCTAAGTCAGCGCTCTTCGTGATTCGGTCCGACAAATTCGGGCAGAAGGGAACGGTCCAAAAGCAACTGCCGATCGACGCGAGCGCGAAGGAGATCAAAACCGCGCTGCTCAATGCGAACGGGTCTTTCGCCAGGAAGGAAAAGCGTAAAGTTTACAGCGATCATGTGGCCGAAGGACGGCGAAAGAGGATCTACTTCAAGGGTGGCGTCGAGTATGGCGAAGACCGTGACGGCGACGGCAAGATCGATTTTCGCGGAGGCGGCCGCAAACCCGGTGGCCAAGGCGGCCGTTAACGTGGCGTGCAAAAGCACATGAAATAAAGAGTTGCTCGCAATGCAATTGGCAGCCAGCGCCGGGGCGATTCTCTGACCTCGTTCGCGTCATCGGTCGAGGCATTGGCTAACAGCGATTTGTCACCAATCAATTCATTGCCCATACTGCAATCCTGCTAAAGGGAGATAGGAAAATGTTGAATCGACGCCAGATGATCCAGCACACTGCGTTTACTGCGGCAGCCATGACAACGCCGGGGCTGTTTGCCGAAGAACTGACTCAAACGGCACGCCAGACGGAAGGTCCTTTCTATCCCAACAAGTTGCCGCTCGACACAGACAACGACTTGTTGATCATCAACAACTCGATCACCCCAGCTGTTGGCAATGTGACACACCTCACGGGGCGAATTCTCAGCGTCTCAGGAGAACCGATTCGCAACGCGATCGTCGAGATCTGGCAAGTTGACAACAACGGCATCTACATTCACACGGAGGCCCCCAATCGTGGGAAACTGGACGGAAACTTCCAGGGCTTCGGCCGGTTCCTGACGAACAGTAAGGGAGAGTATTACTTCCGTACCATCAAGCCGGTTCAGTATGGCCCGCGGACCTCGCACATCCATCTGGCGGTGAAACAGGGTTCGAAGCGAATGTTGACGACCCAGATCTATACCAAAGGGGACGCGAGGAACAAACGCGATAGAATTCTGAACTCAATTTCTGACGCCAAGTTTCGCGAGATGTTGATCGTCGAATACAAACCTTTAGCCGGATCACGCACGGGTGAGTTGGCTGCGAATTTCGATGTTGTTATCGGAGCGACACCCGAAGATCAGAAGCAAGACGAAGGCCGAAACGGGCCTCGGCGCCGTAGGCCAGCTCGACGGCGATGATCTCGAATCCGATTCAATGCGTTTTACCAGCACGCCAGCGGAGAAATATCCATGAAGTGGAATCCAAAACATCGTCGTTTGATTGCATTGTCGGCAGCAATGGTCATCTCTGCCGTAATCTCCAGATCGGCTAACGCACAGCTGGCTCCTCCAATGGGAGCAACTTACGGGGGCAGTGTGCCGAGTAGCAAGAAAGTTGTTTCCGGTATTGCATGGTACGGCGTGTTACAGGATGGCTTAGACGAAGCAAAGCGAACGGGGAAACCGATCCTCTTCATTACTGCGGCTGCGCAATGCGGTGGCGTTCCCGGAATGTGGTGACCAGGCAAGCAAAATATGGACAGGAGTTTCCTGTCTGACGAACAGACGATCAAAGCCTCACGCAACTTTGTCTGCATCCGAACAGCGACTTATGAGGACACGAACGAAGCCCTGTTTTTGAAATCGACTTTCCTCGGACGAGCTGGTGGTGAACTGCGGAATTTCGGTTATTGCATCTTGTCACCCGACGGAAAAAGGAAACTCAGACGAAGTGATCGAGGTCCCAATTTCGTCTACGCGAATTCCAAGGCAATGGCAGCAGACCTGCGTCAGATCGCGAGACAGTATTCAAAAAATGCGACAGCAAAGGAATCGAATCCAACTGTTCCACAAATGAAGAGTGTTCGTTTAGGGATTAACGTCGCGAGTTGTGACGGGCTTCCCAGCGTCGTTGTTGTCGGCAAGAATCAAAAAGAAGTCGATCGGCTGAACAAGAAGCTGAGCGACGTCATTTGGAACGAGGAATTGGCTGGCAAGTTCATCTACGCTTCGACGACACATCTCGACGACCTGAAAATCATCTCCGGAGCGAAATCAAAAACAGGGATTCTGCTGATCGAACCAGACGCATACGGCATGAAAGGACGACTGATCAAGGCGATTGACGCGAATGTTTCCAGCGACGATCTCAAGAAAACGTTGTCGAATGCAGCAGATACGTTCAAACGAAATCTCAAGAGTCATGGAAGCCACGTTCGCTACGGTCGCCAAAACGGCGAAATCTGGAAGACCGAAGTCCCAGTCCCCAATCGCCGTCGCTCGAGGAACCGCCGTCCGGCGGGGTAAGTGGGGGGAAGAAGAGAGCAAAGGTAACGCTCGCAAGCGGAGCGCGGCGCTTGCATTCAGCAGCTGCGCGACTGGCAGACTCTGAAATCAACACCACTGCCGTTCACCCGATAACGTGCGACGTTACGGGCGCAGCGATTGACGTCCAGCCGACGAACGGTTGGCGCGTCATTTTTCCGTGTGTCTCCCTGGACTGTCAGCAAACGACCGTTAAAGCGAAATGGTGTCGGATTTCGCAACGACTGCCTCCAGGACCGCTTGGAACGAATTGGGGGGCCTGGCGAACCACAAATCCCAACTCCGAAACCCAAGGAAGTCTTGCCGTAATCATCCGGCGAATTCAACAAATTCCAGACACACAAGTTAACGGTCGGTCCCCGGCGAGATCGACGTGGGGGTCTGGTTCGTGCTGTGGAAATCGAATGGGTCCCATATACGGTCCGCTCGGATTTTTGCATGCTGTGAGTCGAACTCAAGCGACGAATGCCGCCGCAGTCGCTGCGTCACCCCAAGAGTTGTGTGATTTCCGCGTTGTGATTTGAGATAATCGCGACGCCATGCACATCCGCCGCCGGAATTCGTCGCGTTCCGCTGGAAGTCCAAGGGCCGTAACTCGACAATCGGCTTTCGGCAATAGTGGTACTCTCAAACAAGAGGTAGGAATGCCACAGGATTTGACAAAACAATTCGAGGCACTCTGGGAGTCCGGCAACTGGCTCCACTTCGTGTGCTTTGCCTTTTCGTGGTTTAGCACCTCCAGGTGCTGAGCAAATCTTCTGCTCAAGGCATGCTACGATACCGTCTCGAAATTCAGACACGCAACAGGCGTCCTCTTTTGCTTTTCTTAAATAGTCAATTGTTCATGAAAGAAATCATGGTCGAAGCAGACGAGCCCAAACGGAACACTTTCTATGTTGAAGTGTCGGGATCCGGCCTTCCCGAAGTTGATGGACTGTTCGTTCCTTCCACGGCACCTCCCGCGAAATCTGAATCCGGAACCGCATCAAGCATCGGCTACTGGAATGGCAAGATGGCTTGGGACCGTGCTGATGGTAAATCTGCGAGAAGTCCTGCTCTCTCCTACTCCAACAGCTACAAGTCCTGGCGAATCTGCCGCCTCGATGGTCATCTTGCGTACGATGCAACATGCGAAGATGAGATGCCACCGACCGATAGAGAATGGCATGTCTACAAAAAGGGAGTCGCACCGGCTCCAAAGGTCGTGCTCCATTACTACGATCCAAGACAGCCTTGTCCCGCGCCCAACGTCGTCTTCGTTCTCGGAGGACCCGGCGCTGGAAAGGGAACCATGTGTAAGCTAGCCGAGTTTCAACTCGGCTGGACTCACCTATCCACTGGAGATTTGCTCCGCGACGAGCGCCAGACGGAAGGGCCGACCGCCGCCACAATCGAAGAGTGTATTACTGCTGGAAAGCTGGCGCCGAACGAGATCATTGTGAATCTGCTCAAGAACGCGATGGAGAACGTTACCAGAATGACCGGAAAGAAGAACTTCCTTCTTGATGGCTTCCCTCGATCCCTCTCCAACTTGGAAGGATGGTACGAAATCTTCGGCCGAGAAGCTGAACTCCCTAAGATGCTGTACTTTGAGTGCCCCTACGCTGTTCTCGAAAAACGTATCTTGGGCCGCGCCAAATACACGGGCAGAAGTGACGACAATGTGGAAAGCATCAAGCTCAGATTCGACACCTTCAAGGCCGAGACACTGCCCACGGTTGATCTCTTCAAGAGCACTGGCAAGTGTGTTGAAATCGACACCAGTCAAGACCGCCAGGCCGTCTATGCCCTCGTTCGAGGCCACCTCGCTAAGTACACCGATAAAAAATTTGCCACCCAACGGCTCACCGAGACAGCTGAGATGCTTCTCGGTTTGAGACCTTACTCCTAGCGCGGATTTTTCACGCGTTTGTGGGAATGGCATTTTGAGGTTGGGTTTCGAGTTTTGATGGTGGAAGCGGGGCTGGATCTGTGGTGAAGGTGGGACGTGCTTCGGGTTGTAGGCTGCGTCGAACGTGATGCGATATCGCGTGGCGAATTGTTCTTGCAAGTTCACGCAGTCCATTCCGATGCTCCCGTTGTGTTTGGCTTGGTCTAAACTACCTAACTTCACAAAGTGTTTTGAATGAAAAAATCTCCGGGCTGGACCTAACTATTACCTGCCGCGGCAAAGGGGTCGGCCCCCCCCTCCCGTTCCGTTCTCAGCCCCCTCTGCCGCTGCCACAGCCACGCGGATCGTTTTCAATTACTCCACAGCCTGTCACATGCGACCGCCACTCCCAGCAGTCCAGCGAGGTTCACGCCCCCGCAGCCGCACAGACAAGCACACTCCAGCCATTGCCGTCCGACGCCCACTGCCTCGACTCGCCGCACGGAATGCAGCCCAGCGACGGGGCATCCGGACCGACACCAGTCCATTGCTTCGCTTCATTGCTTCGTACATCCGGCCTGCAGTTGCTGGACCTCGATCGTTTGCTGCTCGCCTTGTCCTTCACAGTTTGAGTGATTGAACCAACGCCACAGCTTCAGCCACGAGGCGCACACGCTCATCGTCGGAAGTCTCAGAGTTGCCCGAATCAGCCAGTGCAGAGATGGCCTGCTGAACCGATACAGGGAGATCCGGCCACAGGTCGATTAACCGGGCCAGGACGGGACTCGACGGACCCGTTTTCCCACTTTCACGGCAACCATCAGTGCAACCACGTTTTCCGGGTTGCCGTAAGTCGTTGCCATCATTCGCACTTGGAGTGTCACAGCCTTGGGTTTGAAGCCTTGGGTTTGAAGCCCAGTGGTGAATCGCCCGAACTGGTGTTGCACACGGGGGATACAGAAACGGCTAACCCCGTCTTACCGTCTGGCTTACCGGAATCGCTCGAAAACGATGCTGATTTCGCCCGTCTGATGGACTGCTGGCCGAGCCTCCCAGCGCACGTCAAACAGACAATTCTCACGCTGGCCGAATCCGTCCCTCAGTCTGGCCAATGACCTCTACCAACCGCAGCGCTCGCGGTCCGTTCACTCGATGGAGACCTGTTGCGATGGAATGCATCAATCTGCAAGAACAATTCGGCACGCGATACCGCGTCACGTTCGACGCTGCCTACTCCCCGAAGCACGTCCCACGCGACAAGCTCGACCCGTGGACGATGCAAGTACCCTGCGAGCGCGGCACCGTCTATCCGCATGGTGGCGACTTGCTGGCTGTGGAAGTGGAAGGCAGACGGGTTACAGCGAACCGGTTGCGTCAGCTTGACTGCACTACGACATACCAAGCCACGACGACGGCGGCAGGTTTCGGATGCGGAACGGCTGAGACTGGCATCGATTGGCTTCCAGCAGACGGCACAGTCAGTGCCAGTATC
>Ga0209403_10004521_pt1 | contig 15076 bp, 9 predicted proteins | sample ArcticOcean_MG_C_8_FD_187440 | JGI IMG/M metagenome (GOLD analysis project Ga0209403, IMG submission 187440) | Marine microbial communities from western Arctic Ocean - ArcticOcean_MG_CB11_86 (SPAdes) (version 2) | ecosystem: Environmental > Aquatic > Marine > Oceanic | place: Arctic Ocean... | reverse complement strand
TTCTTATTATCTCGCCCTGTCGATAGGGAATCGTCTCAGCCGCCTTCACGTCGTATAGAAAGAATTCAACCGGACTTTCGGAAAGGGACATGTCTTTCGGATCTACGATAACCGAGAAATCTCCGCCCAATAGTGTCCCGTTCGTCGCCTCGTAATCAGGACCAATCCGAACTGTAAATGGCGCAGAATCCGCGGGTGTTTGACCGTCGGCTGAAATAAATCCCGAATATCGCGCGGGGAGGCTTGGCACGGGTGTTGGAGGAACCGGTCCGGTTCCGAAATTAACGTCAAACACCCGAGACGCCGGACATGAATCCACACCACAGTTCGGTAAAGCGTAGATATCGGTAGTCGTCGCAACAACTTGGTCTTCGAGGATGAATTCTAAACTCCCGCCGTTTGCGCCCTCCAGTGGTCCTACTCTCAACGCTATGTAACGCCCGCCACTGATCTCGACTGCATTGGACACGTATGACGTTCCTGCAACGCGTGCTTTGATCTCAAGACCATCCGCAGCCGGTTCACCCGCCACCGTCACGTAGCCCTGATACAGCGTGAACGCAAGGCTCGGTGGTTGAGCGCGCACCGATGACGACCCAAAGAATGTCACGCCCGCAAATGCAGTTATCACAAACAACGTAACCAGAGCCCGAGCGTTCATGTTTTTTCCCTAACGTTTTTTGTCCGAAACCAGTCGCTTGCACACAACCCAGAAAAACACATACCCCCCTCCCCAATTAAGGGAAGGGGGGTATGTCTGATTCCCGGTTAGGGGTTTCCGGTTACGGGACGATTACGTCGTCTGCCGTGGCGTATGCCCAGTAGGCTTCCCCAGCAAGAACGTTAGCGCCACCGTCACCGCCCGGTCGAGTCGACAGGGCCTGCCATGTTTTCGAGGTCGAGTTCCAGGAGTAAACCTGGGTGACCTTGGCAGGGAAGTAGAGCGTCGCAGTGTTGATGGTGCTACCCGGCTGTCGCAGGGCGCCAGCAGCGTCACCTGTAACGTCGGTCACTCCAACGAGACTCCAACCCTTTACCACAGCAATGGTCGGTGGGATCGACGAGGCGGTCAGGGCTGGGATCGGGACCACTAGGGCCGAGATCGCATCCGCTACCACAATGTAGCCGACTCCACTTTCGATACTGGCAAGGTCGCCCGCCAGGGTGCCACTCTCAGAGTCACGTAACGCACTGGAGAATGTTCCAGCCGCATTGTCGTAAGAGGACACCGAGACAATTCCGGCCTTATCGAACACCGCATTGATGCTCGAGTCAGCAGGAGTCAACGGGAACGACAGCAAAGTCGTGCCCGGCAACACTGACAGTTTGAACTCTCCACGTTTCGCAATCGTGAACGTGTCGTTCAGACCAGTGGCCTTGTTACCGGCCAAGTCTGTTGCCGTACCAGTGGCCTTGTATAGACCAAGGGCAAGGCTATCCGTCGCCCGGATGTACGTCGTGTCGTCGCTTGTGCCCAACTCAGCTGTCACGTTTTCCAAGGTTGTTGCGGACGAAAGACCGAACTCAGCCTTGGAGACGGTGACCTTTTCACCGAAGTTCCAGCGAACAAACGGACTGGCGTCTGACGTCGAGCCGGTCGGGGACAGCGTCAATGTCGGCGCCGTCTTGTCCAGCGTGAACACCAGCGCACCAGTTGTGGCCGTGCCCTTCTTGCCGTCAATGGCCGCACCCACGGTTACCGTGGAAGGAACTGTTGTGTCGGTGTCAACTACGGCGCCGGACTGGCTAACCGTTATTGAGGCGTCCGCCGTGGTCACGTAGACGGATTTTTTCACACCCGTTGCGCCAGTTCCAAGGTAGTTGCTACCGCTAAAGGAAGCGATCCAAACGTTACCACCCTGGTTGACGGCAGTCACCGAGCCATCGCCGTTTTCGGACGCAACTGCGCTGGCTGCAGTGTAAATCGACACGACAGGATCAGCGGACAGTGCCTCGTCCGAGGTGATGGTTATGGTCATTGCTGACTTGGTCAACGTTGTCGGCGTCGTAGCGGACGAGCCGCCAGACAGTGCAACGGTGACGTTCGGGGCAAGAGCGTCCTTGGCCTTCGCTATCGAGCCTGTGGACGTTGTGTTGCCCGCTACGTCAGAGATCGAACCAACGATCGAGACCTTCGGCGTGGCGCTGGTCGCAAGGGCCGTCCCAAGCGTCAGGAACACACGGTCTTTGAACCCTTTACCGCCAACTTCAACTGCGGTAACCGTGTTACCCGCAACTGTGAAGTCAGTGATTTGGATCGTCGCTGGGTCCATGTCGTCGTTGAAGTTAATTTCAAGCGACGTGGGAGTGTCGGTCTTGCGAACCCCAGTAGCGGCCGTGTTGTCCAGAGTGAAACCGGTGTAAGCGGTAGTCATCCCTGGCAGGGTACGGTCGATTTTTACCGTGTTCGGCTGACCTCGTCCTGCAATGTTCGCGAGGGTTGAGCTCTGGTCGCTCCAACCGATGTTACCCGCAAGGTCACTCGCCTGAACCTGCCAGTCAACAATGTGACTTTCGGTCGAGCCAGAGTAAGCCGACGGTATGTCAGCCGAAGGCGTGAACGTAAACGTTGAACTGGATACACCGTCGACAGACCCTACAGGTGTTGTCGGCGCGAAGTCGTCAACTGTTCCACCTTTAGTTGCAGGAACAAGAGCAGCGTCGAGGTAATCGTCAGTGTTGTCGATGTAGACAAGGATGCCACTGATGTCTAGGCCTGAGGTCGTCTCAGTTACAGAACCCGCAAATGCAGGTCGCCGTACCTGAGTCGCACTAGCATCCGCAGGTCCCGTAAGAGCAACCAACGGGGCACCAGTCTCAACAAGTGCGGTCGACGTGACACTCTTTGCCGTGGAACCAACTTTAGGCGTCACGTCTGAGTAGGTCGCGGTTGCAGTGCCGCCGCTCTGGATGGCGATCTGCCCACCCGGCGAATCGGCCCACACAGGAGCAGCGTCCTGGATGTCAATGAGCTTAATCTTGCCCTGGAAAACACCCGTGCTCGGACCTGTCTCGGTGGCGGTAAAGGTCTTACCGGTCGTGTCCTGGGTCGTTTTGACCGAAACCTGCACCGTGTTGACCGCGCTGGTGTTCCAGCTCAGGGCAATTGTCGTGTTAACGGTTGTACTAGAAGTCTGGACAACCGTAATCGAACCTGTCTGGGTTGCAGAACCAGCGAACGCACTCTGGAGTGTGTACATGGTGGTTGTGTCAGTACCCGAAGCCGGAGCGATTATCGTAATGTCGTCCATGACACTGCCGTCGCCGTCAGTGTCGACGATCGGGCTCTCACCGGCCGTAAGAACGATCGTCTGAGTGTTCCCGGCAGATGTTGTCGTATCTGCGGTCGTCTTCGACTTCGGAACAGCCACGTTGACATCAGCATCTTCAACGAAAACCGTCAAGAGGTCAGCGTTCGTCTGAATCGTGTTCTGATTGGTCGAAGTCGGATCCGCGCTGGTTACTTCCACAAAGGTGGCGTAAACGGATTTACTCGCACCAGCGTATTTGTACGTCGTTATTGGCGTGGGGTCGTTTGTTAGTTTCGACCACTCGTTTGCCGTGTAGACATTAGCGTCCACAGCGGCACGCGCAGTCGACCCTGACGATGTCAGGGCCACTAACCCCACAACCAGCAGCACGAATGCCGCCATTGCGGTTATCAATTTCACCGAAAGATTCACGTTCCTTGTCCCCCTATGACTTTCGCGTTTCTGACCACCGCTGGCAGAATTCTCTGCCTGTGGGTCTAGGCCTCGCCGTGATCCCAAGATTAAAAACTTTCCTCCACAGGATCGTTCCGTCTCCTAATATCGACGGCGCCGGCCCGTGTATACGTCCCAATACTCACATGGAAAACGCGTACATGTACGCGCGGACTCCCGGGACTGGAGCCGAACAGATGGATTCTTACACTCCGATCGGGAGGCTGTCAAGAAGCCCGAAGCGCGACAAACTGTGCGTTTCAGACTAGATTTCAGCACTCCTACCCGGTAACGAGTGAAGCCGATCTACAGAGTTCCTGACTCGATCGTCATGCGGAAGCAAGAGTACGTGCGTGAGCAGATCTGTGTCAACGACTTTTAGGGCGCTAGAATCGCTCTTTTGGCTCGTATTCTCGACAATTCACGACTGGCGCATCGTGGATACGTTAACGCTGTAAGGCTGCTATAAATGCGAGCGATGTTTTAATTGATCGCTATTTTCGAGAGTGGCCAATTCCCACCCAGCGCAAACTACCCCACCTTATTGATGGAAGCCAGGAACTCCTCGTTGTCCTGCGTTTTGGACATGCGCTCGATAACCCGCTCCGTACCGACAGTGTTATCGCCGCCGGAATCCGAGGCGATTATCGACACCATTCGGCGGAGGAGCCAGATCTGTCGCAGATCTTGCTCTGACAGCAGAAGCTCTTCATGGCGGGTGCCACTGCGTTGGATGTCGATGGCAGGGTAAACACGTCGCTCGGCGAGCACTCGACTCAGGTGTAGCTCCATGTTCCCGGTCCCTTTGAACTCTTCATAGATCAGGTCGTCCAACCGACTACCGGTGTCTATCAAACACGTCGCCAGAATCGTCAGGCTCCCGGCCTCGTCGCAATTCCTGGCCGCGCCAAAGAATCCCTTCGGTGGATACAGGGCGACCGGGTCCATCCCACCGGACAACGTCTTCCCGCTTCCCGGAACGGACAGATTGTAAGCACGGGCGAGCCTGGTGAGGCTGTCAACAAGAATGACGACATCCTCGCCGGCCTCGACCAGCCGCTTGGCCCGAGCCAATGCCGCCTCAGCAGCCCGGGTGTGGTCTGCCGGCGGCTCGTCGAAGGTGGAACTAAACACTTCACCCTCAATAGACCGCCGCATGTCTGTGACCTCTTCCGGTCGCTCACCAACCAGAGCCACGATAAGGCTCACGCCCGGGTTGTTGGCAGTGATCCCTTCTGCAATCTGCTTTAGCAAGATGGTCTTGCCGGCTTTCGGCGGTGCAACGATCATGCCGCGCTGACCCTTGCCGATGGGGGCGACAAGATCGATTAGCCGTGTCGCCATGTTCTTCGGCGTGGTCTCAAGTTTGACAATCTCGTCCGGGAAGATCGGGGTTAGTGACTCAAATTTGGGTCGCTTCAGGGTCGACTCCGGGTCCAGGCCGTTAACGACCTCCACCCGGATCAATGCGTAGTAACGCTCCCCCTCTTTAGGGGCCCGGACTTCACCGGCGACCTGATCACCCGGCCTGAGGCCGAATCGCCGGACCTGAGCGGGGGAGACATATACCTCGGGGTCAGATTCCCGCCCTCCACCGGTCGGTTGCCGGAGGAAGCCGTGGCCGTCTCCGCTTACTTCGAGTACACCCATACCCAGAAGCTGGTCTGCTTCTTCAGCATGACGGGCCAAGATCTGGAGAACCAGGTCTGACCGTTTTTTCGGAATTCCGTTCCTGAGAGTCAGCTCAAGTGCCCGGGACCGGAGTTCGTCCATCGACATCGCACCAACGTTGCCGAGTTGCGAACCGCCTTCGTCGTACTGGATATCTTGGGGCAACCCCGCCGGTGTTCCACGGCCGCGGCCGTTTGAACGACGGCCGCGGTGCGATGATGACCGGCGGCGTCTGCCGCGTGACTGGCTCTGCGTAGTCAGATTAGTTCCTCCAGATTGTGCCTTCTATACAGAGGCGAGGGTGTAAGACGACAAAAGTGTCTTGTGTATACCCGGCGTAATAGACAGTCGTCGTGGTGGATGGGTGCAATGCCAACCAGCCCGGCGCCTGTTTGCGCTGGATTCGTAGTGATCTATTAGAAAAGTGTTGGGACGGAGTCTCTTAAGAATGGATCTCCGAGGAGTCGGCCTGTGTTTACCGGACGCCGTATGTCCGTCGCATGCCCTGTGAAAAATCTGCCTCTTGACCGGTTAACCCACTGAAGATTCAGCGATGTCCGCAACGCAGATTTGTGATCAGCGCGAAGGAATTCCGGGAGGTGCCCAAGGGCGGGGAGGCCGGAGGTCCCGACCGACGCGCCTTATCAATCGTTTTTACGATAGGCGACTCACGAGACTATATCACAACGTCCCCCTACTCCTTAACCAGAGATCCCGGATTGCTCAATAATCTCGGACGATGTCGACGCACTTTCGTCACCAGATGCGTCACTTAATTCATCAATCGGCATCTCGTGCTGCGCGCCCTCGCGCAGAGTGTCGACCGCCGCGCCTATGAATTCTCGGAACAACGGGTGGGGGCGATCGGGCCGGGACGCAAACTCCGGGTGGAACTGCGAGCCGACCATAAACGGATGCCCCTCCACCTCACTGATCTCAACAAGTGACCCATCGGGTGCAATGCCGCTAGATATGAGTCCGGAATCGTTAAGCCGTTCTCGGTAATCATTATTCATCTCGTAGCGATGCCGGTGTCGTTCGTTAACATACTCTGCACCGTACGCGTTCGCGGCAATCGTTCCGGCGGTCAGGGTGCACGGGTACAGACCGAGCCGCATCGTCCCCCCTGTTTCGCCAAGTTCCTCCTGCCCCGGCATATACGCGATCACATGGTTTTGGGAACCGGGGTCAAACTCCGCAGAATTGGCGTCGTCCAATCCGAGAACGGACCTAGCGAACTCGATCACCATCACCTGCATACCCAGGCAGAGTCCTAGATAAGGGATCCCGCGCTCGCGTGCGTAGCGAGCGGCCGCGACCATTCCCTCAACACCTCGTTCGCCAAAACCGCCCGGGACTATGATCCCAGAAGCCCGGTTGAGGACATGGTGAGCTCCAACCTCTTCGATATCCTCCGCCTTAATCCAATCGATCACGACCTCGCAGTCATGGGCGAGGGCGGCGTGGCGAAGCGCCTCTATAACGGAGAGGTAAGAGTCCGGGAGCTCGACATACTTCCCGACGATGGCAACCCTGACGGTCCTCTTTGGGTCGCGCAGCTTATCGACCATGTCAGACCATTCCGAAAGATCGGGATTGGCCGTGATGCCGAGTCGGCCCGCAAGGAAATCGCCAAATCCTGACTCTTCCAGGCTAAGGGGTACGGCGTACACCGTGTCCAGGGTTTCCAACCCAATGACCGCCTCTGTCGGCACGTCACAGTAGAGTGATATTTTCTCCCGCAGACCAAGGTCAACGTCAAAGTCGCTTCTACAAATGATGGCGTCAGGCTGTATGCCTATGCCGCGCAACGCCTGAACGCTGTGCTGTGTCGGCTTGGTCTTCAACTCCCCCGTCGATCCGAGGTACGGCAACAGGGTGAGATGGACATAAGTGGCGTTGTCACGGCCGACGTCGTTCCGCATCTGCCGGATAGCCTCAAGGAATGGCAACCCTTCGATGTCACCCACCGTCCCCCCGACCTCGATAACGGCAACATCTGCTCCGGTCTCGTCGGCGAGCTGGTGGATGCGTTCCTTAATAAGGTTGGTGACGTGCGGGACAGTCTGGATCGTCCCGCCGAGATAGCGGCCGCTCCGTTCCCGCGCAATGACGTCGGAGTAGATCTGGCCGGCGGTTACATTGGAAATCGACGTCAACTCGAGATCTATGAATCGCTCATAGTGACCGAGATCCAGGTCCGTCTCGGAGCCGTCCCCGGTTACATACACCTCGCCGTGCTGATAGGGCGACATCGTCCCCGGATCAACATTTAGATAAGGATCCAGCTTCATCACGGCGATCGTGGCACCGCGGCTCTTGAGCATTCTCCCGACAGATGCAACGACGATGCCCTTTCCAAGAGAGCTAACGACGCCACCAGTGACGAACACGTACTGGGTCAATATCGTGCCTCCTTGAATACAGGGATTTCAGAACTACGAGGGAAAGATAGAAAGGCAGAACTCGGTATTCCCGGAATTCTCAGGTGACCCGGGTCCCAGAAATCCAATACACGTTCCTGGTCATCCCCGGGCAAAGAATTTCTCGACCAAAGTGCCTCATTAATCTGGAGGCAATCGGAACCAAAATCGCTTGCCCGATTAAGGTCAAGGTGATTGAGTTGCTCGGGTGGCTGAGGGGGAAGTCGCAGGGCCGGGCGAACCGGCAGTTCATATATGAGATTTGTATCTCTGCGACTGATGGGGAGGGGTACCTCTCGAGGAGTCTGACACCGACTCCAATTGCCTTGCTGCGAGGTTACCAGACGACCGACCTTCCGGCGAGACCTAAGTCTGAACATTCATGCCTGAGAATTGCGCGAGTATCTGATCGTTGTGTGGTCTGTCCCTTTTCGCTATGGGACCGTTCCGAGACTCCACAGCGACGCGATCACTGGATATGTCGGTCGAATTCATTAATCCCACCCACCGGTGCCAGCCCGATTCGGAGTTTCAAGTGAAGATCACAGATATCAAGGTCTTTCCCACAAAGGTGGGCAATCACAATCAATTCCTGGTGAAAGTAGAGACTGACGAGGGGATTTACGGCTGGGGTGAAGGTGGATTGGCCAACCATGAGCGCGCGGTCCACGGCGTGATCGAGTACTTCAAAGGGTTCTTGATCGGGAGCGATCCGATGGACCGGGGTGCCCACTGGCAGCGAATGTATCGGGGCCAGTACTTTGAGGGAAGTTTGCTCTTGACTGCAGGTATTTCGGCGATCGATATCGCCCTCCACGACATCACAGGCAAGGCGCTCGGTGTGCCGGTCTACCAGTTGCTCGGTGGAAAACAGCGTGACTATGTACCGGCATTCGCCACCGTCACAGCACCGGACGGACCGCAGTTGATTGACGACTGTCAGATGCTGGTTGAAAAGGGTTGGAATGTGATCCGGCGAAATCTCCCGTTGATGCCAGACGGGACCGGATCGAGAGGTTTAGAGCTGTACGAGCCGCGTGAGTCTCTGGCTAACACCGCCGTCTGGTTGACAAAAGTCCGGGAGGCTCTCGGTCCCGGCCCTGTGCTAGGTATCGATGTTCACCACCGTTTCTCCGTAGCAGAAGCGGCCTCATTTGCCCAGAAAATGCCCCCCGGGACACTCGATTTTCTGGAGGAACCAATTCGCTCAGAATCGCCCGAAGCCTACGAATCGCTAAGAACAATGACCGACATCCCGTTTGCGATAGGCGAAGAGTTCGACTCCAAGTGGACGTTCCTGCCTTTCATCGAACGCGGCTTGACGAACTTTGTTCGGCTGGACATCTGTAATGTCGGCGGATTCACGGAAGCTCTCAAGATTGCCGGGTGGGCCGAGGCACACTACATCGACCTAATGCCGCACAACCCCTTGGGGCCGATCTGCACCGCGGCGAGTGTGCATCTGGGCGCGGCCGTCACCAACTTCGCTTGGCTTGAGTGCAGGAACTCCCCTACCGAAAATCTGGGAAGGGAGGATCGGGAGCTGTTCCCGCAGTTGCTGGAGCTCGAGGGATCACGCTACCCGGTACCGACAGGTCCGGGGCTGGGAATAGACGTTGATGAAAAGATCGCTGCATCACGTGCGAGCAGCCCGGCCGACTTCAATCATCTACATCGGCGAGACGGCTCATACACCAACTGGTAGACGGGACGTGTACGGGTGATATGTTTACCGCCCGGAAATAACAGGAACTGCCACCAGGACGCTGACCATGCGCATATGACTCAGGGTCGTGATTGTCAGCGCCCGTTACCGACCCCGCTATACAAAGGAATTGGAACCGCCCATGACAAGACTGGATCTGACCGGGAAAAAGGGCGTCGTTTTTGGCGTCGCCAACGCGCGATCGATCGCGTGGGCGATCTCGGAAGCTCTGGCAGACGCCGGGGCCGAACTGGCCTTCACTTATCAGACCGAACGTTTGCTTGAACCCGTCAAGAAAGCTGTCTCCTCACTGGGCGAGCCCTGTCTGGTTCAGTGCGATGCGACCGACCCGGCACAGGTCGAGGCGGCATACGAGACCGCTGTGTCCGCTCTTGGCAGACTGGACTTCGTCGTTCACTCGATCGCATATGCCGAACGGGACGATCTTGGCGGCGATTTTTCAAAGACAGGGATTGACGGCTTCAGGACGGCTCTTGATGTCAGTGCGTACACGATGATCCCTATCACGGCATTCGCCGTCCCACATATGGGAGAGGACGGGGGCGCGATCGTGACATTGACCTTCGACGCGTCGGAAAAGGTGTACCCCGGTTACAACGTTATGGGCACTGCGAAAGCGGCGTTGGAGAACACGGTGCGGCAGTTGGCGGCCGAGTTCGGCCCGAAAGCCATTCGCGTAAATGCCGTGTCCGCTGGTCCGTTGCCGACGCTCGCAGCACGCAGCATCCCCGGCTTCAACGAGATGCGGCGATCACACGCAGCACGTGCGCCTATCGGCCGTAACATCACACACAAAGAGGTCGCCGATGCAGCGGTATTTCTGCTCAGCGATCTTTCTACAGGAATCACAGGTCACGTGCTGCCGGTGGACGGCGGTTACGGGATCATGGGAATTTAAAGCTCCCCTTAAATCAACGCTCTGATTAACTTTAGACAAAGGACAAGACATTGGCTGATCCGATCGCCCCATTGACCGAAGCTGAACTGGACGCCCTCCGACAGCTTGACACCCCCACCATCTCCAACGCTCTCGAACTGATAGACGGGCTCCGACCCTGGACAGACGGCTTCACGCGTCCCGAGATCATCTGTCGATTCCCGGAATTCAAAACCGTAATCGGCTACGCAGTGACCGTGGAAATCGCCTCCGCCGTGCCGGGCCGAAAATCTGTCCCGCGCCCCGACTACTGGGATTCGATCGTCGCCCAGCCCTACCCCCGCATGATCGTCATCCACGATCGGGATGAGAAACCCCTCGGATCGTTCTGGGGCGAGGTAAACGGCAGCGTCGCCAAAGGCCTTGGCGCCGTCGGGGTCGTCACGGACGGGACCGTTCGTGACCTTGATGAAGTCCGTGAGATAGGGTTCCAGTTCCTCTCGAAAGACGTATGTGTCTCGCACGCTTACGTTCATGCAGAGGCGCTCGGCACGACTATTGAGATCGCAGGAATGAAGGTCAGCCCGGGCGACCTGATTGCTGCCGACAAGCACGGCGCAATCCAGATTCCCATTGAGGTCGCCAGGGATGTCCCGAGGCTGGCCGAGTTGATGGGCAAGTACGAAGCCCCGATGATCAAGGCAGCGCAGGCGCCAGGCGCCACTCCGGCCACTCTAGCCGCGGCCGCAGCGGAACAGGCAAAAATCAGAGATAACAACGCCGCGTACTAGTCTGTATAACGCACCGTGGGGAGTGGCTACCTCGCACCCATTGCCTTGATCGGCGATGGGTGCGAGGTAGCGCTGGCCCACGGTGCGTGCAGCGGACGTTCACGTCAAACGGCTCGGCCTCGCCGGCCCGATAATGTCCGCGTGTAAGTGTGCTCCGTCCCACACGCGATGCCCCTACCGGGGTGTCAGAATTCGACAGGCCAAAGGCGCGGACACCAGGTTTCGAGCCTACGATCCCGGCTCCAGCTTTGCCAAGCCATCCGAGGGCGCCCGTGGCGAGGACCTTCACTCGATGTCGGGGCCTTCAAGGGCAGCAACCGGGTACATGACTCTGAGCTGGCTGAATATTAAATGCCGCTCTGGCTGTGTCTGATGACTTGAGACAAAATGTCAGCGCAGCGAAAGTATTCGGGGGGGGGCTGCAGCGAGTCAATCAGCTTGACCTGATTTGCCAATTGCATGCTTCGAGGGCCTCGCATGGGTGAGAGAAAGTCCTATCGCCCGGCCCGAATAGTCGCTTTATTACGGTCGCTCCCCGCTAGGATGGCCCTCACGTAATGTCATCAAAACAACCCGCCGCCACGCCCACAGGCGATACAAGCCCAACCGGGGCCGATTACAACCAGTGGAAGCTGCGCGCGCTGTTCGGGTTCGTCGGCTTCTACATTTTTGTCTACATGGGGCGATTCGCCTTGTGGCCGGCCGCGCCGCTCATCAAAGATGACCTCGGCTTTACGCACGTGGAGATCGGCATAGTTAACGCAGCCCTGTTGTGGGGTTTCGGCCTAGGCGACCTTGTTCACGGACGCATGGCCGAGGCCTATGGCTTACGACTCTGGGTAATGCTCGGGGCCATCGCCACGAGTGTTTTTGCCGTCATCACCAGCTTCGCGAACGGCATCTGGAGCTTCGCAATCCCTTGGGGTTTCGCCGGATTCGTGAACGCCAGCGCTTGGGCTCCTGGTGTGGCGTTGATCACCCAGTGGTGGCCCCGCACCCAGCGCGGAAAGGCTATGGGAGTGGTCGGCGTCGCCGCCGGTGGAGCCATGCTGACCATGTGGCTGGTCACCGGATGGGTTGCGTCCGAGTGGGGCTGGCGGGCCGCGTTCCGATATCCACCACTCCTGATCGCGGTCGCAGGTATCGTCTATTTCCTCGTCGTTCGAGACCGTCCGGTGGACGTCGGGCTGGAGCCGTACGAAGAGGATCCCGATTCATATACGGGTCGAGCAGAAGCAGCTTCTTCAGATCAGCTCCGCGGTTTTGGACCATACAAAGCGCTGATGACGAACTGGCGCTTCGTGGCGTCCTCTCACGTCAAAGGCCTCGAGAACGTTGTCCGATACGGCCTGACGACATGGGTACCGATCTACTACTTCGAAGAGGGCGGACTGTCGATCGAATCCACGGTCCTGGTCACAGTGGCACTGCCGGTCGGATATCTCACAGCGCCGCTCGTTTCTGGCTACATTTCGGACAAGTTCCTTGGAAGTCGACGCCGGCCCATGACTTTGGCGTCTGCATTCATCAGCTCGCTCGTGCTCGTGATCATTGCGTTCGCTCCAGCAGACAACGAATTCCTGGGTGCGGGGCTGCTCCTCGTCGGAGGGTTCGCCATGAGCCTCACATTAATCGCAGCGACCGCTGTGGACATCGGTGGAAGACACATGGCGGCGACGGCGAGTGGAGTACTTGATGCTCACGGTTACGCATACGCCGGCGCTCAGGCGCTTATTTTCAGCATAATTCTGGACGCCAGCGGAAGCCCGTGGGAAATCGTGTTCCTGGCGATGGCCGTGACTCGCCTAGTTTCCGCAGGAATCATCTGGATGGTACGGATCTAAGGCACCTGTAAACTGCGTCGCGTGGCAAACATCGATGTGCTTTTCGAACGTCTGACGGAGAAGTAGAGCCTTGGCAATTCCTCGGACAAGCGACGATTTCACCCCCGACTGGTTGACCGCCGCCCTACATGCGAACAGGCGCTTGCCAATGATGGCAACCGTGGAATCCTTGACACTTGAACGCATTGGAGAAGGCCGTGGATTCGCCGGATCCATCAGGCGATTAAACATCAATTACTCAGGCGACTCGGAACTGCCACCCACAATTGTTGCGAAGTCGCCCTCGGCCGACCTTACGATACGCGACTACGCCATCCGGGACGGCATGTACCAACGGGAGACGATGTTCTACCGGGAGCTCGCATGCGAGTCCGGAATTCCCGTGCCTGACTGCTATCTTTCTGACCTAGACCCCGATTGCGGAGACTTCGTTCTCCTGCTCGAAGACTTGACAGCGCTGGAGGAAGGGGATGAGATCACCGGATGCTCGTTGACGCAAGCGGCGTTGGTCGTGCGCAGTCTCGCCCGGCTTCATGCGCGTTGGTGGAACGATGGGCGAGTTGCAGGGCTGGATTGGCTACGGGGCGATGCCGATACTCCGAAGGGAACCAACACTCTTCAGGCGCGCTACCAGGACGCCTGGGGTCGGGCGACCGACACTCTGGCTGATATTTACGCGCCTGAAGTTTTCATAATCGCAGACAAGCTCGGCGGCGGACTCTCCGCCGTGCTGGAAGCGTCAGCCAGCGGCAATCAGACCTTAAACCATGGTGACTGCCACCTAGGAAACCTGTTCTTCTGGGATGATGAAGTGGTCTTCACAGACTGGCAGAACGTCATGGTGACAAGCCCAGCGCTCGACATCGCATACTTCATACAGGGCAGCCTCCCGGTTGAGACACGGCGCAAACACGAGCGTGAACTCCTCGATACATACCTGTCAACGCTCAGAGAAAACGGCGTCACTGGATACTCACCTGACCAGTTGATCGAAGATTACCGACGCGGCCTTCTGAGAACACTGATCCCGTCCGTCTTGTCCGTGGCACATTTGGACATGGAAACGCTGGAGTCACGCGAACTTGTACAAACAATTGGCGGGCGGATGATCGGCATCGCGGACTGGGATTGCGACGACCTGATTCCGAACTAAAGGTCGTTTAGAAAAACCAGATCGCTTTCAAACGTGACCCGACAAGCCTCCGTGGGTCTATGATTGCGACCGCGGATTGTTGACACCCCTACTTCGTACAGGATCCCCTTGGCATCTTCGGATGGTAATTTGACTCCCGGGCTAAGCCTGCTTGAGGCGGCCCGACGCTCCGGCCTCGACATCCCAGAGGCTGCTGAGCCAACCAACAAGACCGTCGAGCTAAACGGCCTCAAGTTCCATTACCTGGACTGGGGCAACCCACACCTTCCAGACCTGCTCTTCCTTCACGGAACGGCACAACAGGGCCACTCGTGGGATTTCTCTGCGCTGGCCCTGCACACCCGTTTCCACTGTATGGCGTTGGACCAGCGCGGACACGGCGACTCCGAGTGGGACCCGGACGGCAACTACGGCGCGCCGACATACGTCCCGGACGTTGAAGCCTTTGTGGATACCGTCGGGCTGGAAGATTTTGTGATGGTCGGCCACTCAATGGGCGGCCGCAACGCTTACACCTACACCTCCGGCCACCCGGATAAAGTGCGCGCCCTGATTGTCGTGGACGCCGGGCCGCGTATGGAAGAACCGGGAGGCGAACGAGTCCGCAACTTCATGGACGGGCAGCGAGAGTTCGACACATACGAGGATCTTGTGGAGCGGGTTCACTCCTACCTACCAGGCCGGCCAATCGAACAGTTACGTGGCAGCCTGACACACACCACCCGACAATTCCCGAACGGAAAGTGGTCGTGGAAGTACGACCCCAACATCCGCCGACCAGTCAACGGGCCTAACGATTCCGAAGATGCCCGATGGGAGATCCTCTCGAAGATCACCTGCCCGACGCTTTATGTGATCGGCGGCGACAGTGAGATGCTCACACCGCC
>Ga0209403_10004520_pt1 | contig 15079 bp, 12 predicted proteins | sample ArcticOcean_MG_C_8_FD_187440 | JGI IMG/M metagenome (GOLD analysis project Ga0209403, IMG submission 187440) | Marine microbial communities from western Arctic Ocean - ArcticOcean_MG_CB11_86 (SPAdes) (version 2) | ecosystem: Environmental > Aquatic > Marine > Oceanic | place: Arctic Ocean... | reverse complement strand
TTCCTTTGCCAAATAATATGCGGTAGACAAGCCGTGCCCACCACCGCCAACGACGATTATATCGTAGGTGGCCTTTGGCTCGGGTTCGCGCCACATACGTTTCCAGCCTTTGTTGCCAGTTAACGCCTGCCTGAAAATTTGCCAGCTGGAGTACTTCATTCGCCAACGCCGTCCCAAAGATTTGCAGTAGCTTTATTATTCAGTGGGGAAACACGTCTTGACAGTCGAAATAAAGACTGTTTTTTATGAAATATGGACAAATTGATTAATTATGAGACGCCAATCCGCATTGGCCTAATGTTAATCGATGGCTTCGCTCTGATGTCGTATTCAGCGGTCGTAGAGCCTCTTCGTGCGGCGAACCTTCTTGCAGAACGCGGGCTTTATCATATTCGGCATATTGCGGAATATGGAGCACGCGCAACAAGTTCCAATGGCGCAACTGTCAACGCAACCGCCCACGTGGGGGAGCATGTCGACTTTGATTATCTCTTTATCATCGCCGGCGGCGATCCTGGAAAGTTCAAAGATCGACGAGCGTTTCAATGGCTGCGCTATATGGCGAAACGTGGTGTGATCCTAGGCGGCATCTCTGGCGGACCGGTTGTACTGGCGGCCGCCGGTGTAATGGAAGGCCGCCGAATGACTGTACATTGGGAGCATGCCGGACTTTTGGCGGAGATTTCGCCAAACTTATTCATTGAACGTACATTGTATGTTGTTGATAGCGACCGCATTACCTGCGCCGGCGGTATTGCGCCCTTGGACCTCATGAATGCACTCATTACAGAGCACTATGGCGCAATATTTTCCCAACGGGTAAGCGATTGGTTCATGCACACGGACATTCGGCCTTCGGGCGGCCCACAACGAGCCGGCATCACCGAGCGTCACGGCACGACAAGCCGACCCGTGGTTCTTGCTATCGAAGCGATGGAAAACCATATCGTAGATCCCTTGAGCCTTACGCAATTAGCATTGCTCACCGGAATAAGTGCCCGACAACTAAATCGCCTTTTCCGACACAAGTTGGATCAATCAACCATGGAATTTTACCGCGACCTGCGATTGGAAAAGGCCCGAGGATTGTTAATAAGGTCCCCGCTGCCGATCAACCAGATCGCCCAGGCGACCGGCTTTTCCAGCCCGGCGCATTTTTCGCAATGTTTTGGCGTGAGATACGGACGGTCGCCCATTTCATTTCGATAACATGGTCCGACCCATTTGCATCCCGGAACAGACTAGATTAATTTTATAGTTGGAGAGCGTCTGGCCCTTTGGGCTTCTGCTTACAGATATGTGGTGGTTAGATTAAAATATTGGTCGTTCAGCGCACCCGAAACGAAAACCCGGGCATCCTTTGAAGTTTCTTATGCGAAGATGGGCACGATTGGCTGCCTGTCTAATTGGACGAGGGCGAAATTCGACCGCCACTTGATAAATTTGATGCTTTGTGGGCGATGGGGGGAGGCCAATGGATGCGTGGCAAGAAGGCAAACATCCATGGCTCCGTCGTGAGATCAAATTGATTAAAGAAGCAGTTGAGCTGCGGGGATGCCGTTTCTAGGTCTTTGTCTCGGACATTAGATTCTGGCCACAGCACTTTGCGGCGAATGCGCCAAAGCCAAGCTACCGGAAATCGGCGTTAGGTCCGTACAGCTTACCGAAATTGATACGACCGGACTGATATTTGATAAATTGCCGGACGTATTTCATGCCTGTAGTGGCATTCCGCCTAAGTTACAAAAATGCCTGCTGGTGCCAGGTGTCTGGCGACGTGGTCTAATTGCGCCGTTCAGGCGATGAGTTGGGGTCGCGCGCCTATTCCATGCAGTTCCATTTGGGGGTTGAAGCCGATACCGCCGTAGATTTAGCTGCTACACTGGCCCGCAAGATGGCATTGCATGCCGCTCTCGGCGAGAAAGGAATTTCAACACTTAAGACGCGGTGTGACGAGAAGATGGTATTCTTCAATACTATGGCGGAGCGTGTATATATCAATTAGGTGTATACTGCTGCCCAAATTTGCGGTGCCAGTCGTCAGGTAGATGCCGCGCGCGTCAGGGACAGCCGTGCTGCTTCTAGGTGTTGCTTCATAATCACAGCCGCTTGTTCCGGTTCTCTCCGCTTTATCGCGTCGAAAATCTCCCGGTGATGGGAATTGTATTCCGCGACAGTGGTCTCATTCAGGGTCAATTGTCGCATGCGTGCCCATTGGTCTTGATTACGCACACTATTAATTTGTGCGACGATCCAAATGAGCAGTCGGTTGCCGGTCGTTTCGGCCAGCAAAGTATGGAAAGCTGTGTCCAAGATCGAGAACCGCGCCGGTTCATTTCGACAGGCCTCCATACCTGCCAACAGCTCCTCTGCCTTTTCCAGGTCCTGGCGCCGCGCATGTAGAACCGCAAGGCGACAGATGTGGGGTTCAAGCGCAAAACGAGCGTCGATCAATTCAAGTGGCGTTGCGTTTTCGACAGCCGGGTTTGTCGCGTCTGTGCCGTTGGCCAACACATAAGTACCGCTACCTCGACGAATTTCGACGAGACCATCCCGTTCAAGTTGATTCAATGCTTCTCGGATAGTCCCGCGTGCGACAGAATAAGTTTCAGCCAATTCACGCTCGGCTGGCAGGCGTTCTTGCGATCGCAGTTTCCCTCTTTGAATGTCTTGCCGCAATAGCCCCGCAATTTCGGCTGACCCCCGTTTCTTCATCAATCCCTCACTCTGACACCCATCAATATTTGATCCAAAATAGGACCAAAATAACCAAAATACAACAATAATTACGAAATTGGCATAAAAGTGATTGATTTTTGGTACGCAAGTTTGGCAAGATTTCAATTGGGTATACGGAACGGCGGACCATAATGGAGGTCACGCCATTTGAGGAGGAGTGATTTTTTGGCCTTTCCGAAGCACGTTGATTACCTAGTCGTCGGCGCCGGAATTCATGGTCTTTCGGCCGCGTGGCGTTTGGCCGAACGTTTGGCAGCGGCCGGCGAGGACCCTGAGGGACGCGTGGTTGTCATTGACAAAGGCGGTATAGCGGCTGGGGCTTCTGGCATTGCTTGTGGCGTAATTCGCAACAATTATTTTCAACCGGCGATGCGAAATCTGATGGCGCACTCGGTCGGGGTCTGGGATAGCGATCCGCAAGCCTTCAGCTATCATCCCGTGGGATATATGCAAATTTCCTGTGAAGCAATGCGTGATGACGTATCGCAGATTTTCGAAGAGCAAAGGGCCATAGGGTACGAAAGTAGTTTTATCGAAGGCGCTAACGCGTCAACCAGTTATATGCGTCAAATGTTTTCGGATTGGCGCGCGAAAAACATAACATCTGTTCTACACGAAAAGCGTGGCGGATTTGCCAACAATACGAAAGCCGTATATGGCCTGGCAAAAAAGGCGGAAGAACTCGGCGTACGCATAATTACTGGCGTTGAAGTTTTGGGCATCAATGCCGAAAGTGGGTCACTTTCGGTTCAATCGGTGGCGACCGACCAGGGCGCTATCACATGCGCGCATTTGGTTGTGGCAGCAGGGCCTTGGGTCCGGAACTTTTGGAATATGCTTGGTCTGCCGAAACAGATTGCGGTCACTGGCCGGGATGGTCAACGTCACGAAGATGTAGATATGTGGCGTTTCTGGCAGCTTGAAGAAGGTTTGCTAGAAGTCGATCCAGGTATCCTGTCGACGAATGAGGGCAAGGCGCCGCCGGTCATTCATGTAGATACTGACGCACCGCTGATTTCTGATGTGGATGGGTCTGTGATCACGGAAGAAATGTGGGGCATTTACTACAAACCTGACGCACATTTTGGCGGGATACAAGGCGGTGCCATGCCGTATGAGGTCAAGACGCCTGTTGACGATGTGGCTATCGACCCCTATGGGCCCTCGAGTCCGGAATTTGTATCTGGCCCCGAATTCGCTCACATGTGGGTATCTGCGCTGTCTCATTGCCACAGCCGGCTTGAAGGATATATGCCGAAGTACCATCGCGAGCCGTCGGGTGGCATTGGATGTTTTACCCCTGATAGCTTCCCCATCTTTGATTGCTTCAATGGAAACGTCAGCGTGATCGCCGACAGTAATCATGGCTACAAAATGATTGGCGTTGGCCGCCTTGTGGCGGATGAAATCATGGGCGACGAGCAGGATCTGCTGAAACCGTTTCGATTTGACAGATATGAAACGGGCCAACTGCACCCAGTCTCCAACAGCCCGTTTCCTTGGAGCTAACGGTGCGGCTGTGGATACGCTGACAGAATTTACGAACTGAGATTTCGCGTGGCAAATTTGGGGAGAAAATAGCATGGGCATAATGGACATCGAACGGTTCGTCGAAGCCGAAGGCCGCGCAGAGAAAGTAAGGGAAGTCCGTCAAAAAATTGACGAACTGGGTGTCGAGTACCTCTACCTGCAATTTGTCTCGATAACCGGCAAAATCATGGGCAAGGGTATTCCCGCTGATCATTGGGAAACCGTTGCGGAGAGGGGCTTTCAACTGGTTTATGGTGCGACAGTCAATCTCTTCCTGAACAGATCTGGCGAGTATTTGGGCTATGGCCCAGAGGCCGCCGAATTGGTCGGTATCCCTGAACCGGAAACATTTATGCAATTGCCCTGGGATAAGCGTGTGGGACGTTTTTATTGCACGTTGTTCCGAAACCGTGAGGAGCGCGAGGACCCAGGCGCCTACCTGACCTCCGACTGTCGTGGAAACCTACGTCGACTGCACGACGAGTTCGCCAATAAGCAGGGCGGCCTTAGGCTTCGTATGGGTACGGAACCGGAAATGATGTGGTTGAAGTTCGACGAGGAGGGAAAACCAACGGAGGGGTACTCGAAGCCGTATTGCTATCACATCGATCAATTTGAAAGTCTGCGCCCCGTATATATGAAGGTCATTGAATATTCCCGCGCCATGGGCCTGGATATGATTCAAGGCGACCATGAGGATGCGCCTGGCCAACTCGAGCTTAACTGGATGTTCGACGACGTACTACGCAACGCAGATAGATTGACGACGTATCGTCAGATTTGTGCGCAGGTCGCACGTGAGCATGGTATTTTTGCATGTTTTATGACCAAGCCATTTATGGGGGTTTCCGCGTCCGGTTGTCATCACAACATGTCGCTTTGGCATGGTGGGGAAGACGTCCTGTGTCCAACAGGAAATAATCCGCAAAGCTTGCCGGGTATGGCCGGCAACTACCTGTATGCGAAGGGTGGCGAAAATACCTTTATGCCCGACACGGACGATCCGCGATTGCCGGGTAAGACCGGGCTCGAAGCTATTGGTGGCATTGTACATCACCTGCAGGCACTCACGGCAATTGGCTGTTCAACCGTGAACTCCTACCGGCGATTGTGGGACACTGGCTTCTGGGCGCCAGTTTTTGCGGACTGGGGCTTCCAGAATAGGACAACGGGCTTGCGTGTCTCGGCGCCGGGTCGTTTCGAATACAGGTCTGTGGATTCGATGGTCAATCCCTACATCATGGGCTCGGTAATTTTGGCCGCAGCGGGCGATGGCCTCGACAATAAACTCGATCCCGGTGAGCCAGAAGAACGCAATATCTATGAGGCCATGGAAGCGGGTAAACAGGTCAAGAAACTACCCATGTCGCTAGGTGAGGCGCTTGCCGCGCTTGAACAGAACGAGGTCGTTCAGCGTGGCTTGCCTGGGGAAATGTACCGCCTTTATCACGAGTATAAGACGGACGAATGGGAGCGGTTCATGTCGACTGTCACCAATTGGGACAATGATACCTACATGGAGTGCCTGCCCTAGGTTTGGCCTCGGAATTGTATCAGCGGGATCGATATTGGATCGTATCAGCGGTGCAAGAATGAATAGAGGGAGTAAGAGTTCCATGTGCGGAATCGCAGGAATTATCCATCGTGGCAATAGATCGAATGTCGGTGGTGAAATGACGTCGATGCTTATGGCACTCAGGCACCGCGGACCCGATTCAACGGGTTTTGCAGTCTATGGTCCGCCAAATACTGGCGACTATATAATGCGGATTAAGGTCGCCGAACGGTCGGACATGGCCAGCGGTCATGACATCAGGGATAAAATTACTGAACGAATTGCCGAAGTGGATCGACGTATTGCCCTGCATGGCGCCGAAATTCTGCAATATGATGCGGCCACGGTCTACGCTTTGCGTTACGTCATCCGTCCCAATGGCGACATGGAAGAAATGGCGCGCCATCTTGAAGAGATCGAGAGCGTCGAGATCCTCTCACTCGGTAGCGGGCTTGAATTGATAAAGGATCTGGGTGACGCGAACGAAGTCGGTGATGCGTATGGACTCAATGACTTCAATGGCACCCACGCCATCGGTCACACCAGAATGGCAACGGAATCTGACGTTGATATTCGATCCGCGCATCCCTACTGGGCATTCCCATATAACGACATTGCCGTTGTCCATAACGGTCAGATCACAAACTATTGGACCATGCGTCGGGAAATGGAGCGCAAAGGACATCGCTTTATGTCCGATTGCGATTCTGAATTATTGGCGGTGTACACAGCCCATAATCTAGCCCACGACATCAGTCTCGAGGAGAGCCTCAGTCGATCCGTTGATGAGATCGACGGAGTATTCACCTATTTGGTGGCGACCAAGGATCAATTGGGTATGGCTAAAGATACCATGGCCGCAAAACCCTTGGTGCTTTACGAAAGCGACGATTTGATCGCGATGGCGTCCGAAGAGGTAGCTATTCGCTCAATCCTCCCCCAGGAGATCGATACCTACGATCCTTATGATGAGGAGGTGAGAGTGTGGCAAGCTTGAGCGACGCCGAACTTAGCGCCATGAGCCAGGACGACAGGGCAAAAGCGCTCGGGATGACAACTGAACAACTTACCGGACGGTCGTTGCTCATCGAATTCAGCCCCGACGAAGAAGAGCGGTTCGAATACCCCTGGGCGCCTAAGGTGGATTTCAACAAGAGAACCGAAATTGATACCGACAATATGACGTCGACGGAAGTGACCGTCAGAATCCGCGAATTGATGGCGGAAGGCTACGGCACAATTGTCATTAACAATCCACGCGGCAAGCACTCGCTCGGTGTTGGAATTCTGAGCAAATTGAACCTGATCGTTGAAGGTTCGCTGGGATATTTTGGTATCGGCCTGATCGACGGACCGAACGTGCGCATTAATGGTCGGGTAGGGTGGTCGTGCGGCGAAAACATGATGTCCGGCACTATACTTATTGAGAAAAATGCGGGTTCCACATTCGGCGCGGCCATTCGCGGCGGGGACCTCGTATGCCGCGGTTCAGTGGGCTCTCGCACCGGTATCGACATGAAGGGCGGGACGATTATCGTTGGCGGTGATACGGGCGCGTTATCGGGCTTCATGATGCAGCGCGGGCGCATTGTTGTGTGCGGTAACGCCGGCAAGGACCTCGGCGATTCAATATATGACGGCTCTATTTATATTGGCGGTGAAATCCGCTCCCTCGGCGTCGATGCGGTAACTGCCGAATTGACCGAGGTCGATAAATCGTGGCTGCGGCGGAAACTCTCACAATATGAACTCTTGCCTGCAGACGGCGTAGAGCACTTCACCAAAGTCGTCGCAGGCAAGCAACTGTGGAATTACGACAATCTTGAGCCGACCGAAAAGAAAATAATTCTGTAAGGCCAGGTAAAGGTAAGAAAATGGATAAAAGCGCAAAAAAGAGCCTGGGGCGGGACACTCATCGGCTTGGTAATTCCTTCGTTTTTCCGCCGCACGTTATTGACGATATTCACGTTAAATCGGAACTCGGCCGCTACAGAATGCGCGGCTTTTCGCTGTTTAAGAAGATTCCGCATTGGGATGATTTGACGTTTCTTCCCGGCACTCTGACCCGCTTTGTTATTGAGGGTTACCGGGAGAAATGTGAAACCCGGACAATCATCGGTCCCCGCGCGAAACGTCCGCTGGATTTGGATATCCCCGTTTACGTCACGGGTATGAGCTTTGGGGCATTATCCTACGAAGCAAAAACGGCGCTCGCCAGAGGGGCGACCATGGCCGGAACCGCAACTTGTTCGGGTGAAGGCGGCATGATCCCTGACGAGCGGCGGTATTCTACCAAATGGCTTTATCAGTGCATTCAGTCACGTTACGGGTTCAATCCCCACCATCTTATGTTGGCGGATGCCTGCGAGTTTTTCATCGGCCAAGGCTGCAAAGTCGGTCTCGGCGGGCATCTAATGGGCCAGAAAGTGACCGACCAGGTTGCTGAGATGCGTTCGCTGCCAGCCGGTATCGATCAACGGTCACCGGCGCGTCACCCTGACTGGCTTGGTCCAGATGACTTGGCGCTAAAAATTCAGGAAATTAGGGAAGTTACGGACTGGCAAATTCCCATCCAACTGAAACTCGGGGCGGCGCGCGTCTACGACGACGTGCGGATGGCGGTCAAATGCGACCCGGATTCGATTTACATCGATGGCATGGAAGGCTCAACCGGCGCCGGTCCGCATTTGGCGACGGAAGATACCGGCGTCCCGGGTATGGCCGCCATCCGCCAGGCCCGAAAAGCTATTGATGAACTTGGCAAGCGTGGCGAAATTACCCTCATTTACGCTGGAGGCATCCGGAACGGCGCTGATGTCGCCAAGGCCATTGCACTCGGCGCAGATGCAATCGCCATCGGCCATTCGGTGATGATGGCACTCAATTGCAATAAAGACATTCCCGAAGCGAATTACGAAGCTGAAGTCGGTGCTGAACCGGGTTATTGTTATCATTGCCATACGGGCCGTTGTCCGGTTGGCGTAGCGACGCAAGACCCCGAGTTGCGCAAACGCCTTGATCCGGATGAGGCGGCAGAACGGGTTTTCAATTTTCTTCACACTTTGACGATCGAGGCACAGATGTTCGCGCGCGCCTGTGGCAAGACCAATATCCATTCTCTGGAGCCGGAAGACTTGGCGGCGTTGACCATGGAATCGTCCGCAATGGCCGGCGTGCCGCTGGCGGGAACAAATTACACCGTTGGTGTTGAAGATTATCACCATCTATAGAGGAGCAGCAATATGGCAGGAAAAGAATACCGGGGCTCCGAGATCAAAGGTGTTGATCAATTTTTGAACGATTCCGCTGGGCTCGATAGCGAACGAGAAAAGGAAATTGGTCAACACATTGGCTACCGTTACGACGTAAATCTTGTCCCGGACTATGAGCGGATTACGCCATTCCTTTTGAATTACATCGAGATCATGGGCTGGGCAGATCTCAATTGGCTCGAAGATATCCATATGGGCTACGAAGAAGCCAACCCGGCCGTATTTGATCGAAATATCAATGGCTGGATTCGGATACCGGATTCTATTGATTTGCCGGACAACCAGCAGGACCGGGACATGATCGCGCGAGAGCTGTTGATCAAGTTTCAGATGTCCGACCGCAACCCTCTCGTCAATCTCAGAAAAGCATATGGGAAGTTTTGAAATCATGCCGCGGCATCTGAACATCGCCTGTTTGCAGACCCGCCCGATGGCCGATTTTCAATCTGCCTTAGATGAGGCTTTGGCGTTGGCGGAAGTTGCGGTTAGGGACGGTGCGGAAATGCTAGCGCTGCCGGAATATTGCGGTGGGCTGAAGACTGAGGGTGCCATGTTCACACCACCGGTTGCGCTGGAAGACGACCACCTCGTCCTTAAGGGTCTGCGCGCCTTTGCCCGCGACAACCAGGTTTGGATATCTATCGGATCACTCGCTGTGCCTGACCTTGAAGGGCGGATATTTAACCGCAGATTTATGATTGATGATACCGGCTCGATACGCAGCAGGTATGACAAAATTCATATGTTCGACATCCAGTTATCCGACACGGAGGTCTATCAGGAAAGCGCCCTCGTCAGCGCAGGGCATCAAGTTGTTCTAATCGAAACACCTATGGGGCGCTGGGGCCATTCCATCTGTTATGATCTGCGTTTCCCGCACCTTTACCGTGAACTGGCAAAATCCGGCGCCGAAATTTTCCTGATACCGGCCGCCTTCACCAAGAAGACAGGGGAGGCACATTGGCACATTCTTAACCGAGCCCGGGCCATTGAAAACGGTGCCTTTGTTGTTGCTGCTTGTGCTCTTGGGCTAGTGGAAGGTGGTGGTGAAAGTTATGGACATTCGCTTATTATTGATCCTTGGGGTCAAGTGTTAGCCGATGGTGGAGCGGAGCGTGGCGTCGTTCAAGCCATTATCGATCTTGACCAAGTAGCGGAAGCGCGCACGAAAATCCCTAGCCTTAAACACGACCGTCCATTCTATATTGGCGAAGCCTGCCAGAGTGACGTTGCATGAACTTGGTCGCGAAAACCTCTGAAGTCTTGGAACCAGTTTCGCCACTTCGCGACGCATTCATGCGTTGGCAATGTCGCGTTCGGCAAATCGCGATGCGCGAGAATCTGGGCCGACCAGATGATGCTTCTTCACCAACGGTACATTTGGCAAACGAGCGAAGATCGCGGGGACCAATCATCACCGTTCTTTGCAAATCGCCAGAATACTCTAAGACGCCGGAACTGCGGCATATTAACAAACACACAAATGAGCCGGCGCAACGCCGCGATAAGGCCCTGCAGTTGCTTTCCGAGGCCTATTACCAAAACCACGCCGAATTCTCCAACATGTTGACGGCGACCTTTGCACCGAAATCCGAGTGTGCGATCGCCCTTGAAAAGGCAGCCTTATGCCAACTGACATTCGACGCTTATGGGCAAAAATTCGAACTTGTCTGCCTTGTCACAAGGCTTAGCAATAACCATCCAAATTACCTCGCTACTTGGTGGCACAATATTATCTTCAACCCAAACCTCAACCCCCACACGATTATTCTGGGGTTTGTTCCAAATTGGGAAATCAGTTCGGCGGAGCCACCCATTAACATTACACGGTGAAAGAAATCGAGATTTTGTAAACGTGATCAAAACATAGCCACAATATCTCGGTGGTCAGTTTGGTATCAACGACGAAGGGATAAAAACATTATACAGCGCCAAAAAATACCAGCTAAAGTATCAATAAAGACGGTTTAACATCGATCCATCGCGAAGCGGTGAAACGAATTATGCTGTCTCCGAGTACAGAATTAAGTGGTTAGAAAGTTGCAACATATAGGGAAAGAGAATATGAAACACCTTACTAATAAGTTGGCTTCAATTGCAGTATCCTTGTTTTTTGCAGTTGCCTCAAGTCAAGCCATCGCAAAAGATTCCAGCAAACCCATCGTAATTCCGACGCATAACTGGTCAAGCCAAGTCGTAATGGCCTACGTTATCGGTGGGATATTCAAGCACATGGGCAATAACGTTAAGTACGTACCAGCTGATTCCCAAGCGGTTTATGAAGCCATCCGGATTGGTGACGTAACTTTGTCCCATGAAGTATGGCAATCAAGCTTCGGTAAGTCCTTTCAAAATGCCGTTGACAAAGGCGGCGTGCTTGACTGGGGAACGCATGAAGCGCTTACCTTGGAAGAGATGGGTGTTCCTACCTGGGTAATCGAAAAAAATCTATGTCCCGGCCTTCCAGATTGGAAAGCATTGGCAAATTGTAAAACGGTATTTGAAACTCCAGATTCTGGCGGGAAAGGCCGTTGGTTAGAGGGCCCTCAGAGCTGGCATAAAGATCTAATGCCAAAGCGTGTCAAAGCACTGGGACTAGACGAAAAATATGTGGTCAAATTTGCAGGTAGCGCCAACGCACTCTGGGCGGAACTTGCTTCGGCAAAAAAGGAAGGCCGTGCCACCATCATCTTTAATTGGACGCCTAACTTCACCGATGCCGAAGGGTTTACCTTTATCGAATTCCCGCCCTACAAAGAAGGCTGCAGAATAGTCGACGGTGGTGACGGACGCTGCGGATCGCCAAAGGGCTGGTTAAAGAAAGCAGTCAACGAAGATTTCCCAAAAACACACCCGAATGCATCGAGTATGTTCAAAAAACTATCATTCAGCACGCAAGATATTGGGCAGATGGCAGCATTGGTCGATACTGACAAATTAAGTCACGAAGATGCCGCAAAAAAATGGCTCGCCGATCACAAGGACGTATGGCAGAAATTTCTACCATAGAATTCAATGCGTTTTTATATCTCCCTTGGGTCAAGGAACCCAAGGGAGATTTTTCTTATCTTTTAGTAAAATTTTATGAATGCTAAAATTTAGATAAATATTATGTTCGGTGAAACCCTATGCCCGTCATAAAATGTGAATCTGTATATAAAGTATTTGGTACAAATGCGGATAAATTATTTAAATTGAATAGTGGGATTCCAAGCCTTCAGGCGTTTCAGGACGCGGGCTGCGTAGTTGGTGTAGACAATGCTTCATTTGAAGTCGACAAAAAAGAAATCCTTGTGGTTATGGGTTTGTCAGGTTCAGGCAAATCAACATTGCTTCGTTGCATATCCAGGCTAACGGAAGCCACAGCGGGAAAAATATTTATCAACGGCGAAGATTTATTGGCCTTGAGCGAAAAACAACTCATCGAAATTCGACGTAACAAAATGGGGATGGTTTTTCAAAGTTTCGCATTATTACCACATAAGACGGCACTAGAAAATATAGCATTTCCACTGCAGATAAAAGGCATTAGCGCGTCAATCAGCATACAAAGAGCTATGGAAATGGTTGAACTTGTCGGACTGAGTGGGCGCGAGAACAGCTTCCCAAGAGAATTATCCGGCGGTCAGCAGCAACGCGTCGGTATTGCACGGTCATTGGCCGTCGAGCCTGATATATGGTTTTTGGACGAACCTTTTTCGGCCTTAGATCCTCTGATCCGTAAAGAAATGCAAAATGAATTTTTACGCCTACAGAGTGTCTTAGGAAAGACCATCCTGTTCGTCACGCATGACTTCAATGAAGCACTTCGCCTTGCCGACCGTATTGCTATTATGAAAGAAGGCGTAATAGAGCAACTAGATACGCCAGCGAATATTATTCTTAATCCGGCAACGGAATATGTCCGTAAATTTACCGAAGACGTGCCAAGAGAAAAAGTACTTACAATAGAGTATGTTATGGACCCAATAGATGGGTCATATAATTTAGGTGAACTGACAGTATCCAAAGATGCAATAATTGAATCTGTTGCTGAGAAAATCCTTATCCAAAATGATCCTGTTGCAGTTTTAGATAATAATAATAACGTCATTGGCATCGTGCGCCCATCAAAATTAATAAATGTATTGTTTAGAAATAACTCTAGAAAAACAATAAAAATGTAATCCATAATAATGTATTTATTACAGCGATATACTAAGTTTTCGCAATTATCATTTGTGATTTTTGTATTCTATCTCCTATATTTTTTGATCGATCCTTCGGATACTAATCTCTTTTGGCGGCTCCCTCCCCTTATTTCTTGGCTTCCAATATTGATTAATGATTCCGTAGACTATTTGTTGTCGGAATGGATGCTTATAGAATTCTTCGACAGCGATGTTCAAGAGTACAAAAGGCGTCCACTTTTATTGCAATTCACAAGAATAATTTCGGGTATGGTTCTTTTTTTGATTGAATTTTTTCGCGAAATCCTTTTGGGCGGCGTAGAAACTATTGTTGTTTTTACAAGTTGGGATTTTGTTAGCGAAAACGAATGGGCAAAGTGGCCGGCCCTTCCTTGGACCGTGGTTGCGGGCGGGGCAATCCTCTTGGGGCATAAACTCCAAGGCAAAGGGCTCGCTTTGTTTGTGGCACTTTCAGTCATATATATTTCGGCCTTTGGACAGTGGAAACCCACGATGCAGACGCTATCGTTTGTAATGGTGGCCGCACCGATTTCGTTTGCCTTGGGATTAGCTTTAGGAATTTGCGCATTTCGAAGTCGACGGGTCGAAGCAGCATTAAATCCCTTACTCAACGTCGCGCAGACGATGCCACATTATTCCTACTTGGTCCCAATAATGGTGTTGTTTGGCGTAGGAGATCATGCGGGTGCAATCGCCACCATCATTTTTGCGGCACCGCCAATGGTTCGACTAACACTGTTGGGACTAAAAAGGGTGCCTCTAGAGGTGTTGGACGCAGGAAAAATGAATGGTTGTGGTAACTTTCAACTTTTGTTCAGAGTCTTGATTCCAACCGCGAGACGTGACGTTTTGATCGGAGTGAACCAAGTCATTATGCAGTGTTTGGCAATGGCAGTGATTGCCTCCTTTATTGGGGCCAAGGGGTTGGGGTGGAATTTATTGCTCGCACTTAACCAGCTTAGAGTTGGCTTGGCGCTAGAAAGTGGCGTCTGCATTGTACTGATCGCGGTAGTCTTAGATAAAATGTCTTTAGCTTGGGCGAATAAACAAGCGGACTATTTCGCTGACCTTAGTTTTATCCAACGCAATAGATACAGTATTATGTTTATTTTTGTTCTATTTTCTGGCTCACTTTTGGCATATATCGGCACCTTTATATTCAAGGAAGGTTTTAACTATTTTTACATAGTCCCGCACAACAAGGGCCTTACCACCGAACCCTTCTGGCAACTAGGTATTGATTGGATATGGGATACATTCTTTTTTAGTTTAAAATATTTTAATGTATTTTTGATTACTAACATATTGGTGCCAATGAAGAATTCTTATCTTGGTATGCCCGTCTCGGCAACTTTCGTTCTAGTAATGGGTATAGGTTATATTATAGGAGGTATTAGGTCCGCAGCCATTGTTGGTGGGTTTCTTTTGTTTATCGCAATGACAGAGTGGTGGGACCGGGCCTTAATCACAGCATATATGGCAACATTTGGAGTTATTATTTCATCTATTATTGGAATTTCGATTGGGTCAATATGTGCTCAAAATTCGTTGTCGTCGAGAATCGCTTTGGCAACTTGTGACACCTTTCAAACCTTTCCTTCGTTTATTTACCTAATTCCCGTGATCATGCTGTTTGGAGTAACGGATACATCTGTTCTTATAGCCGTCGTTGTCTATGCCACAATTCCCGCAGTCCGGTATACGGTTGAGGGACTTCGTAGCGTGCCGCAATCTTTGCATGATGCAGGTACCATGTCGGGCGTATCTCGATTGCAGAGATTGCTTAAGATCGA
>Ga0209403_10004519_pt1 | contig 15080 bp, 11 predicted proteins | sample ArcticOcean_MG_C_8_FD_187440 | JGI IMG/M metagenome (GOLD analysis project Ga0209403, IMG submission 187440) | Marine microbial communities from western Arctic Ocean - ArcticOcean_MG_CB11_86 (SPAdes) (version 2) | ecosystem: Environmental > Aquatic > Marine > Oceanic | place: Arctic Ocean... | reverse complement strand
TGACCCGATGGCGAGCATCAAGAAGTTTTGCCTGGCGAAATTCAACAAGCCCTCCATGCAGCAGCATATGGAGCAGGGCCGGCGCACCGAGATCGATGCGCTCAATAGCGCCCTGGTGCGCGAAGGCGCGGTGCTCGGCATCCCGACGCCCTATAACCAGGCCGTGACCTGGATGGTGACGGCGCGCCAATCCGAGCGCATGCAAAATTTGCACAGTGCGCCGATTGACTATGAAGCGCTGGAGAAGGAGATCAAGGGTGGGGAGATTCTTGATTCTTGAAGTAGGGGTTTTTGTCGGTTCGGTCTCTCTTTTGTTTAGTCCCTCAAACGCCGGGCGCGGACGTCCGCCCGCTTTGCTGCCGCGTATTAACTCGGGCGGGCAGTCGCCCTTGCCGGAATGCTCGTCGCATTCCGGGGGGGTGGGGACAGGTTATAAAAATAACTAGCGCGACTGCGCGTCCGAGTTAATACGGGGTAGCCAAAAGGTCACGGATGTCACCGCCCGGCGCTTGAGGGTTTCTTGAGTTTGCTTGGGTGCTGGGCAGGGGCGTGAATTGTCAGCTTGCCCAGGGACTTGCCACGAAAACGCCTGTTTAATTTCAGAAAAAACCGCCGCCATGCCATGCTGAAAGCCGCTTCGCCAGCCGCATAAAGATGGCACGAATTTTTTTTCCGAAGTCCTGGATTTCAAAACAAACCCAATGTTATTGTTTAGAAATAATGTGTTAAAAATTGGCTTTGGCGATTTTGCGCATTTTAGCCAATTCCCGCGCCCTCGGAATCAGCCAGGACCCCGGCGAATCCTTAGCCAAAGTGACGGTGTTCAAAATCACTGGCGCATCCAATAGATCGGCAGGTGTGGCAGCGTGGGTCGGCGCCTGATTCTCAGACCGGTTTTATGGCGCAGACTGAATCAATGTTTCAACACTATCAAAACTCATGTGAGTTCCGCAATATTCATCCGCCGCTCGATTTCTCGCCCGTGCGGCGGTTACGTCAGAGGCTTCTTAATAAACCGCCAAGCATATTAATCAATATCAATCCGACCGCGGTCGGTTTCCCTGAATGGGTGCAACGCCTGCCAAATTAAGATAACCTTTCGTCATATCTATTTGGGAGCCTCATCATGCAAGACGATGCACTATTAGACCGCCGCGTTCGCCTCCTTGGCGCTTCATCCCCGCTTTTTTATAACCGCCCGCTCCGACTCGTTCGCGGCGAAGGCGTTTGGTTATATGACGCCGACGGCAAGCGCTATCTCGACGCTTATAATAACGTCGCCCATGTCGGCCATTGCCATCCGCATGTGGTTGAGGCGCTCACCAAACAGGCCAACATTCTCAATACCCATACGCGCTACCTGCATGAGGGAATTCTTAATTATGGCGAGGCGCTGACAGCCACCTTCGATGACGAATTAACCATGCTGCATCTCTGTTGCACCGGCACGGAAGCAAATGAATTGGCGCTGAGAATCGCCAAGGCATGCAGCGGCAACAATGGCGTGATCGTTACCGATTTTTGCTATCACGGTAATTCAGCCGCCATCGCCGAGCTTTCCACCGCCCTACTGGGGCCGGAAGGAATCGGCGCCAATGTGCGCATGATCACGGCGCCCGACCCCTACCGCCAACCCGATGGCGCAGAGGCTGCTGCAGCGCAGTTTGGCGCTCAAGTGAAGGGGGCGATTGATTCGCTGGCTGAAAGTGGCATGAAGCCTGCCGCCCTCTTGTTTGACACCGTTTTTGCTACCGAGGGCATGCCCAGGGTTCCGGCACAATTTATTCAGGATGCGGTGGCCCAGACACGCGCAGCGGGCGGCTTCTATATCGCCGATGAGGTTCAGCCCGGATTTGGCCGCACGGGCGAAAATATGTGGGGCTACCAGCGTTATAGCATCGTCCCCGACCTGGTTACATTGGGCAAACCCATGGGCAACGGCCATCCGATCGCCGGTGTGGTTAGCCGGGCCTCATTGACCGAGGATTTCGGCGAAAAATCTTCCTATTTTAACACTTTCGGCGGCAATCCCGTGGCTTCCGCCGTGGGTTTGGCGGTACTGCAAGTGATCGAGCGCGAAGGTCTGCAGAAAAATGCCCGAAAGGTGGGCCTATATCTGCAGGATGGCCTGGCTAAATTGGCCGAAAAACATGAAATTATCGGCGATGTGAAGGGTTATGGCCTATTTCTCGGCGCCGAATTCGTGACCGACCGGGAGAGCAAAACACCCGCCACGGAAGCGACCCGCACCGTGGTAAACGGCATGCGCGAGCGCGGCGTGCTGATCAGCCAAACCGGGCGCGCCGATAATGTGCTTAAAATTCGTCCCCCCATGCCGTTTTCCACGGAAAATGCCGATCTGCTGTTGGAAAGTCTTGACGATTGTCTGGCGGCACTATGACCCTCAACTTTGTGGTAGCTAAATTATATGACTGATTTTTATACCGTTGGACTCGAAGAGCGGGCGCAGCGCATAGAGCAATTGGCGCTGGAAGCGCTCAAATCATGGGGCGTGACAGATAGCGCGCCGAAGCTGATAAAAATTCGCGAAAATGCTGTGTTTCGCGTCACCCTGGCGGATGGCAGCGATGCCGCGCTACGCATCCATCGCTATGGCTATCACAGTGACGCGGGGCTCAAATCTGAATTGCAATGGATGCGCTCCATGCAGCAGGACGGCATCAATGTGCCGGCCATTGTGCCGACGCTTTCGGGTGCGCTGTTCATTACCGCCACCGTCGATAGCATGCCCGAGCCACGCCAGATCGATATGGTGGAATGGCTGCCCGGCGCGCCGCTTGGCTCCCTCGAAGAGGGCTTAAGTGCCGAAGTGAGCAATAATATCAGCCAGACTTTTACCGCGGTCGGGCAATTGGTTGCGCAATTGCACAATCACGCCGCCACTTGGCCGAAACCTAACGGCTTTACCCGCCATGCCTGGGATGTAGATGGGCTCACAGGCGAAGAGCCGCGTTGGGGGCGATTTTGGGAATTTCCCGGCCTCGATAAATCACAATGTGAATTGATGAAGCGCTCACGTGATGTTGCGCGCAAACACTTGATCGCCATCGGCCAGCCGCCAGAGAGCTATGGACTGATCCATGCCGATTTTAATATGGACAATCTGCTGCATCACAATGGGCAGGTAATGGCGATCGATTTCGATGATTGCGGTGCCGGCTGGCATCTGTTCGATCTTTCGACCCTCTCCATTTTGTTTCGCGGCACAGACGATTTTGATCAAATTATCGGCGCCATTGTGGACGGCTATCGGCAGGAGCGGCCACTCGGCGATGAAATGCTTAAGCTCATGCCACTGTTTTATCTATTGCGCGCGTTTACTTATGTCGGCTGGGTGCACACAAGAAGCGAAACGCACGCCGCCCAGGAAATTGCAGCCGAAGTCGTCACCGTCGCCTGCGACTTGGCGGAAGAATATTTACAGGCGCGCGGCGCGGCCTAACCGCCGACAAAGAACGGGGACAGGGAAATCATGAAAGCAGCCATGTTGAGCGAGAACGGCCTGGTGATCGGCGAGGCGCCACAGCCTGAGCCCAAGGCGAACGAAGTTCTAGTCCGCGTCCGCGCTGCCGGGTTGAACCGGGCCGATGTTCTGATGGCCGATGGCCGCAAGCATGGCAAACTCGGTGGCGGCGGCACGATTCTCGGCCTCGAATGGGCTGGGGAGATTGTCACGATTGGCAGTGAAGCCGGGCAATTCAAAAAAGGCGAGCGGGTGATGTGCTCGGGCAGCGCCGGCTACGCCGAATACGGGTTACTGATTGGGGCCGGGTATTGGCACTGCCGAGCGCCGAAATAAGCTTCGAGCAAGCTGCCACGCTGCCGATTGCTTTACAGACCATGCATGACGCATTAGCCACCAATGGCCGCTTGCGACCAGGCGAAACCGTGCTTATCCAGGGTGCCAGCTCGGGTGTCGGGTTGATGGGATTGCAGATTGCAAAATTGCTTGGCGCCAAGCTGGTGATCGGAACCACGCGCGACGCCGGAAGACGCGCCCGGCTCACCGATTTCGGCGCCGACCTGGCGCTTGACCCGTCCGACCCAAAATGGCCGGACGCCGTGCTTGAGGCCACCGGCGGCGAGGGCGTTAATCTGATTATCGATCAGATATCGGGCGGTGTGGCCAACCAGAATATGCAGGCGGCTGCGATCAAAGGGCGGATCGTCAATGTCGGGCGGCTCGGCGGTTTTTCAGGCGAGTTCGATTATGACCTGCATGCCCTAAAGCGCATCGATTATATCGGCGTTACCTTCCGCACCCGCTCCGTCGAAGAGGTGCGCGAGATAAATCGCAAAATGTGCGCCGACCTGTGGCCAGCGGTGCAAGCCGGTGATCTGCGCGTACCGCTCGACCGCGTTTTTCCGCTCGACGAAGCCGCCGCGGCGCAGGCGCATATGCGCGCCAACGCTCATTTTGGCAAGGTGGTGCTGAGCGTCTGAGACGCTCTAGCGGTTCTAGCACCCTAACGGTTCTGGCGATTGTCAACCAAATCCGTCACCACTGTCGGGTCGGCCAGTGTTGACGTGTCGCCCAATTCGTCCTGCTCGTTGGCGGCGATCTTGCGTAAGATTCGGCGCATGATTTTGCCGGAACGAGTCTTTGGCAGACCAGGCGCCCATTGGATTAGATCGGGGCTGGCGATTGGGCCAATTTCCTTACGCACCCATTTCACCAATTCTTTGCGCAATTCTTCCGTCGGCTCATGGCCGATGGTAAGCGTTACATAGGCGTAAATTCCCTGGCCTTTGATCTCGTGCGGATAGCCAACGACGGCGGCCTCTGAAACCGCACTGTGCGACACAAGCGCGCTCTCAACCTCTGCCGTGCCCATGCGATGGCCGGAGACATTGATGACATCATCGACCCGCCCGGTGATCCAATAATAGCCATCTTCATCGCGGCGCGCGCCATCGCCGGTGAAATAGCGCCCGGAATATTGCGACATATAAGTGGCGATGAAGCGCTCATGATCGCCGTAAAGCGTGCGCATCATACCGGGCCAGGAATCGGAAATGCACAGAAAGCCCGAGCAAGCGCCTTCCAGCTCCTTGCCATCCGCATCGACGATGCTCGGCTTGACACCAAAGAAGGGCAGGGTCGCCGAACCCGGCTTGAGCGCCGTTGCACCCGGCAGAGGTGTGATCAGAATGCCACCGGTTTCGGTCTGCCACCAGGTATCGACAATCGGGCAGCGCTTATCGCCGATCACTTCATTGTACCAGATCCAGGCTTCCGGATTGATCGGCTCCCCGACCGTGCCGAGAATACGGAGAGACTTGCGCGATGTTTTCTCGACCGGCCCTTCGCCCTCACGCATCAGGGCGCGAATGGCGGTTGGCGCGGTGTAGAAAATATTGACCTGATGTTTATCGACAACCTGCCAGAAGCGCGATGAATCAGGATAATTCGGCACGCCTTCAAACATCAGCGTGGTGGCGCCATTGGCGAGTGGGCCATAGATGATATAGCTGTGCCCGGTGACCCAGCCGACATCCGCCGTGCACCAATAGATATCGCCATCATGATAATCGAAGACATATTTATGGGTGAGCGAAGCATAGAGCAGATAGCCGGCAGTTGAGTGCAACACGCCCTTCGGTTTGCCGGTTGAACCTGAGGTATAGAGGATGAACAGCGGATCTTCCGCATCCATCACTTCGGCTTCACACTCGGGCGAAACACTGGCCGCCGCCTCGTGATACCAGACATCGCGACCTTCGAACCAATCTATGGCGCCACCCGTACGCTTAACGACGATCACGGTTTTCACGCTCGGGCTGCGCTCCAGCGCCTTATCGGTATTGACTTTGAGCGGGATCGGCTTACCGCCGCGCAAGCCCTCATCGGCGGTGATGACGCAGTTGCTATCACAATCATGGATACGGTCGGCGAGAGAATCGGGGGAGAAGCCACCGAACACCACGGAATGGACGGCGCCAATCCGCGTGCAGGCGAGCATGGCATAGGCTGCCTCAGGGATCATCGGCATATAGATGGTGACCCGATCGCCCTTTTGCACGCCGCGCGCCTTCAACACATTAGCCATGCGGCAGACCTGCTCATGCAGCTCGCGGTAGGAAATGGTTTTGGATTCGTTTGGATCATCGCCCTCCCAGATGATTGCCGTCTGGTCACCGCGCGTCTCTAGGTGGCGGTCGATGCAATTGGCGCTGACATTAATCTTGCCGCCTTCGAACCAGCGAATATTTGCCTCCGGCCCGAATTGCGACTGTTTGACTTTGCTCCAGCGCTGGGACCAATCAAGGGATTCCGCCTGCTCCGCCCAAAACCCCTCCGGATCGGCGATTGAGCGGGCATACATTTCTTTGTATGCCGCCGTATCGCAATGCGCTGCTGCAGCTGTTTCAGGGGTAACAGGATAAATCTCGTTCTCGTGCGGAATCATTTGACGCTCCACGCTCCAGGTCAGTGCAAAATTTCGACCCGAAAAGGCCGCCGTTCAGGCGCGATTATCGGACCATTGCCGCGCTCGGGCAAGTGTCGAGCCGAGAGCATCTGCTGAGATCACTCCGCCAGGATGATATTTTCGCCGTCGATGGAGACGCGCAACGCGCGCAGCCAATCGCCGATGCACGGGCCGACCAGACATTGTCCGGTTTCGAGGCGAAACAGGGCGCCGTGGGTGGCGCATAAAATATGCCCGCTTTCCTTGTCGATAAAGCGATCCGGCGTCCAGTCGAGCGGGCCGCCGGTATGCGGGCAGCTATTTTCATAGGCGTAGAAGCGCTCCCCTTTGCGCGCGACGAAAAATTCAAACGCCTGCGGGCCTTCGCCAATTTCAAAGCCTTTGCTGCCGCCGTCCGGAATATCATCGAGCCGGCATAGGACCTTACCCTTGAAATCGCTCATGTCGCACCCGCGAGCATATGTTCCAGGTCTGCAATCAAATCCACCTCATCTTCGATGCCAACTGAAAGGCGAAGCAGATTTTCCGGCACGCTACTTTCTGGCCCCTCGATTGTTGCTCGGTGTTCGACCAAACTTTCGACACCACCCAGTGATGTTGCGCGCAGAAAAACCTGTGCCCGCGCCGCTACGCCAAGTGCGGCCTCGGCTCCACCGACGACAAGGAATGACAGCATGCCACCAAAACCACCCTCCATTTGTCGCGCAGCAACTGCGTGGCCGAGATGATTGCTCAGGCCGGGATAGAGCACGGCCTGCAATTTTTCATGGGTTTCAAAATGCTGCGCAATGGCAAGAGCGCTCTCAGAGGCGCGCCGCACGCGGAGATAAAGCGTGCGCAATCCACGTATCAGCAACCAGGCCTCAAAGGCGCCAAGCACCGCACCACCGAGCCAACGTGCACGGCTCATTTGTTGCCAATTCTCGTCGATGTTTCGGGTCAACAGGGCGCCGGCGAGGACATCGCTATGGCCATTGAGATATTTGGTTGCCGAATGAAATACGATATCGGCGCCGAGCGCCAACGGATGTGTGAGCACCGGAGTAGCGACCGTGGAATCAACCACTAGGCGCGCCCCTGCCGCATGCGCGGCGCGGGCGGCAGCGGCAATATCGATCACCTCCCAGGTCGGGTTACACGGTGTTTCAATCCACACCAAAGTGGTCGGCGCGGCGTTTACAGCATCCTCTAAAGCATGGGCCTCTAACGCATCAAAGAGCGCGACCTCTATTCCTCGAGTGCGGGCAAGTTGGGCAAGACGCTGTAAAGTGCCCCAATACATGATGCGGGGCGCGACCACGCGCGCGCCGGGCGTCAGAGTCTCAAATACCGCGTTGGCCGCTGCCAACCCGGAGGCAAACAGCATCGCCGCCGCAGCTCCTTCGAGAGCCGCGAGTACATCTTCCGCCGCAGCGGTCGTTGGGTTGTCGGCACGGCCATAGGAATAGGCCGGATTGACAGGCGCATAATCCGCATCCCGGACAAAGGTTGTGGAAGGCTGCCAGGGCGGTATCAGCCCGCCCGTATCTGCGTCGACAAAATGCCCGGCTTGGGCGGCGATGGTTTCGCCTCTGCGGGCTTTTTCCGTCACGCCTTGATCTCGGTCATTTTACAAATGACTTTCAATTCCTTCGCCGTAACCGGCCCGACAGAAAGGTGTGAATGGCGCACTAGAAACATCTCCGATAGTTCGGGGTGGGCCTTGATTTTAGCCGGCATCACCGGCGTTTTTACCGGCATTAGCGCCTTCACATCGACCACGCCGAAGAGGCCCTTTGGATCGGTGTGATCGGGATAATGTAGCTTCACAATCTCGACCACGCCAACAATCTATTTTTCATTGACCGAGTGGTAGAAAAATCCCCGGTCGCCAATATTCATCGCCTTCATGTTATTGTTGGCTTGATGGTTACGCACGCCATCCCACGCGCACGCGCCTTCCTTCACCTGTTCGTCCCACGACCAGGCGCCCAGCTCACTCTTAAATAACCAATACGCCACCCGCTTGTTTCCCTGTTGCGCCTTTGATGAAGTTGTATGTTTTTGAAAGCCCAATCGCCGGGCGTGCTTGCTAATATTCGGGCCGGAAGGGGCGGGCGAGGAGGGTGGCTATGGTGGTGTTAATATCGGCACCCTTGTGCAGCACGGCATCCACCGCCTCGGCAATGGGCAACTCGACCGCCAATATTTTGCCAAGCGCGACCATGGCCGGCGCGCTGGTGACACCCTCGGCAACACTCTCACGCGCCGCCAGAATATCCGCTAACGACTCGCCACCGCCGAGCGCCGAACCGAGTGAGAAATTACGCGATTGGGCGCTCGAGCAGGTCAACACCAAATCACCCAAACCGGAGAGGCCGGCCAGGGTTTCAATCCGCCCGCCCTTGGCTCGCGCGAGGCGCACCATTTCGGCAAAACCCCGGGTCATGATGGCGGCGCGCGCATTTTCGCCAAGCCCGCGACCAATGGCGATACCGGCAGCAATGGCCATAACATTTTTCAGGGCGCCGCCGATCTGCGCACCGACCATATCATCGCTGAGATAGGGCCGGAAAGTTGCACCGCCCAAGGCTGCCGCGATCGCTGCGCCAAGCGCGTTATCTGCGCATGCCAAGGTCACGGCGGTCGGCAAGCCACGCGCCACTTCATGGGCAAATGTCGGGCCGGAGAGAATAGCGAGCGGCCGATCGCCCACAACTTCATGCGCGACCTCACTCATCAACGCGCCGCTTTCAAGCTCCACCCCTTTGGCGCAAATAACCAATGGCGCATTCTTAAAATAGGGCGCAAAATTTGCTGCCACGGTGCGCAGATTTTGGGCCGGCATGGCGAGGAGAATAAGGTCGCAGCCTTCTAGCGCCGCGCCATCACCACTCGCCGTGATGGCGCCTTCCAGAGAGATGCCAGGTAGAAATCGTGTGTTCTCCCGCACGCTATTGACTGACGCGACAACATCTTCTTCGCGCGCCCATAGGGTGACGCGCCGCCCGGCCCGCGCCGCCGCCGCACCAAGCGCCGTACCCCAGGCGCCCGCGCCAACAATGCCTATATGTTTGATTTCATTCATGATTATTTTTCAATCGTCCGACACACATGGCCATGCGCACGAAGAACGGCGCAAAGCGTGCGCGACTTTAGCGGCGAATCGACCGGGCCAACAATAAGCTCAAAATATTGACCGACGGCGCCATCCCCGTCATCTGCGTCCGCATCGTCGCTGGACGCCAAATCACTTAAATCACCCAAATCAAGTCGCTGTAATTCGAACGGTAATTTACGCAATAAGCCAGCATGGGTGGTGCTGATTTTTTCCCACGCGGCGAGCGCCAACGCCTCGCTCTCGAAGGTGGCGAGACTGATAAGAAATATCTCGGGCTCGGGCGGCAAGGGGATCAGGAGATCATCCATTTTCTCAGATTCGCGCGCAGCATCGAACGCTGCCGCCTCAGCATCAAGGGCAGCCTCTAGACTCGCCACGGTATTTTCCGATTGTGCCATGATGTCATCAGCTGCCTTGGCCTCTGCAACAGCTTCTGCGTCTGCGTCTGCAATAGCCTCTGTCTGATGAGCTGCCGCCGGTTTCTCAGCTGTAACGGCGCTTGGTTCATCCAACGCCGCGTTATCCGCCACCAATGCCGCCTTGAGCGCCGCATCGCGCGCGTCTTCCGACACGGCTTCGGACACACCCGGTAAATCCTCAGAAGAAGGCGCTGCAATCTCTTCATTCAATAAGTCTTCAACAGAAAGAACCATTCTTTCGAGCTCGGGTTGGGCGGTAATGAGCAGGCCCTCATCGCTCTCCCTGTCTTTTTCGTCATGATTCTCGCTGTGATTTTCGCTGGGCTTTTCGCTGTCCCTTTCTGTGGCACCTTGAGTTGGCGCGACCGCAGCCTCCAGCGATTGCAGATGCACTTCAGGCAGATTTTCCGACGGCGGCGCGCGGGTGGGGAGGCGCGGTTTTGGCGCGGTTGGCAGGAACCTAAGGCCGTTATCCATATCGACGGCGGCAAGCGGCACATTGCCAGGGGGTTCATGCGCTTCAGGAACATGGGTTGGCTCGGGCTGGATCAAAGCAATGGTCGTGAGAGGAAAATTTTCGCCGCGGCCAGCGATCGGCTCGGGGCCATCAAATACGGTCACGGGCGGCGGTGGCAGCGGCACATCGTTGAGAGCGGCAAGATCAATCTCAATGGCCGGCTCTTCCTCCTTGCCGGCGACGAACTCGGCCCGGCGCTCGCCGAGTGGTCTGGAAATCACCGTGGGGCTCGCCAGTACCACGCTCTCGCGCCCGGTGGCAAAGGTCGCGTCCGCCGGATAATTATCGTTCTCAGCCCAGCTCGCCGAGGCCTGGCCATAGAGTGCTTCCGCCTCGGCGAAATCCCGCTCCACCCCAAGACCACGATCATAGAGATAGGCCAGAGCCGCCTGGGCTGATTCATTGCCCCTGTCGGAGGCGAGCTGATACCACTTGGCGGCCTCCGCATAGTCAGTCGCAACTCCGGCGCCACGCTCATAGAGAGAGCCAATATGAAACTCAGCCAGCGCATCACCCTGAGCTGCGGCGCGGCGATACCAGACCAGCGCCATTGCCGAATCGCGCGCAATGCCAATACCGCGTTCATATAAAAGACCAAGCGCCGTCTGCGCCGTTGAATCGCCTGCATCGGCCATGACAAAAACGCGATCCGCGCGCGAGCCTTTGTCGGCGCTCGGGTTGTCACCGCTGCACGATACAGAGATCAGCAAAACACCGGCCAACAGCACACCGCTACGCCACGATACTCCAGGCCACGGCATATGGCGCAGGCCGGTAACAAAGCGAAAGATCATAGATTCATATTTTGTCACGCTATTCGACGGCCCTCGATTGCTCACTAGAATCTACTGCGGAAAAGGTGAAGACGCCACCACTTCAAAAACGTCGGATTGCACGGCGCGACACCAGCGAAAAGCGCAATGCCAAGCTGGAACAGGACACGAGCGCACCGGCAAGAAAACCCCACATGAGGCCGGGCGTGCCCATTTCGGCGTGAAAGGCGAGAACATAGCCGACCGGAACCGCCACCCCCCACCATGAGATAAACTGCATCAGAGGTGGCAACCAGACATCCGCCATGCCGCGCAAGGTGCCCATAAATACAGCCTGTCCGCCATCGAATATCAACACCAGGCCAGCTATAAATATGAGTGGCGCCGCAATCAGAACCACCGCCGGATCATCCGAATAAATACGCGCCAGCGGCGTACCAAGGCTAAGATAAACGCAGGCAACAATGGCCATAATGATAAAAATCATTAGAACGGCAGCCCAACCGGCTCGGCGAATATCAGCCGAATTATGCCGCCCAACCGCATTGCCGACACGGATTGTCCCGACCCCGGCGACGCCGATGGCGCACATGAACACCAACGCCACCAGATTGAAGGCTATTTGATAGCCCGCCAGCGACACCGTTCCGAGCAGACCGGCAAGCATGGTCAAGGCGCTGAAGGCTGCCGCCTCCAAGCCACGCGCTGCGCCCATGGGAATACCGATGCGGCGCAATTTACGCGCGGTTTGGCGAAAATTTTGAATGGCGCCACCGATGCCAAGTGCCTCCCGATCGCGCAAATTCAAGACATAGGCGACGAGAATGGCAAACATCGCCCAGCGCGTAATCGAAGTCGCCAATGCAGCGCCCTCGGCACCCATCTCCGGCACCCCGAAAGCGCCATAGATAAAAATCATGTTGAGCCCGGCATTTACCAGTATGGCAATAAGGGTCAGGATCATGCTCGGCAGCGGGCGGCTCAGGCCATCGAGAAAAAACGAGGTGGCAACCCACATCGCCAGTGCCGGGAGACCCCACGAAATCATGCGCAGCACCCCGCCGGCACCGGCGGCAAGCTCCGCAGTTTGGCCGATGGCGGTGAGAACAATTTCGCCGAGGAAGCAGATTCCGGCGATGATCAGGCCGAGTACCGCGCCATGAATCAGGCCAACGTGCCAATAACCACCACATTCACGCTCCGCACCAGCGCCATGCGCTTGCGCCACCAACACCATCGTGCCCTGCAGCAGACCCACCGTCACCAGCACCATGACCACTTGAACAGCGTTGGCGGCAGCATAGAAGGCCAAATTAAGGGTGCCATAGTGGCCCACCATGGCGGTATCCACAGCCACCATAATTAATATGCCGGCACGAGCGACGATCATCGGACCGGCGAGGCGGGCCGTTCGCTTGAAATGGGTGGCAAAATTCATCGTCGGGCCGGCGGCGGCGGCCGGGCCCGGAGAATCGGCGCGAAATTGCTGGGTGGACATCGACCGAGAGACTAGCCGATGACGGACAGCGGGAAAAGTGTCTGCGGAAAGCCGCGAGGAAAAAAGTAGATGAAGACTGTGGAGAATGTCCTACCAAGGGAAATCTTAACAAATTTGGCCCGATTCGAAAGCACGGGTAGCGCAGAGCGCCATGACCCATTATGATCGCCTCACGCTCCAATTCGGTTCATCCGGTGCGGCGGCGAATAGCTAGAACGGGATTCAGGGAATTTAGAACATGACAAAAGCAGCTCACTTGACGGCAAAGGAGCATATTTCAGGAACCACCGCCAGCGGCATCCGCCGCCTGTGGCCGGTTTTCTTCGCCGCACTGTTGGGCGTGTCTATTATTTATGGCGTCGCTTTGGCCAGCCCCTCGGCGCTGCACAACGCCGCCCATGATTCGCGCCATTCACTTTCCTTCCCCTGCCATTAACTCTTAAGCGGATACGCTGACGATGGCGCTGCTTGGCCGAATTCTTCTGCCGGCCGTCATTGCAGGCCTTATCGCCGGCGCTTATCTCACCGGACTACAGCATATTGAGGTCATCCCGCTGATTATGAAGGCGGAGACCTACGAAATGCAGGCGGCCTCTGGTCACTCCCATGACACTCATGACCATGAACATGGCGCGGAAAGCTGGGCGCCGAATGACGGCCTTGAGCGCACCGCATTTACACTCCTCACCAATATTATCGCCGCCATCGGCTTTGGCCTGTTGCTGTCGGTTGCCTTTGTCATTCTGGCCGCCAAAGGCCGTGCGGTTGATTGGCGCCGCGGCCTGATCTGGGGCTTGGCCGGATTCGCCATATTCAATTTTGCCCCGGCACTCGGCCTGCCACCGGAACTGCCCGGCAGCAAAGCGGCGGTGCTTGAAGGCCGCCAGGGCTGGTGGGTGCTGACGGTCCTCTTAACGACCCTCGGCCTTGGGCTGATCGCTTTCACCAAACCACTATATATACGCGCCCTTGGCGCTGTTGTGCTGGCCGTCCCCCATATCATCGGCGCCCCGGCGCCTGAGCATCATGGTGGCCTGGTGCCGACGGAAATGGCGGAGCGTTTTGTGTACGCCTCACTTGCCACCAGCGCCGCCTTCTGGCTCGCGCTTGGCGCCGTGACGGCGTTCCTGCACCAGTGCCTCGGCAGAAGGGGATTGGGTCGATTATCTTCCACTTGAGACCCGCAGCAGGGACGATCTGTTAGCGTCGCTGAGCGCGCCGAGCCGGCATTAACCAAGTCATCTAGCTAAACTCGGTTGATAGGCCAAAAATTACTGAGATTATCCATCATGCGTGCTTGAATCGGGCAAGTGATGGGTGTTGAATGATCTTCGCGTCGCGTTGTCAAATTTTCGGCAGATGAGCGCAATTTTTCTTTCAGCAAAGCTTACCAAAGCACAGGAATTCATGCAGCACCTAGGTCCTTTCGTCAGCCCACATGGGTTGGACTCGCTGGGTATCGAGCAAGTTCAAACCGCCTATTGGAATCTAACCACTCCCTCCCTTTACGAAGAAGCTATCCGCCGCGGCGAAGCCCGTGTTGCCAAAGGTGGCCCGCTTGTCGCCATGACCGGCATCCATACGGGACGCTCGCCAAACGACAAGTTTTTTACCCGCGAGGCCTCAACGGAAGAAGATATCTGGTGGGGCGACGTCAACCGACCGATCGATGCCGAGCGTTTTGCTAGTATTGAGAAGCGCGTGATGGCGCATTTCAGCGGCAAGGATGTCTTCGTACAGGATTGCTTTGCCGGCGCCGACCCGGCCTATCGCCTGCCGATCCGCGTGATTTCGGAATTTGCCTGGCATAGCCTGTTTGCGCGTAACCTGCTGATCACCCCGAGCCTGGAGGAATTGGCCAACCATAAGCCTGAATTCACCATCATCCAGGCGCCCGGCTTCTCAGCCGACCCAGCCACCGACGGGGTCAATTCCGAAACCTGTATTTTGGTCAATTTCGCCAAGCGCCTGGTCTTGATCGGCGGCACCTCCTACGCCGGCGAATGCAAGAAGTCGGTCTTCACGATCCTCAATTTCCTGTTGCCGGCCAAGGGCGTGTTGCCCATGCATTGCTCGGTCAACACCGGCAAGAGCGGCGATTCAGCGATCTTCTTCGGCCTCTCCGGCACCGGCAAGACGACGCTTTCCGCAGATCCCGAGCGCACCTTGATCGGTGACGATGAACATGGCTGGTCAGATACCGGCCTGTTTAATTTTGAAGGCGGCTGCTACGCCAAGATGATCAATCTTTCAGCCAAGGCGGAGCCCGAAATTCACGCCACCACACAAATGTTCGGCACGGTGCTGGAAAATGTCGCGAT
>Ga0209403_10004512_pt1 | contig 15114 bp, 10 predicted proteins | sample ArcticOcean_MG_C_8_FD_187440 | JGI IMG/M metagenome (GOLD analysis project Ga0209403, IMG submission 187440) | Marine microbial communities from western Arctic Ocean - ArcticOcean_MG_CB11_86 (SPAdes) (version 2) | ecosystem: Environmental > Aquatic > Marine > Oceanic | place: Arctic Ocean... | reverse complement strand
TGACTTCGATGGTGACCAGATGGCTGTGCACGTTCCGCTTTCACGTGAAGCGGTAAACGAAGCAAACCGCCTCATGCTTTCGACGAACAACATGCTTGCTCCAAGCTCGGGCTTCCCGATCGTTTCGCCAACTCTCGACATGGTTCTTGGTATGTACTACCTCACCGGTCTGGACAGCGAAGATCTGACTGCTGTTGAACGCGACGAAGAAGGCAACGCTAAGTACAAGACTTACGCAAACTTTGAAGACGCACGTTTTGCACACGACATTGAGCGTGTGAAACTTCGCGAGACGATCAGAGTTCGGGACGATAACGGCGAGTGGATTGAGACGACTGTCGGTCGAATCATCTTCAACCGTGCACTTCCTGAAGTTATGGAATTCCGCAACATTCTCTTCGACCGTAGCGCTATCGAATCGCTCGTATCTGAAGCTGTGAATGAACACGGAAACCAAGAGACAGCGAAGATGCTCGACCAGATAAAGGAACTTGGATTCAAGTTCGCTACGCAATCTGGTACGACAATCGCTATGAAGGACATTGTTGTTCCGCCGCAGAAGCAGTCGTTGCTTTCTGCCGCTGACACAAAAATCACCAAGCTCGAAGATCAGTACCTTGAAGGTCTGATCACCGATACAGAACGCTACAAAGCTACTGTAGAAATCTGGACCGATGTTTCGGACAAGATGACGAAAGCAGTAGAGGACACTCTGCCTAACTATGGCGGTATCTTCACGATGGCCAACTCAGGAGCGAAAGGTAACATCGCTCAGATCAAGCAGATGGCTGGTATGAGAGGGCTGATGTCTGACCCTAAGGGAAGAATTATTGAGATGCCGATTCGCTCCAGCTTTGCTGAGGGTCTATCGGTTCTTGAGTACTTCATTTCGACTCACGGAGCTCGAAAGGGTCTTGCCGACACCGCTCTACGTACTGCCGACTCGGGTTACCTAACTCGACGACTCGCTGACGTTGCGCAGGACGTGATTATCACGACTGGTGACGACCCAGGAGCGCAGGGCATCAGAATTGGGCACGATCCAACGGGTCTGCAGGCTCCGCTTGCAGAGCGCATTGTGACTCGGTACTTGTCTGAGCCAATTGTTAACCCTGAGACGGGTGAAGTTATTGCCGATCGTGATGATCTCATCACCCGGCCAATTGCTGAAGAAATTGTTGCTGCTAACGTGCAGGAAGCGTGGGTATTCTCACCTCTTTCCAGCACAACTCAGCGTGGAATTTCTCAGAAGTGCTACGGAGCATCGCTTGCTACCGGCGTGCCTGCCCTAATGGGTGAGGCTGTTGGAATCATCGCTGCTCAGTCGATTGGTGAGCCTGGAACACAGCTCACAATGAGAACGTTCCACACTGGTGGTATCGCCGGAAAGGACATCACGTCCGGTCTACCTCGTGTTGTTGAATTGTTCGAAGCTCGACAGCCGAAAGGAATGGCAATACTGTCGGAAATTGGCGGCAAGGTTGAACTTGCTCAGCTGCCAGAAGGCCGTGTAGTCAGGGTTATTTCGAGTGAGGCATTCTCAGAAGAAATGGACATTCCTAAGACTCATCGTCAGACCGTGAAAACGGGTGACTGGGTCGACGCGGGTGAAGCAGTTCTTTCTGTGAAGAAAACAGCTATGGCAGCAGCCGTGAAGGCTGGCGAAGGCGATGAACTCGCTGAAGAGATCTTTGCCCCAGTAGCCGGTACTGTTCAGGTGACTAAGACAGCTGTCCGAATCACTTGGAACGAGACCGACGAACGTGAATACGTTGTACCAGCTGCATCGGAAATTTCCGTTGCAGATGGTGAAATGATTCAGCCTGGTACGCCGCTTACAGACGGACCTAAGAACCCGCAGGACATTCTGCGAATTGAAGGCCAAGCTGCTGTACAGCGTTACTTGGTTGACGAAGTTCAGGCCGTTTACCGATCACAAGGCGTGCAGTTGCACGACAAGCACATTGAAGTGATCGTTCGACAGATGATGCGTAAGGTTCGAGTCGATAACCCAGGCGACAGCGATTTGCTGCCGGGTGAGTTGGTCGACCGACACGATTACGAATTCGCTAACAACAACATGCTGGCTGAAGGCGGAGAACCCGCAACAGCAAGCCCGGTTCTTCTAGGTGTAACGAGGGCTTCCCTCAACACCCAGAGCTTCTTGGCGGCAGCATCGTTCCAGGAAACCGCTCGAGTGTTGACAGAGGCCGCTGTAAACGGATCTGTCGACCGCCTGAACGGTTTGAAGGAAAACGTGATCATCGGACGTTTGATTCCAGCTCGACTGGATCTGACGGCAGAAGGTCGCGAGCGACTCGGCGTCAAGGAAGGTGAAGGGGAGTCCGGTCGACTTACCAGCTTCACTCAGGCTCCTGCGACGTTCGAAGAAGCTCTCGCAGCTATCGGTGGTGGTGGCGATCTGGTCGGCGTTGGTGCCGAGACAGGTCCTCCAGCTGGCGCGGATGCGGTAGCGGCTGCAGCGGCAGCGGTTTCTTCATCAAGCGCTCCTAAGGATGACGGTGGTCTTCAAGCTGCAGTAACGGCTTTGACCGACGCTGCTAACACTGGAGCTGAATCGTCTGACTCTAGCGACGATGACGCAGCACGAGCAGCTGAGGCTCTTCGTGCATCGACATCGACGGCTGAAGAGAGCGTTGAGCCTGCACCACAGTTTGTGGATGACGGCGACGCTAGCAAAGGCGACAGCTCGTCAGAGTAGTTCGCTTAGCTTCGTATAGAACGAATAATTTCGTAGCCCTCGGCCTTTTGGCCGGGGGCTAAGTGTTTCTGGGCATCTTCTGTTGTTTGACGATTCAAAGATGCCGGTGTCAGCGGATACGTTGAAGAAATTTCGTAGTTTAGAGGGTCCTCAGACTCAACCCAAGCCGGCCAACCTCGTTCGAAATGCGTGTAATTTGCTATAGCGGCATTGGGTTAGTTTTCATATAAAATTGAGCTTCGGTCAAAAGCCGAACATCCCTTTGGGGGCGGTTAGCTCAGTTGGTAGAGCGCGTCGTTGACATCGACGAGGTCACAGGTTCAAATCCTGTACCGCCCACCACAAAATCTATTTTTCGCAGATATAACATGTTTCATGAGCAATAAATCGCGCATACAACCAATTCCAGTGCCCGCTTCAAACGAGCAGCGTACGCTGGTTGAACGTGGCGCAACGGAGTGCAGCCCATATGGGCGCAGCACGGCCACTACGTAGGCACGCCGCCCCCACGCCATTCAACGCTCGGCGCCGTGCCCCCACTCCTACGTATATCACTTACTTATTCGTGACTGTCGACGATTTTTCGTGTGTCACGATCTGCACATCGAAACCCCAGATCACCTCTGGATAGCGTTTCGGCCTTTTGGAGCCTATTGCCATGGCAGACAGAATTAAATTCAAAGATCTATCACCTGCTGAAAAGCAAGATCACCGTGATCGACTGCGTCACTCGACAGCACACGTACTCGCTGAAGCAGTTACTAAGCTGTTTCCTGAGGCACAGTTAACTATCGGACCTCCGATCGAAGATGGCTTCTACTACGACTTTGCAGTTCCAGAGCCTTTCACTCCCGACGATCTAAAAAAGATCGAACTCGAAATGCGCGGTTCGATTAGAGCAAATACTGAATTTGTCGAACGAGAAACCAGCCGAGATGAAGCGCTCGAATTAGTCAACGATAACGAGTACAAAGTCGAGATTCTCCAGGGAATCCCAGCCGACGAACGAGTCACGTTCTGTAGTCACTCCGACGGAGCGTTTGAAGACCTTTGTCGTGGTGGTCACATGGCTCGAACAGGCGACATCAAGGCGTACAAGCTGCTTTCGGCCGCCGGAGCCTACTGGCGGGGTAACGAAAACAACGCAATGTTGCAGCGTATTTACGGCACAGCTTGGGAGTCACGTGACGCTCAGAAGGACTATCTTAAGCGAGTCGAAGAGGCTGAAAAGCGCGACCACCGCAAACTGGGTCGGGCGCTCGGACTGTTCTTCTTCGATCCGATCGCACCTGCGAGCCCGTTCTTCTTGCCTAAGGGCGCTCAGGTTATGAACAGCCTGATCGATTACGTAAAAGAGCTGTACGTGAAGTACGGCTATCAGGAAGTGATGACTCCGCAGATCTTCAACACTGAGCTGTGGAAGCGGTCGGGTCACCTCGATGCGTACTCGGAGAATATGTACTTCGTCGATGTCGATGAGCGGGAGTTTGGCGTAAAGCCAATGAACTGTCCTGCCGCGGCAATGCTGTACCTCGCCGATTCACATAGCTACCGTGAACTTCCGATGCGGTTGGCCGATTTTGGACGACTACACCGCAACGAGCGTTCTGGCGTAACGCACGGTCTGACTCGTGTACGTTCGTTTGTTCAGGACGATGCGCACATTTTCTGTACCCTTGATCAGATTGGTGACGAGATCAACTCGTTCCTTAAGATGCTGAGTGAGGCTTACGACACGCTCGGATTCGATAGCTACCGACTAGAACTTTCGCTACGACCTGAAAAACGTGTCGGCACTGATGAAATGTGGGACAAGGCGGAAGCTGCTCTTACTGAGCTATTGGACGCTTCAGGTGTTGAGTACACAGCAGAATCGGGAGAAGGCGCGTTCTATGGACCGAAGATCGACATCTTCGTTCCGGACGCTATCGGTCGGGACTGGCAGCTTGGAACGGTGCAGCTCGACTTTTCACTGCCTGAACGCTTCGACATGGAATATGCGGCTGAAGACGGTACGCGCCAGCGTCCGGTAGTTATTCATCGAGCAATGTACGGTTCGCTCGAACGATTCTTGGGCGTGCTCATCGAGCACCTCTCAGGAGCGTTCCCACTGTGGATGGCTCCGGTGCAGGCTGTGGTGGTTCCGATTGCTGATCGCCACATCGACTTCTGTAACGAAGTTGGCGCAAAGCTTAAGGCAGCCGGGATTCGAGTGAATGTCGATGATTCTAATGATCGTATGAACTCGAAAATCAGGCAGGCACAGCTACAAAAAGTTCCTTACATGCTTGTAGCAGGTGATCAGGAAATCGAAGCGGGAACGGTCGCAGTGCGAACACGTACCGGTGAGAATCTTGACCCGATGCCTGTTGATGAAGTCGTCGCCAAGTTCATCAAGCAAATCGAGGAACGCTCATAACTGAGCCTTTTAGGTACGCGATTTCACCAGAAAAAACTGACAATAACTAATAGGTCCTCAATTTGACGACCTATTAGTTGTTGTGTAGCCTCGAACCGCTTGTTACGCGTTCAGCGGACCATCTGAAATGATGCCGATTGAACGGTTCCCCCGGCGTTGTTTCTAGAGCAAATATTTTTAGAGCGTGGCTTCCTCGTGGATGTCACTATGGACCAGTAACCCCAAATGACATCTGACGACATCACGATATATCGAGGACTAACAGGCGTTTACTTCGACAGGAGTGATACGACCTTCATCGATGGAAAAAAAGGTGTTCTCGAATACCGGGGCTACAACATCAATCAGCTTGCTGAGCATTCGACGTTCGAAGAGACCGGATATCTGCTGATCCACGGCAAGCTTCCGACTCAATCTGAACTCAATGAGTTCGACGACGAGCTTAAGTCTGCCCGAGAGCTTCCGGAGAAAATATTCGATGTAATTGATCTGGTTAAAGACTCGCACCCCATGGATGCGCTTCGGACTGCCGTTTCTGCACTGGCTTCGTTCGATGAAGATCGCAACGACAATTCTCCTGAAGCAACGATCCGAAAAGGCAACCGACTTACTTCGCAGGTTCCTTCGATCGTGATGGCGCACCACAATATTCGCCAAGGCAAAGACCCGATCAAGCCAAGCACGACTCTGAATCACGCGGGAAACTTCCTGTACATGATGAACGGCGACGAGCCGAGTGCAGACACAGCGGCTTTGATGGACAAAGATTTTGTTCTTCACGCAGACCACGGTTCAAACGCTTCAGCTTTCACTGCCCGAGTGGTCGCCGGTACTGCCGCCGATATTCACGGTGCGGTAACTGCGGGAATCGCGGCTCTCTCAGGCCCTTCACACGGTGGAGCCGCCGAGAACGTCATGCAGATGGCAAAAGAAATCGGCAAGCCAGAAAATGCTGCCGACTATGTAAAAAACCTGCTTTCAAACCGTGAACGAGTCATGGGATTCGGTCACCGTGTTTACAAGGCAGAAGACCCACGAGCTGGTCACTTACGGGCTGGAGTAAAGAAGCTCAGTGAAGAGATGGGCCAGCCAGAGTGGTACCAGATCCTCGAAGCAGTGGTCGAGGCAATGCAGCCTTACGCTCGACGTGGAATTCACGTGAATGTCGACTTCTTCGCCGGTGTTATCTACTACCTGAACGGTGTCCCTCAGGACCTGTTTGTACCGATCTTCGCGGTTGGTCGAATTCCTGGCTGGACGATTCAGGTTGTCGAGCAGTTCCGCCACAACATTCTGATTCGACCTCTGCTTCAGTACACAGGCGAACACGACCTCCAGTACGTGCCTATCGCTGAGCGATAGGCGTTTGCTCCGGGCGTCACGTTAGTCGCGATCGTCACATCGATGACTCTGCTCCGCGGCGCAGTCTCCCTCCCACTCTGTGAGGAAGGACTCGTTTAGTCGCAGTGGTGACTTCAGCACTCTGGTCTGAGCTGCAATCTACCTACCCCCTAGCCCGTGCCTTCGGCTATTGGCCCGAAGGAAGAGAGGGAGGGCCGGACAGGTTCGTTCGTTCGTTCTGTCTCGCATATAGAATCTCGGGATGCTTTGGCATCCCGTTTTTTATTCCAAAAATCTATGACAACGCTCAATGACAACAACGACCTCGAACAGCGGCTGATCGATCACATCGCTCAGTACGGACCAATCACGTTCGACGCGTTCATGGAAGCGTCTCTCTACGATGAGCAACACGGCTACTATCCGAGTAGACGTATGCATCCTGGATCAACGCCAGTTGGTACCGATGGCGACTATTTCACCAGTCCTTCGAGCCACCCTGCCTTTGGGGCGCTTCTGGCACTTCAGCTAGAAGAGATGTGGCGAAATCTTGGCATGCCTGACGAATTCACGGTGGTCGAGATGGGCGCTGGCGATGGCGTGCTTCGATCAGATATCACCGAATACGTGCGACGTGAACTACCTGAATTCGACAATGCAATGTCATACGTTGCGACCGATCTAGCACCTCCTGCCGGGATCGGCGCGGTTATCGAGAACTCAGCGTTGCCGGTAGGAATAACCGGATGCGTGATTTCTAACGAACTGCTCGATGCGTATCCGGTCAATCGATTTGTAGTTCAGAACGGCGAGATTCGAGAAATATACGTCGACTATCAAGATGGCAAATTCGTGGAGTCGCTCGGCGATGTGAGTGAACCTGAGATTGCTGGGAGGGTCGACCCATTCCTTGGGTCACTCCCCGAGTTCTACCGAGGCGAAGTAAATCTGCGACTCGGCTATTGGGCCGATTCGGTTGCTGCGACTCTCGAACGTGGATACGTCATGACTATCGACTACGGCTACGACCGTCCTGAGTTGTACAAGCCAACCCGCATCGACGGATCATTACGCTGCTACTACCAGCACACTCTTGGTCAGAATCCACTAAGGCGCATTGGCAAGCAAGACATTACTGCCCACGTCGATTTCACAGCTGTCGATCACATGCTGATGGTTATGGGAATAGAACGGATCGGAAAACCTTCACAGCAAGAGTTCTTATCGAACTTGGGTATCGATGGATTTCTCAGTGAAGTTAACGAACGAGCGATGGCTGTAAAAATACCTCAAACCGAAGCTCAAGAAGATATCGCCGGGATCGGTTCACTAATCGATCCTGAAGGGCTTGGTCGTTTCAGGGTTGCGGTTCATTCCCGAGCGGCTGAGGACGACGGAGAGCGTTTACGGTCGCTAACGGGAGTCGTTGGAGGTGCACCGCTCACTGGCGGTCACAACGTTCCAACGCTGAACGGTTCGATTGCAGATCACGCCAGGCTACTCCGGGCAAGCAATCCTTTCGTTTCGTCCAGCCAGCCACAGCCGGGTGAAATGCCAACGTGGGAACAGCTATTCAGCGACGAACCATAGATGCTTGTTGCATCTGAATTGGTCCGTCCGTTATCGGTGGATTCAGGTTAAGATTTGATATGCCAGCAAATAAGAGTGTGCTTGGACAGGTTTGCCCGGCGTAATTAGTGGGCTGAGTTGATTTAACGATCGAGCTATCGGAGTTGATGTTGAGCGACGAATCACAAGACCAAATTCTTAAGAAAACCGTCCTTCACTCAACACATGTCGAATCGAACGCCAAAATGGTTTCGTTTGGCGGTTGGGACATGCCGGTGCAGTACGCCAATGGCATCATCGCCGAAATTAACGCAGTGCGAAACGTGGCGGGAATATTCGATGTTTCGCACATGGGTCGACTCGAATTTGAAGGCGAAGGCGCTGAGTCGTTTTTAAGCACGTTTCTTTCCGCTAATTTGCCCGTACTGAAGATAGGCCGCGGTAAGTACAACTTCATCTGCAACGAAGACGGTGGCATCATCGACGACGCTATGGTTTATCGCACGGACGATCAAAGTTTTTTGTTGGTGATCAATGCAGGAAACGCCGAAGTCGACATGGAGTGGATAAATCCGTTAATTGCGAAATCTACTGGCTTCAGCATGAACGTCGTGACCAACGAAACCGCGATGATTGCAATTCAAGGTCCAAAGGCAGTCGAAATCATAGATGGCCTGTCGAACGGCGAAGCTTCCAATATCCGGCGATTCCGAATTGGCAGTGCGACGGTCGCTGGCATCTCTGCCACGCTTGCGAGAACCGGTTACACAGGCGAAGACGGATTCGAAGTCATCGTGTCTGCCGATCAGGGCAAGAAATTGTGGAACGTGCTTCGCGAAGCGGGTGCGATCGAAAGTGGGCTTGGGGCACGTGATGTGCTTCGGTTAGAAGCCGGCCTGCCTCTTCACGGCAACGATTTGTCGACCGAAATAAATCCGTTCGAGGCTGGTTTCGGAAGATTTGCGTATTTTGAAGCTCCAAACTCAATTGCTGGCGCTGCGCTAAAACGTCTTTTAGAGACGGAAGCGAGTCGTGCGCTGGTTGGCTTCAAAATGATCGGTCGCGGCATCCCAAGATCCGGCCTAAATATCCATGAATATAACTTAGGCAACGTCGACGAATCGAACCTAATCGGAGTGGTGACATCAGGAACCCATTCGCCTACTCTTGACGGTGGTATTGGCATGGGCTACGTTGAGCAAAAGTACTCTGCCACTGGCACCAAGATCATCATCGATGTTCGAGGGCGACCTGTTGAAGCAGAAATTGTGGACATGCCCTTTTACAAACGCAGTTAGTGGATGGCTCGATTAGCTGGTTTACTGGTTACGAATTTGGCCTATATGTGGCCGATCAACGCCAAATAATAGCGACAGGAATGTGAACGCAGATGTACCCGGACGATCTCAAATATTCAAAAGAACACGAATGGGTGCGAATGAACGGCAACATCGCGGAAATCGGCGTAACCGTATTCGCACAGGAATCACTCGGCGATGTCGTGTTTGTAGATCTTCCCGATGTCGGTAGAGACGTCGCACAGTTTGCAAAATTCGGAGAAATCGAATCCGTGAAAGCAGTGAGCGACCTCTTTTCGCCAGTCGGCGGCAAGATCGTTGAAGTAAACGCCGCTGCTACTGACTCGCCCGAAGTAGTGAACGAAGAGCCTTACGGAACTGGTTGGCTGATCAAAGTTGAACTAGCCGACGCTTCGCAGCTTCACGATCTTATGGATTCCGCCACTTATCAGGCAACGTTGGAGTAACGACAACTTCAATGGCTTCATCTGCGAACACCTCCGTAAACCACCCGTACATCCCATCAACCGATTCCGAGCGAGCGGAAATGCTCGAAGTAATCGGTGTCGATTCTCTCGATGGTCTTCTTGGCGATATTCCTATCGAGCACAGGCACCCAAAGTTAGATATTGATGCCGGACTTTCCGAGCAAGAACTTTCGACCGTATTCGGATCGATAGCAGCAGAAAACGCCTCGTCATCAAGCGGGTATATATCGTTTTTGGGTGCTGGATCGTACAGTCACTACATTCCATCAACTGTGCGTTCGATTCTTCAGCGCGGCGAGTTTGTTACCGCCTACACGCCGTACCAACCTGAGGCCGCCCAAGGCACATTGCAGGCTGGATTCGAGTTTCAGACGATCATTTGTCAGCTAACCGGCATGGAAGTTGCGAATGCTGGGATGTACGACGGGCCAACGGCGTTTGCGGAGGCATGCCTGATGGCAGCTCGGGTTACGAAGCGAACGAAAATTGGAGTGCTTTCGACAGCAGATCGTAGATTGCCAGACACGCTTTTGGCGTACTCGAAGTACCAGGGCATTGAGATCGTTGAAATTTCAACCGATGCAACAGAAATTCCCGATGATCTCGCATGCATCGGAATTCAAAGTCCGAACTTCTTTGGCGAGATCGAAGATGTCGAACGGCTAACCAATCTGGCACATGAAAACGGCGCACTCTCGGTCGTGCACGTGAACCCGACTGCGCTTGGCATGTTCAAGGCTCCCGGCGAGTTCGACGTAGACATCGTGACGGCCGAAGGGCAACCGCTCGGAGTGCCGATGGCGTTCGGAGGCCCGTACGTCGGATTGTTCGCCTGCAAGAAGGCACACATACGTCAGATGCCGGGTCGAATTATTGGCCGGACGACTGATACGAAGGGACGAACCGGGTACGCGCTCACTCTCCAGACCCGCGAGCAGCACATCAGACGCGAGCGGGCGACTTCGAATATTTGCACAAGTACGCAGTTGATCGGTTTGATGGTCACTGTCTACACAGCAACACTCGGCAAGCAAGGAATCAAAGATCTGGCGAGCCTTTGCTACCAAAAGGCGCACTACGCTGCATCAGAAATCAATGGTCTCGACGGTTTTTCTGTCGAGTCGTTGGGCTCTGGCGGCACGTTCTTCCACGAGTTCGTTGTTACTTGCCCGGATTCTGTTTCGCAGATCAACGCTGCATTATTGGATAAAAAAATCATCGCCGGACTGGATATATCCGATCGTTCGAACAACGGGATGCTCGTATGTGTGACCGAAACGAGTTCAAAGGCTGATATCGATAAATTTGTTCAAGCTCTGAGCCAGATCGAGGCTTCAGCATGACCATTTCTGCAAATGCTGGTGACATTGATCGCCGGCTATTGATGGATCGCTCAGTAACAGGCCGCAAAGCGTTTACTCTTCCTGATTCTGATGTTCCAAAACAGAACCTTCCCGATTCGTCGTTCTTGCGTGACCACGTTGAACTACCAGAAGTCTCGCAGCTCGAAGTGATTCGATACTTCTCGGTGCTGAGTCAGCTGAACTTCTCGATCGACACGAATTTCTACCCACTTGGGTCATGCACGATGAAGTACAACCCGAAGATTAACGACGAACTGTCGAATCTGCCGGGACTTGCTGACATTCATCCATTGCAGCCTGACGAAACTGTTCAAGGCGCGATCTGTCTTCTAAAGAATCTTCAAGACGATCTTGGCGAGATCACTGGACTTCCCGGCGTTTCGCTTGCACCGCTTGCTGGCGCACAGGGCGAATACGCAGGGCTACTGATTGCACGGGCGTACCACAATGCTCGAAATGACTCGGCTCGCACGGTTGCAATCATTCCCGACTCCGCACATGGCACGAATCCAGCCTCGGCTGCGATGGCCGGACTGGACGTGGTTACTGTTCGCTCGGACGATCAAGGCAACGTTGATGTCGAAAATCTTCGCGAATTGACCAACGAGAACACGGCCGTATTCATGCTCACAATTCCCAGCACACTGGGGTTGTTCGAGCCAAACATTCTCGAACTAACCAAGATCATTCACGATGTAGGCGGACTCGTTTACGCCGACGGGGCGAACTTGAACGCATTGCTTGGTCTGGTGAAACTTGGTGACCTCGGTGTCGATATCTGCCATTCGAACCTGCACAAAACGTTCTCGACGCCTCACGGTGGTGGTGGACCAGGCTCCGGACCTGTGATGGTTACTGACGAACTGGCAAAGTTTTTGCCGAAGCCTGTCGCAGAGAAGACCGACGATGGCTACGTTCTGGCAACTCCAGAAATGTCGGTAGGGTCGATCAACGGATTTCATGGATCGTTCTCAATTGCTGCTCGTGCCTACGCTTACATCAAGGCGCTCGGGCTCGAAGGGCTGCAGTCTGTATCTGAGAACGCAATCATTAGTGCGAACTATATTCAGGCGAAATTGCGAGATAAATACGATATCGCAGCTGATCGTTACTGCATGCATGAGACGGTTCTTTCGGCGGCTCGCCAGAAGAAGCGCGGAGTTGCTGGTCTGGATATCGCAAAACGCCTGTTGGACTTCGGTATTCACGCACCAACCATGTACTTCCCGATGATCGTTGAAGAAGCGCTTATGGTTGAGCCTACGGAATCGGAATCGAAGGAAACTCTCGACCACTTCATAGCGGTCATGCGACAGATCGACGATGAGGTCGATTCGGAGCCTGAGCTTGTTCATGAAGCACCGCACGATTTGCCGGTAACCCGACTCGACGAAGCCACGGCAGCACGCAATCCAGTACTTCGCTGGACAGCCGATTAGTTCGTTCTTTCGGTTTTCTGTTCGTGCTCGAATCGCTTTCTTGACCGTACGTCAGTAACCGGTAGTGCGTTCGTTTTTGTCACCCCGAAATGAATTCAGGGTGACATTGGAATATCTTGGTCGAGCGGACGTATTTCACTCACCACTTCTGCTATCACACCGGTAAGCTTGCCAGGAATTCGAGTTTTTAGAACCTTTTCGAGAGTAGCTACGCCGAATGCCGCACCGAATGATTGTCGATACCCACGTTCATATTTGGGAGATGCCGCCGATTGCACCGATCGGCCCGAGCGCACCCAATTTCACATCGAAGCCTAAAGCTCACGGTAACGCGGAACTTCAGTTGGCTGATATGGGCGCTAACGGAGTCGACAAGACTGTTCTAGTTCAGACATCATTTTCAACTTGGGACAACGAGTACGTAGCGGCATCGGCGATCAAGTATCCAGATCGATTCGTTTCAATGGGACTAGTCGATCCGATGGACGAGCGTAACGCAGCGCAAGCCGTCTATTGGATGGACGAACGCCAGATGCAGGGTTTTCGATTTCATCCGCAATACTACTCGGAAGTCGATATTCTCAAACGGTCAGAGAACGACGCTATGTTCAAAGCGATTGAACAACGCGAAGGCATCGTCCAGATCCACAACCGACCCGAGCACGCGCATCAGCTCGACTATGTTGCAGCGAAGTACCCGGGAATCACTTTTTTGATCGACCATATGATGTATCCCGAGCCGAATATGGCTCCGAATTGGGATCAATACAAGCCGGTTTTGGAGCTTGCTAGTCACGAGAATGTTCTGATGAAAATTTCAGACACTCACAATCGCTCGGAAAGCGACCAGCACCCGTTCGCCGATATGCACGACGTGATTAATATGGCGATCGATGCGTTCGGAATCGACCGAGTGATGTGGGGCACTGGATATCCGGGCTATCACCGGGTCGAGCACGGCTGGCTTTCTCTCGCCGACGAACTGAAATTAGTGCGAGAAGGCTTCGATTGGCTGAGCCAAGAAGAGCAAGATAAGTATCTTGGCGAAAACGCAATGCGCATTTGGGACTGGGGTTTGGTCTAATAACCTTCGTTGTTGACCTAATTTGATCAAGTGTTTATGCTCGCGAACTTGATTGTCACAGGTCATGGAGAGCACTTTTTGACAAGTAGAACGAAGGCGATTGACGAGAAATTCTGTGGATCGTGCGGTGAACCGATAAAAATCGCCGCAGAAATTTGCCCACACTGTGGTGTTAGGCAGTTTGATCCGCCGAGAGTGCACTCGGACAGTGCCGGTAAAAATAGAGTTTTAGCAATTGTGCTTGCCCTATTCTTAGGTGGATTCGGTATTCACAAGTTTTACTTGGGCAAACCGGGACAAGGCATTCTGTATCTGGTTTTCTTTTGGACTTGGCTACCGGCAATCATCGCGTTGGTTGAAATGTTCAGATATCTTTTTATGTCCGACGAAGAATTCCAAGCTAGATGGCCGTAACGCGGCCCAATTATTCATCACGAAACGGTAGCGACACATGGCACTTCAACCGGGTACTCAGGCACCAGATTTCACTTTGGCAAGCCATTCAGGCGAGGTAAAACTCTCCGATCTTCGAGGCAAAACGGTGGTTGTCGGGTTTCATCCGGCTAGCTTCACCGGTGGCTGACTGAACCAGGTGCGCGGGTTCCGCGCAAACTACGATAAGTTCGTTGCTCTCAACACTGAGATCATCGAGATTAGTGCTGATCCTGTTCCTGTTCAAAAGGCGTGGGCTGCGAGCATGAAAGAGGATGGCAGCGACGAAGACGGTCAGGTGCCGTTCCCGATTGCTAGCGATTTCTGGCCCCACGGCGAAGTGATCAAAGCGTTCGACGTGTTCAACGAAGGCACCGGTAAAGCCAAACGATCGGTGTTCATCATCGATGGCGAAGGCATGATTCGATGGTCGAACGTCTACACCGACTCGATCCCAGCCTCGGGCGAACTGCTCCACGAAATCGAGAATCTCTAGGGTCCATAGGCGAGTTGTTTGAGAGATCGATAGTGTGTTGATTGGGTTGCGACAGGATGGCTTCAGTTCGTTCAAAGTAAGCGGAGTTAAAAGTGACTGCGATGCGGAAATTGAACAAATTTGCGTTCGGAATGGCGGCATCTGCAATCATAGGGTTGTTTCGATTCGCTTTTGCCGCGTGGATCTTCTATTCCACCCTCGTGCTCTATCCAAATGATGACAATTTTTCGATGTTAGGAATATTGGCGACGCTGGGTGTGAGCTCATCGATTCTCTCGCTATTGGTATGGCGGCGAATATCGGGACAACTTTTCGAAACCAAGTTTGTGCACGTCCTTGCAGCTCTAGTCGCAATCCTGTGGCTTCCGCTTTTCTTGCTGTCCCCGTCGATGGTGGTGTTCTTCTTGATTGCCGTGGTACTTTTGGCGCTGAACGTAATGTTCGGTCGACAACTCACCGGCA
>Ga0209403_10004510_pt1 | contig 15116 bp, 16 predicted proteins | sample ArcticOcean_MG_C_8_FD_187440 | JGI IMG/M metagenome (GOLD analysis project Ga0209403, IMG submission 187440) | Marine microbial communities from western Arctic Ocean - ArcticOcean_MG_CB11_86 (SPAdes) (version 2) | ecosystem: Environmental > Aquatic > Marine > Oceanic | place: Arctic Ocean... | reverse complement strand
TTTCCACCACGTGTACAGTCCGGCGAGCCCCATCCACGAACCATCCTTCAAGTCGATCCAGTACGGCGCCTTTGTATCCCCTTCTCGCTTCCATTCGTAGAACCCACCGGCGGGGACAATGCAGCGCCGCTTCTCGAACGACCGCTTGAACATGCCATTTGATTGTACGGTCTCTGCACGTGCATTGATCGGTGTGTTAATAGACTTACCATTTGATCCCAGGGCGGTCCGGCCCCTCATTGATTCGGTATAAGGCGGCATGATGCCCCAACGTACTGCACCCGCCATGCGGTCGCCATTCTTCTCGATAATCACCGGCACTTGATCGGTCGGCGCGACGTTGTAGCGCGGCATCAGCCCGGCCCAGTCGATGCCGGACTCGAGGTCGGCGCTGACATCGAAGGCTCGCTTCATCGCCTCATGATCCTGTGGCAGACCAAATCTTCCACACATGGTACTTTTTCCTTAGCTTCCCCTACGTGGCCTCCCCTAGGGGACTCAACGGGCCTCTACGGATGCGGACTCTGGTATCTCTCATGTACGCTGTGCTTGGGAGCTTCTCCCATGCAGCAGTGGTCGCCCCGACACCGGGTGGGGCGCATGCGACCACTGCCCCGATATCCCCAAGCCTCGCTGACACCTCTGCCGAATCTGCGTTCAACAACGTATTTTGGAAACTCAACCCGCCTTCACTCTGGACTCAAACCGGGCTCACACCTTAGACTCGCGCCTGCGCGGTACCCTGGATGTCATCTACTCAAGGGAGACTGCTATGGATGATATGAACGTTCGAGTACAAGGCGATGGCGAGACGATTGCCCTTCTCGACAAGCTGGTCGGCACCGGCATGTTGGAGGAGCTCGTCAATCCCGATGTCGAAGACCGTTTCTACAGGATCACCTCGGTCGTGGACCGGTTCCTGGAGAGGCCCCACGAGCTTGCGAGGCTCGCAGGAAATTCGAACCTGGCCGAAACCAACTAGCCTCTCCTTTGTCGGCTCACTCCGACGTGCCGTTTTGGCCGAAGGCCGACCCAAACGGGCAGTGGCGGCGTGAGTACGTACGGCCAGGCTCAGGCCGGCCGTCTAGGGGCTACTGCGGTGTGCGCCTTTGAGTCGGGATCCTTGGGGTTGCCCCCAAACAGAATGTAGGCCATGTCGTCGTCTCCAACATTCTCGGTATAGTGAGGGAGACCGGCCGGGGTGAAGACCCAGGCACCTTTTCCAACTATCCGCTCCTCGTCGCCGACGCGCATCTTCGCCGTACCCTTAAGCACGTAGTAGAACATCGATGTCTCATGCGGATGGCTTTCGTACACGCCGCCCGGTGCAAAGGTGTTGACTCCGATGAATCGGTCGTAGGTCTCAATACCCGCAGGTGGGTTCTTCAGCGACACGTGATTTAGCTGGTTGTAGTGCTCACCATCGAGTCCAACCAGCGTCGCCGAGGCGTACTCATCGGACCAGTCCAGCCATTCATCTTCGGTGAATATATACTGCGGCATCTCCCCCCTCCCCTTTTTTTGTCATCTAGACATTAACTCGCTACACACGGTATTCATGTCCACGACCACCCGAGGGTAGCAACGGAGTCGCTCCTCATCAACCACGCTCGGCCGACTTGCTTCATCGGTCACCCTAGGCAAGGTCGCCCTAGTGAGATCCGATGGTACACTGTAGCCCGCCAAACCAACAACGCCCTGCAACGACTTGGGCCTGTGTCCCTGGATAGCCCCCTCCAATCGCGATAAGGAGATCCTCTGGCAATGACCATCGATATAGGCTCCGACCGCCAGCTTTTTCTCGACGACCTGTTCTTCGAGTCCCGTTCGGGCATTGAGTTGAAGATGCACAAGCCCCGCGCCGAGGAGGTTATCTTCCAGCGCGATAAGCCCTGGGAAACTCGCAGCCTGGACACACCCTGCATCGTCCGGGACGGCGATCTGTATCGCATGTGGTACCGCGCCGACCAGGGCAGCCGCAGCGATCGGAATGAGAGCGGCTCTTGGCTCTGTTACGCGGAGAGCAAGGACTGCATCAACTGGGACAAGCCCGAGCTAGATCTCGTCGAATACGAAGGATCCACAGCCAATAATATCGTGTTCCCGGCAGAGGGCATCGGCGGCTTTACCGTCAAGAACCCGTCCGTCCTGATCGACCATGCCGCGCCCTCCGACGAGCGCTATAAGATGGTTGCCAGGACCGTTGGCGTCAAACCCACCACGATGTGTGGGTTCGTCTCCTCGGACGGGCTTGTCTGGCGCTCAATAGAGACGAACCCGATCCTGACAGACGGGCCCTTCGATTCGCACAATATCGTCGTGTGGGACGACGACATTTCGCGCTACGTGATGTATTTGCGAGGTACCGACGAATCGGTCGCAGGCCCGTTCAAGGGTGGCCTCAGAGCAATTCGCAGAAGTGAATCAGAGGACTTTCGGAACTGGTCGCCGCCAGAGATCGTGCTGGCGGCCGACGAGGATGACCCGGCCGACTTCCACCTCTACACGAACGCCGCGGTCAAGTACCACCGGGCGGCTCGTGCGTACCTTATGTTTCCGATGACGCTCTACGATGAACGCCACTACCCTGCAGCCCCGTTCCACGGCCTCTCGGACGTGATATTCGCGTCGAGCAGAGACGGTGTCTCATGGGACCGGCAGTTCAGGGAGCCGTTCATCACGCCAGGATTGGACGAGCGCAATTGGTGCGACCGGAACCCAATGATGGGCGCTGGTATCGTGGAGACTGGGCCAGACGAGCTTTCGATGGTGTTCCAGGAGCTGCACAAGGCCGAGGAAAGCCGGTTCCGCCGGTGTACGCTGCGGCTGGACGGATTCGTATCTGCAAGCGCTCCCTATGCCGGGTGGAGTGAGTTCATCACGCCGCCGATGATCTTTGCAGGTTCCATCCTAGAGCTTAACTACTCCACTAGTGGTGGTGGCAGCATTTATGTCGAGCTCCAAGACGAGACCGGTTCGCCAGTCCCCGGATTCACCCTCGACGACTGCCCCGAGATCTTTGGCGATCTCACCGCAGGGGACGTGGTCTGGGAAGACGACCCAGACCTGAGAGCCCTCGCTGGCCGCCCAACAAAGATGCGCATCCGCATGCGAGACGCGGACCTCTACGCGTTCCGATTCCGCCGCTCCGAATAGGCATCGCCGATAGCGATTCGGGAACCTGCGGCTGTGCCCATAATGTACGGGTTATGCGCAGGTGCGCCAACGGTGTATAACCTGATAGCGCCCGTGCTGTATCCGTGCACCTATCGGCCTCCACCCACTTCGCTGACATCCTCGTAGCTCCACCCATACATGCGCACGTGCCAGCCCTCATTTGATTTAAGGGGCACGGGCAGCCCTCGCTAGACCATCACATGGCTTGGGCGTGTGTGACGATCACAACTCGTACGTATCCATGGACACCAACGCCTCCTAGCGAGGTTGGTGTCTCCACACAGAGGTCACGTCAATTGGGAACGTCCAGCGCTATTCCTTCGTCCATATTATATGCACACAATCCGTACAATATGGCGGGCCAGTACTACGTTGCAGGGAGGCGGTGGAGGCGTAAATAGGGGTTCGATGACGACTATCGCAGCACGTGATCGAAGAGAGGACGGACGACATCAGTGCGGATTTTGTCCGCATGGCTCACGCAGGCGCATCGAGTGATCGGAATTGACGGGGACACGCTGATACACACTGCGGACTTCAAATTTTGGCCGGAATCACGCACGCTTACTGTATGCTTATTGCACCTACAGAGAACGTGGCGTATAACGAACTAATTCCATACTATATCCGCGCCATTTCTCTCTTCATTTGGTCCAGTCCCATAGGCCCGAGGTTCAGCGCACGGGTATGGAACTGCTTCAGATCAAACTGGGCTCCGGCGCGAGTTTTGGCGTCGGATCTCGCATCTAGCCATGCCCGCTCCCCGACCTTGTAGCTGATGGCCTGCCCCGGCAATCCGAGGTATCTGCTAATTTCGCTCGCCACAAACTCGGGGGGGAAGTGGCTTCGCTGTTGTATGAACTCTAGTCCCAGTTCCGGAGTCCAAGTCGCTCCAGAGTGAAAACTCTCGTCTGTGGGTATGGGAAGTTGCAGGTGCATCCCGATGTCTATGATCACGCGGACGTCGCGCAGCGCCTGGGCCCGCAACATGCCGAGGTAGTAGTCGGGGTTGTCCAGATACCCCAGCTCAGCCATTAGGCGCTCTGCATATAACGCCCAGCCCTCCCCGTGCCCGGACACCCAACCCATCAGCCGCTGGAAGCGCGACAGGTCCTCGGACAGGTACTTCGTAACACCCTGCTGAAAATGGTGTCCCGGAACGCCTTCATGGTATGCGATAGAGACCTCGCCCCATAGGGGAAAACGGGTCTTTCCGCCCGTGGGATACCACGTCCGTCCGGGCCTGCTGAAGTCTTCTGAGGGGGGCGTGTAGTACATGGCAAGTGCGCCGCCTGGGGGGGCTATTAATGCCTCAACGGTCTTTACCTGTTCTGGAATGTCAAAATGTGCGCCATCCATCTCTTCGATGGTCTTATCCTGAAGGTCCTGCATCCACTGACGAAAGGGTTCGACACCGTCTACAGCACGTCCGGGGTCGGACTCCAGGAGTTCTTTCGCCGCCTCTACACCCTTACCTGGAAGTATTTTCTCTGCGGTTTTGTGCATTTCACTCTCGACCCAACGCAACTCCTCCCAGCCCCAAGCATATGTCTCCTGCAGGTCCAACTCACTGCCGCAGTAGACGCGGGCGGACCTACTGTACCGTTCGGCACCAACAGCGTCTCGTTCGTCCGCAGCAGGCGCGTAGTCGTCACGAAGGAATTTGGCAAGCTCCAAGTACGCCCGAGCCGCCACTCCCGCGGCCTGTTCAATATCTTGTCTCAGCGTGGTAGAGTCCACTTCGGAATCGACGTACGCGGAAAGCAGGCCGGCAAAAAACGAAGACTGCCCCGCGACGCCACCACTCCAAAGATCCGCCTGAACGGCACATTCCACCGCCTGTCTGCGTGCCCCTGCCCTACTCTGCTGCAGACCTTCCTTTAGTGAGGCTTGATAGCCAGCCAACCCCTTGGGGACCAGCGCCATACGAGAAGCGATATTGTGCCAATCCTCCTCGGTCTCGGTGGGCATCAGGTCGAATATCATTCGTAACTCTTGCACTGGGGAGCCCAGGATATTGAGATCGCGCAGATGCTCGCCGTCCTCGAACAGCTCCAGACTGGTCGTGAGTGACTCTCGCATCGAGTCAGCAGCAACCCGATCCCGCTCACCTTCGACAGGAGCGGCGTCGAGCTGAACCAGGGTATCGCGATTGATTGAGGCTACCTCGGCGGCCCCATCCGGCGAAAAATCTGCCATACCTCCGTCATAACCAGGCACACCTAAGGCGGTCGCTAGCAAGGGATTTTGAGCGGCCATCCGCTCTACGTAGCTATCGGCGACATCGTATATCTGTGACACCATTGCCTCCCGAACGACTGCAAGGAATCCTTGCGGCCGCTTGGACCTCGTACCACCCCAAAGAAAATAAGGAGATAGAGTATTTATGAGGGCACCCTCGCACACCCGGCATATGGGCTTTGCCCCTCTACACACCCAATCCTGAGCTACGAGGCAAACATACCATTGCGAAAGACCCTGCCATACCCCCACAAAAGGGGCTACCCCCCTCTAGTCGACATCGTCGCCCCAGGCCGACATTTCGGCTCGCAGATCCTCGTCCATACCCATCTTGTAGGCTTCGAGGGCGTTGTCGATGTGGGCAGGTTCGCGTGCACCCACCAGAATTGTTGTAATCGCTGGATTGGACATCGTCCAGGCCATGGCCAGGCGTGTCATCGGCACACCCAATTCAGCTGCCTTACTCCGCAGTCTGTCCACGATCCGAAAATTGCGGTCGTTGAAGTAGATGTCGGCGTGCGCCGGCATGATGTCGAAGCGCGTTCCCTTAGGAATATCGGCCCTGTTCGGTGTGTACTTTCCGGTGAAGAAGCCGGCGCCTAGGGGGCTGAAGGGCGTAACGGCTATGCCCTCCTTGATGCAAAGGGGCAACATGTCGTTTTCGTCGTCGCGCATGCCCAGGTTGTATCCAGGCTGCGCAATCTCGAACCGAGGCCAGCCACGGGTCCGGCTGATCTCTAGCGCCTCCCGAAGCTGGTCCCCGGAGTGTTGACTGCAACCGATGACCTCTGCACGGCCCTCCGAAACCTCTTCCGCTAGGGCGCCCAACGTCTCATCCATCGGAGTTTCCGGGTATGGTCTGTGCAGCTTATAGATATCCACGTGATCGGTCCCCAGCCGATCCAGGCTGTCCCGGAGGGCTCGATGAACATTCTCGGCAGTACCACCGCTGTTGAATTTGGTCATCAGGGTAATGTCGTTTCGGACTCCGGTCTTCCTCAGCCATCGACCCACTACCATCTCCGACGAGTGCATCTCACCGGTCTTCTCGCGCTCGTCGTCGATACCTAAGCTATCCCGACGCACGGTGCGAGAATTGCCCCCCCCGTAGCCCTCGGCGGTGTCGAAGAAGTTGAGCCCCTTTTCGATGGCGTAGTCCATCACACGATAGGAGTCTTCCTCACCTATCTCCCGACCAAACGTCACGCACCCCAGGGCCAGCACCGGAATGGTTCGGCCCGTCCGTCCAAGCGGCCTTCGTTCTAAAGTATCAGTCATTCCAATCTCCATTCCACATGATTAACAGCTTTCAGACGATCATCCAAAAGGGTATCTGAGAAGGGGCACCACGTCTAGCGTGCGGGAGGCATCCCAACACCCATATGCTACAATCGCAGCCGTATCCAGACTCGCGGAAAGAGGCACATTTATGGCAGAAACCATTCCCCCCGGACGTCACCTCGGCCTGGAGAGAACGTACAACACGAGAGACATCGGCGGCTACCCTACCGAAGACGGCGGGACGACCCGCTGGAAGGTATTCCTGCGCTCAGACAACATGCACGACCTATCATCTGCGGATCAGGACGCCCTGATCGACTTTGGCATCCGTACCGTCGTCGACCTGCGAACTACTTGGGAGACGAAAACGACTCCTAACGTATTCGCCAACTCGGATCGAGCCCGGTACGTTTGGCACAACATCATCGGGGACGAGCGGACCTCCAGCACCCAGGATGTCGTCACCGGCGTGCCCTCCGACAAAATCCAGCGTGCGTACACCTCCTGGCTCGACCACAGGCAGGACCAAATTGGCGCTACCTTGAGCACACTGGCCGAACCCGACACGGGCTCGGCCATCTACCATTGCGCTGGCGGCAAGGACCGCACGGGCGTGATAAGCGCGCTGCTCTTGGACATAGCGGGCGTATCCCGGCAGACGATCGCAGAGGACTACGGGCTGACGGGCCGTTATCTGCATCAGCGTAACCTAGACAGCGCGACCGACAATGGGGAAACGCCCCTGGCAACATGGCAGCTGTACCAGGCCGAGTTCTGCCCTCCTGAGGGCATGATTAAGACCCTACAGCACCTGGACGACAACTACGGCGGTGTCCTGCCGTACCTCGAGACCATCGGCCTCGACACAGCCCAAATCGGGGTGCTGCGCGAGGCCCTGAAGGGGTAGACCCTACACTATAGCCTCAGTCGACGATGGGCTGGGCGATGATCCAGAGGCTGCTGGCTGTATATATCACCATGAGGGCCAGCATCGGATACTGGCCCCGCAGCGCCCTCTTCCTATCCTGACGGTAGTCGGCGCGAAATTCGTGGACTTCTGCCATAGATATGACATGGGCCACGAATACCGACACGATATGGCCCAGAACAATGGCGCCCACCGACAGGTACCACACGAATTTCGCGTTGATCACCGTCAGGTTTAGCCGGTAGTCGGCGGTCCCAAGTACATCCCAGCCCTGCCCAAACGGGTCCGATGCCAGCGGTATGATGAACTGTCCCTGGATGACCAGCAGCGAGATGAAGTGGGCCATGTTGTACGCCAGGGCTATCGGCACAAGCGAGAACACGAAGGTCCGGGCCACCTCCTGAACCGATGCCGGCGTACCAGAGAGTCGCCCGACTCCCCACGAAAAACCCAAGTACACCACCATGAAGGCCAGAGGCACTAACAACAGTCCCAGCGTGTTGACGGCAGACGTCGTGTTGCCGCCGAACGTTGAAATCGGTGAGTAGACAAGGTTCTGGAAGTCTAGCCACAGAGGCGTCTCGGATAATCCGTCGAACGTCACCGTGGCCAATGCCAGCACAACAAAACACGCTGTGGCAAGCGACACACGTTTTGGAAGCGTGAGACCGACTCCATAGGGCCGTAGGTTCAACTCCCGGTCCACTCTCGCGGCTCTCTCGAAGCAGGAGTAGCAGTCGACGCACTCCTCGTCGAGACGGCAATCGGATTCGCAAGAACCGCACACTCGGCGATTCGCGACCCTCACCTCTGTGGGCGAAAATCGCGAGAAAAATCCGAATAGAACGGAAAATGCCTCGCCTCTTGCAAGCCACCTTTGTTTGCCAAAGGCCGCCATGCCGGCCCAGGTGACGATGGAGTAGAGCACGATCATCATGCCCAGGTTGAACGGCTTTGCGGCACTCGGGTAGGCGTTTTCCGCCCAGGCAAATGCGAGAAACGCCAACAGGGCCGGCCACATGTCCCATCGAGACGGGTAGGCGAAAATCGCCGACCCTCGACTGCCCCCCGCCAGACCTTGAACCCAGTCGTAAACGATCGCCCAGGGGTTCAGTAGTCTCCACCAATTCCCCAGAAGGGCGGATGCATAGCCCATCCCAACCCACCAGATAACCCATACGAAGGTCGGGGTTAGGTTCTCGAGGGGCCGATCAATGCCAAACAGCGCGGCTCCGACGACGAGTCCGAACAGTACAACGGACGCGAGCCTGACAAGAAAAAGCAGGATCGGACTCGCAATTACGACATCCAGTAATGGAGTCCGCAGCAGGTTGTAGCGGGGATACCTCATGCCACCGGATCCAGCACGGACAAACAGGCCAATCACCACGAAGGAGAGGGCGACTGTGGCCGCAGCGCCAACAATAAAAAGGTCAAGGGGGACCGGCAGGTCGTACCGCTCCCCGAACCCGTGGGCATAGGCCGTCCCCACGGCCAGGCCCACGAAAGCTATCGCCAACAGAACTGAGCTATATATTTTCATGGCTGCCCTATCTCGGGTGGACCTCTAGGGAACCCAGCTGGATTTCATCTCCTTCTCCCTCGTCGTGATCGTCCTTCATCTCCGCCATCCCTTCGCTCGAGGCCGCCATCATGCCGCTGATAACCATTGCTTGCGTATCGTCGACGTTAGTCCAGACTACTGTGGTGCCCAATCCCACCGACACTACAGAGGGCTCGAAGGAATCCGCGCCCATATTAATCGAGACTATTGCCTTGGATGCCTCGTCTCCATCAACCATAATCGAACCTTTGACCTCGTGGTTCATGTGGTTGTGGAAGGGTATTACCATCCCTTCATGATCTTCGGATAATTCAAAACGGAAGCTTTCGCCTTTCGCCAGCAACCCCGACTTGAAGATGGCGCCATGATCCTTTTCGTCCATGTGGTCGGCTCCATGTAGAGTCAACTTGAAGGACCCGGTAGCATCGGCTTTGAACACTACTATGGTCTCCTCGTCGGGGCCGACATCAAACTCCTCGTCGTAGCCGTGGAGATGGACCGATCCGCGCTCATCGGATGCAACGCTAAGGGTCACCGTATCGCCTTGATCGACCTTAATGACAGGCGGATCCAGGGTCAGGGCTCCATGTTCAATCGACAGCTCAAAGAGACGGTCCTCCGGCTCCGAAATGCCGCACGCAACCATGGCCATAGTGGAAACCGCCACCGCCATAAGCAGAATGGATATAAATTTGGTTTGTTTTTGTTGGTTCAACGGATTCTCCTAATATGTCTCAAGGGATCAATGGGCCCGACCTCTACCCGAAACATTTCGTTGCTGCTTCAGGAATACGCGGACCGAAAGACCTAGGACCAGCAGGAACGCCACTAGCCCAACAATCGTCAGTATTCCGGCGATTGGGCTTACTGACGTCACCTCGATTTCAATCTCGGTGCTGGCGTCACCCAACTCACCGCTGACGTCGATTGTGAATTTCCAGGTCCCTACCCTGTTGACAGAGGTGTTGATATCGTAGAAAGTCCGGTCGAGCGGATTCTTTTCGGCCACAATTGGACCGAGGTCAGGGACCTCCGACCCGGGGCCAGCCCCGACGACCGAGACCTCCGCATCGAGTAGATATGCGCCACTCGACTCGTCCGAGACGCTTATCGTTAAGTGGAGATTGCCGACTACCGGGGTCTCCGGTATGGTGCCGATGGCCAGTGTGTACGGCCCGGCGCTCTGAGTGACGAAATTCTGCACGCGCCCGTTCGCGAACGCGGGAACTGACACGAGTAAGAGCGCCACAGAAACGGCCAAGCCACTCAACACGGCAAGTCGGGCGTGGGACATCAAAAGTGCATCCTCCCCTGGTATTCTCACGGCATGGTCCGACACATAGTGCAGGACAGACACCGCGAGGCGAAAGAAGCTAGAGGGCTGTGTCTAGGAGAGGGCTCGGGGAGGTTTGGCAGGTGGAGGGATATTTTGCCCCGTCATCGCAGCCATTGGATGCGATGGCAGGATCAACACAGAGGTAGGCCCGTATTGGAGTACTGCAAGCAGGCTAGTGGCGTCACGGGGTGCGTCTTGGCCGACAGCTAGCCCACTATCATGATTGTACAGAGTAGCCGAACCCTCACCGTCTTCGGTATCGCCAGTCAGAAGGTGAGAGTGCTGGCCGTCGACCGCATGAAGATGATCGCTAACCAACAACAGGTGATTGTGGCCGGGCTGCCTGTCCGCAAAGTGATGGTCCACCAGAGGGCCGACGGTTGGCACGATCAGCCCTATCAATAGGATGATGGACGGCAGGTACGTCACGAGCCTGTTCATTACACAATATTGTACCAGTCCATAACGTTGCTGGTCGGTTACGAGCCATCGGGCGCGGCCAGCGCTAGGCCGAACATCGAATCCGTGTGCCAGGCATCCAGCCTCATTTTCGCCTCTTCCAGCATCCCCTGTGCTCCGCTGCGCGTGAATTTGTACAAACTTTCGGTCCAAATCGTCTCACCGGGCTCCACCGTGATCGCGATATCCCCTGCCCCAAGGAAGATTTCCTGCCGCGTCTCCGCTATGAGATGCATCTCGATGCGGGCATCATCCTCGTTCCAAATCGCCTGGTGCCGAAACGCCCCGGGATCAAAGTTGGCGTCGACCATCCGATTGACAATTTTCAAGATATTTCGGTTGAACTCCGCGATGATCCCCTCGGCATCGTTATAGGCCGCCTCCAAAACGTGCGGCTCTTTCTTGAGATCCACCCCTAGGAGAAAACGATCACGCGGTCCGAACAGCGTACGAACATTGGCAAGGAAACGCCTACGAGGCCAAGGATCGAGGTTGCCGATGGTGCCGCCAAAGAACACAACGAGGCGTCGCCCTGGGCTCTGCGGCAATAGAGATAGGTGCTTTTCAAAGTCGCCGACCACACCGCGGGCATCGATGCCAGGGTACGCCTGTCCAATGGTCTCTACAGCGGTCGTCACCGCGCCTCGGTCTATGTCGAAAGCCGTGTAGCGAGGTAGCTCAGTCTGCGAACAGGCATCCAGTATTTGTCGTATTTTCTTGGACGAACCCGTACCTAGTTCGAGAACCTCTTGCGGTGCAACCTGCCTCACTATCGTGTCGACCGTCCGCTCTACAAGCGCGTTCTCAGAGCGTGCCAGATAGTAATCCGGTAGCTGCGTGATACGCTCAAACAGAGATGAACCCATGGAGTCGTAGAAGTACCTTGGGGAGATTTTTTTTTGCTTCGCTGTGAGCCCTTGAACGATGCCGGGTACCGCACCTGCCAAGGGTCCACCCTCTACGGCGTCCAACACACTCCCAGGCTTGCCTTCATCCTTTGGAGGTACGGCTACGGGGCCGTTGAGCGGGATCAGCTGACCTTCCGGGCCCGTCAAAGCTCGTCTGCCAGGCGGATACCGGAGAACTGCCAGTGAGCGTCTGGTGGAAAGAAGTTACGGTAACTGGGCCTTATACGGTCGTCAGGGGTGACGCACGAGCCGCCCCACAGCACCATCTGGTTCACCATGAACATGCCGTTGTACTCTCCCTGTGTACCTCCAACGAGTCGGCACCCCTGGTAAGGGGCGTACGGACTCTGAGTCCATTCCCACAAATCGCCGAACATCTGCTGGAGACCATTGCTGCCGACGGGTACCGACACTGGATGGTAGAGACTCGACTCAAGGGAATTTCTTGTTATCGGTTCTGGGCTGGCGTCGTTCATCGCCTGCAGCCCATAGTCCTCAATTTTCAGTGGAGCACAGATTTTTTCTATGATCTGTCTCACCACCTAGTAGGCGGAGACTATGTACTGGGGTACGTAAGGGACCTCAGTGAACATGGGCTTGGTAAACAAGGCTCTACTCCATCACGGTCGGGCTCGGGCCCTTGAAACGGTACGTCCTATCAAGCCGCGCGTCAATGATTGCGTTCGTACGCAATTTATTCGGCTACACATCACCTACATGTGGTAGAGACGACGACCGACTTCTGGATTGAGCATCTACTGTTCAGGGACTACCTACAGGCTCACCATGAGACGGTCAGGGAGTACGAGGCGATCAAGCGACATCTCGCGGAGAGTATCGGGGACTACAGGGCAGCATTCACGGTGGCAAAGACCGCGTTCATCGAGCCCGTTGTGGCCAGTGCCAAGGCATGGAAAGGCGAAGACTCCTCGACGTGAACCCCTGACAACCAACAGATGAAGTCAAAAGCAAGGGGCCTGCCATGTGGCAAGCCCCTTTTCTATTCGGTCTGGCTCCGAAACCCGTCGAGTGAAGCTAACTAAACAGACATCTCCATTGCGGTACGAGCCCGGTCGGAGCGCTTGGCCTCGCTCTTAGTCTGCAGTGCTCCCAGAACCATCTGCGCCACGGTCTCGGCAGATATACGATCCGCATTAACGGTGATGTCGAACCGGCTCACCGAGTCGAGATCACCACCGTGCAAGTATTTGGCCTCGGCTCGAGCGTTTTTGTCTGCGTCCTTCAGCCAGTTCTTGGCTTCCTGCACGGTGAGCCCTAGCTCTGACGCAATTCGCAACACTCTCGACTCTGGCGACGATGAAACATGCACGTTGACGGCGTGAGCCGACTCCGGCATGTGGAAGTGGCCACCAAGGCCATGTAGCACTACTTGTCCGTCGGCGCACTGCGACTTGACCACGCCAGCAATCGCCTTCAGGTAGTTATCCTTGTTGAGCTGCCCTTCCAGAACACCATCCTCGAGATCCGGCCGGAACAGATGGTACCCGGCATCGTAGGCGACGGACCATTCCATAGGCACGACGAGGGCATTGAGCATCCTACTCCAGACGGAGTGGTGACTTGCCTCTAAAGCCTCGATTTCTTTCGGGCTGCAATTGATGCGTGCGGCAATCAGATCAACCATCTGCTCGTCCACGAACCGGCACCCAAGAAGCCGTGCAATCTCTACACCGATAGCCTCGGACCCACTTCCTGGAAGGCCAGTGACCGAGAGCACACCTAGTGTTTCCTTCACAGGCTCCTCCGTCCGGCGGAAGAACTTGTAGGACAAAGCATCCGTTGCAAGAACGCAGGCACGCAACTCAGACCCGTCGTCATTCGTGCAAAGATCGCGCGACCCTTCTCTTGCAAAGCCTAGCTTCTCGAAAAGGCCGAGCGCGGGCTCATTGCCCTCTGGAATCGCTACCCACGCCCGCTCCATCTGGAAGGTATTAAACACCCGTTCCAGCAGAGCAAGCACGGTGGACGTGCCATAGCCGTGGTGCCACAGGTCCTTGCGACCGATGAGCAGGGACAACTCAGCGCCGCCCGAGCCGTCTAGTAGCACCTGACTTTCGCCGACGTGCTCCTCAGATTCGCTGTAAATCGAAAAGATAAGGCGATGGGGATCGTCGAAAACGCTCTGCCACTCCCAGTCGCTGGACTCCAGCATGTGCTGGGGATCGTAGCCGCGATGCACAGGATCTCCGCAACCGTAGTGTCCGAACCAGCGCGACGAGACGTCATCGTCTTCGAGCCACCAGCCGACGTTGTCCACATCGCCCCGTGAAACTGCCTTGAGTGTTACATTTGGAAGCATCTGAACCTTCTTTGTATCACCCGCCACACTATCCATAGAAACCATGCTGAGACGGGTTGTAGACTTCGGAATGTCCAATTGGACAGGTCCAACTTAAGAGATTTGACTGGTCCCTGTCAAGATGAAGCATATTTCACTACTTTTTCGTCATTGTTTACGCTAGTTTTGGGCTATTCGAATTCATGAAGATAGATACAGGAAGTAGAATTCGCATATTACGTTACCGAAATCGGCTGGCATTATCCCACACCAAGGTCTTCGAACTCCCGTCAAGCATATTCTGCTATGTTTCCCTTACGAATCGGCCCTACAACCCGATCACGGCTGATGGTATGTCAGCTCTCAGGGCTGTGTTTCGAACGTACCCTAGCTCGGTTCTGTTGATGGGAATCAAAGATCTGACAATCTGATCTTGAGGAGGAAACAGTCATGATTTCACTGCACGTGTACCTGACCCCGAAGAAAGGCCGAGAATTGGAGCTGGATTCCGCGGTCCGAGACGGATGGCTCCCCGCCATGTGCGAACAGCCCGGCTTCCTGGCGGCCGCAGTAGTCCGTCCATACGAACAGACAGAACTTGAGGCCCTGGGAGGACTCATGCCTTCATCCACGTTGGAGGCGGTTTCGTTCTGGCGCTCGGAATCAGAGCGGCGAGAATGGGCTGCTCGCCCAATCCACGACGAGGTATTCGACAAGGTGCTGGATGCCGCCAAGGAGGTGTCGCACACTCTGCAGACCGTCGATCAAAGTTGGGGGCTGTAGCAGCTAGTCACGAGTCAGTTCCGCGCTTGCCTCTCAGACTCTGCGCGGCTACAATTGATACTATCGGGGTGTGGCGCAGTTGGTAGCGCGCGTGGTCCGGGACCACGAGGTCGCTGGTTCGAGTCCAGTCACCCCGACCA
>Ga0209403_10004508_pt1 | contig 15118 bp, 14 predicted proteins | sample ArcticOcean_MG_C_8_FD_187440 | JGI IMG/M metagenome (GOLD analysis project Ga0209403, IMG submission 187440) | Marine microbial communities from western Arctic Ocean - ArcticOcean_MG_CB11_86 (SPAdes) (version 2) | ecosystem: Environmental > Aquatic > Marine > Oceanic | place: Arctic Ocean... | reverse complement strand
GAGCAATACAGCCACTAGCAGCTCAAAATTGTTTTTATGATGAAGTGGTACTGGAGTCTCAGGGTAAAGTTCATTTAACCTGTTTAGAACGAACTTAGCGCGGTCCCTTTTTAACATACTTTTAGTACTCTCATGTAATTTATAATAACTTACTTAACCTTTAAGTATAGCTCTACACGCTAATGATAAAAGTTCTTTGGTCTCAGAGTGCACACAATAGTAGAAGAAAAATAAATTTAGCAAAAGACCCTTTGGGCTCTTCAGCTATAACTGTTTCTACTATTACTTCCTTTTTAACTTCGGGTTCTTCGCCTGGCATACCTCCGGCAATCACTGCGTTGGTAAAAGTAAAAAATGCTACTGCCAATAAAACGTTTCTCATATTTTTTCCCTATTTCTAATATTATTAAAAGACTTAACCAGTTGTTAGTTAAGTTATTAATATGCATTTTTGATGATATCCTTGTGCATATAAATTTAATAAGTTTGCAGAAATAGTGTTTAATTAGCTTTGGTAGATTTCTGAAACAAAAGCTTGAAGCCTTGTCCTTCCATCGGGTCTCACGCACTTAAAAAAATTAGAGCTTTATCTCAGAAAAATGTGATGGGAAGATAACTTACATAAATGGTGATCCCTACTGGATTCGAACCAGTGACCTACTGCTTAGAAGCAAAGTGACTTATCCTCGTATAAGAGTAATTGTCTAACAAAAACAGATACTTACGGAATATATAATTATACTCTTTTCTCTTAAGACAGTAATATTTAATGTTAAAATTTTTAAATTATCTAAAAACCGATTAGTGTAAGTGATGCGACAAAACGCCTAATCGACAGAAGAGCAAAGCTATGCCGCAATGGGCGTATAAGTTTTAATGTTTAAAGTGAATAACTAATAAGTATCTAAGACTACTTAAGTAAAACTGAATTAAAGACAAGTTAAGACCAAATACAGAATCCGTTATAAACCGATCGCCAATCTTGGCTAGGCAAAAAGGGAAAAGTATGGGCACGGCTCTTGCACTCGTAATTTTAGTTATCGGATCAGTAATATTTCACTTGTTCAGTCCTTGGTGGTGGACCCCCATCGCGACGAACTGGGTATTTATGGATAACATGATCTCATTAACCTTCTGGATTACTGGCTTTGTATACGTAGTAATCTTATTGTTCGTAGCTTATTGTGTTTATAAATTTCGGTATCGTGAGGGCAGAGTTGCTGCATACGAACCTGAAAACAATAAACTTGAAACATGGTTAACCATTGTAACTAGCGTGGGTGTAGCGGCTTTGCTGGCACCTGGGTTATTTGTTTGGTTTCAGTTTGTAACTGTTCCAGAGGACGCCACTGAAGTTGAAGTTGTGGGGCAACAATGGGGTTGGAGCTTTAGGTTGCCTGGCGCAGATGGGAAATTGGGTACCGCAGATAATAGATTGATCAGTGACGACAATATATTAGGGATTAATCCTGAGGATCCATATGGTCAGGATGATATTGTCATTGATGGTGATGACCTGCATTTGGCTGTTGGGCAACCTGTAAAAATGCTTCTGAGATCAGTGGATGTACTACATAATTTTTACGTACCAGAATTCCGAGCGAAGATGGATATGGTTCCGGGGATGATTACATACTACTGGATGGAACCAACTCGGGTTGGAACCTATGACGTGTTGTGCGCGGAATTGTGCGGTACAGGTCATGCATACATGCGTGGGACCGTTTTGATCGATACTGACGAGGATTATGCTCTGTGGATCAGCGAGCAGACAACGTTTGCGGAGATGTCTACAGATAAAAAAATAGAACTTACTGATTTAAGGGACCCCTAATTATGTCTGAGATTGAAAACAAATCGCTCCCTATTCTTCCTCCTGCTGAGCTGGAGGAGGTAGAGCTTTATCATGCTACAAATTTCTGGACAAAATATGTTTTTTCCCAAGATGCTAAAATAATTGCTATCCAATATTCTGGGGTAGCGATTGCGGTTGGTCTAGTGGCGCTTGTTTTGTCTTCTTTGATACGGCTGCAGCTTGGCTTTCCAGAAATGTTTGATTTTATTACACCAGAAACCTATTATCAATTCGTCACCATGCACGGAATGATCATGGTGGTCTATTTACTCACTGCTTTGTTTCTTGGGGGTTTCGGTAACTATCTGATCCCACTGATGATTGGTGCCCGTGATATGGCGTTCCCCTATGTGAATATGCTTAGCTTTTGGATTTATTTTTTGGCGGTGCTCGTGCTTGTCGCTAGTTTCTTTGTTCCGGGAGGCCCCACAGGAGCAGGTTGGACACTCTACCCCCCTCAGGCAATTCTTTCTGGAACCCCTGGCGGTAGGGGGCTTGGGATAATCCTTATGCTTTTATCCTTAGCTCTTTTCATCATCGGTTTTACAATGGGTGGACTAAATTATGTGGTCACAGTGCTGCAAATGCGAACCCGGGGTATGACAATGATGCGGCTTCCCCTAACAGTGTGGGGGATATTTACTGCGACAGTACTAGCGCTTTTAGCATTTCCAGCGTTGTTAGTAGCCACTGTGATGATGTTGTTTGATCGGTTGTTAGAAACCAGTTTTTTCATGCCGTCTTTGGTCGAGTTTGGCGATCATCTTAGCTATGGTGGCGGGAGTCCAATTCTTTTTCAACATCTTTTTTGGTTCTTTGGTCATCCGGAGGTTTATATCGTAGCATTACCTGCGTTCGGGATTGTGTCAGACTTAATTTCAACTCATGCGCGGAAAAATATTTTTGGATATCGTATGATGGTATGGGCAATTGTTGGTATTGGAGCCCTTAGTTTCATCGTTTGGGCGCACCATATGTATGTCAGTGGGATGCATCCATATTTTGGATTTTTCTTTGCAACAACAACTCTAATAATTGCTGTTCCGACAGCCCTAAAAGTCTATAATTGGATACTGACGCTCTGGAATGGGAATATTCATCTGACTACTCCAATGCTATTTTCGCTTGGCTTTATTGTTACATTTCTAAATGGTGGCCTCACAGGATTGTTTCTTGGTAATGTTATAGTGGACATTCCACTGTCAGATACAATGTTTGTTGTTGCACATTTTCACATGGTTATGGGCGTAGCGCCAATCCTTGTTGTCTTGGGTGCTATTTATCATTGGTATCCAAAAATTACTGGACGCATGTTGGATGAGCGCCTTGGGAAAGTTCATTTTTGGGTTACTTTTGTAGGATCATATTTAATATTTTTCCCTATGCACTACATCGGGTTGGTCGGTGTGCCAAGGCGTTACCCCGAATTGGGAGATGCCGCTTTTATTCCTGATTCTGTTGCTACTTTGAACTCTTTTATTAGCTTGGCAGCTTTTACCGTCGGAATTGCCCAAATCCTGTTCTTGTATAATCTCTTTCGGAGTCTTCGAAAGGGCCAACCCTCTGGACACAATCCATGGCGTGCGACGACACTTGAATGGCAAACGGCCCAAACACCTCCCGGGCATGGTAATTTCGGCCCAGAGCTTCCGCTCTGTTACCGTTGGCCTTATGATTATAGTGTTCCTGGTGCGCCGGAAGATTTCTTGGCTCAAAATGATCCTGGCCCCATAGCCAAAGAAGGTTCAGCGTAATGACTGTAGTTTTAATATTCCTGGCTGTTGTTGTCTCGACCTCTTTATGGTGGTTGTCACATCAAAGATTGGGGGCGAAACCTTGGCTTGAAAGTGGACTAGACAGTTTGGACCAGGGGTCTCACAAGGTTTCCTTGCCAAAGGCGAAAGTTGGCCTCTTAGTTATTCTGGCAATCGTTGGAATGTTATTTACATTATTCTTTAGTAGCCATTTTATGCGTCAGGAAATTGAAGACTGGCGTCAAATTCCTCTGCCAAGTATGATTTGGATTAATGGTATTCTTTTATTGGCAGCAAGCCTTTATCTTCAGTCGGCTCTGGTTACTGCACGTCGCCAAGCATCACGAGTAGAGGTATTAGGGGGAGGAAACCCCATGCCAGTTGATGTTCGGAATAATAAAAAAACCGACAATTCTGTAAGATCTCTGCTAATAAACGCCTGTGTTCTCACAGTTGCTTTTCTTATAGGCCAATTGATTACATGGTACGAGGTAGCCGGAAATGGCTTTTATCTTTCGAGCAACCCTTCGAGTAGTTTTTTCTATGTACTCACGGGCCTACATGGGCTTCATATTATTGGAGGTTTGGCTGTTCTTTTTCATACAACGGCTCTCACTCGGAGTGACACGCAAATAAGTAAGATAGTGACTAGAGTGGATGTATGTGCCCTCTATTGGCATTTCTTATTTTTTATTTGGTGCGTAATGATTTTTGTAATGTTGGGATGGACCTATGATCCATTTATTGAACTTTGCCAAAGGGTGTTTTTATGACCGATGCTTCGCCAGCAAAAGTAACTGCTTCAGAGAATAGGCCCAAGGGTTTAACTGGTCTTGTTGAGGACTGGTCATCAGATCAGCGCGCGTTCAAGAATGTGAGTTGGCGCAAAGCAATGATGTGGATATTCCTGTTAAGCGATACATTTATTTTTAGTATTTTTCTGTTGTCGTATATGACGGCTAGGATGTCTACAAAAGTAGGTTGGCCAAATGCCAGTGAAGTTTTTTCCCTGCATATTGGACATACAAATTTTCCTCTACTGCTTATAGCAATTATGACATTTGTCTTGATATCAAGCAGTGGAACAATGGTCTTGGCTGTGAACTATGGCTACCGAAAAAACCGAAAACTAACTGCCATAATGCTACTTGTTACGGCACTTTTGGGAGCCACATTTGTCGGTATGCAGGCATTTGAGTGGACCAAATTGATCTCAGAGGGCGTGCGGCCTTGGGGTAATCCGATGGGTGCACCACAATTTGGCGGAATATTTTTTATGATAACGGGATTTCATGGAACCCATGTTTCCATTGGAGTAATCTTTCTTCTGGTAATGGCGGTGAAAGTTTGGCGCGGTGATTATGACAAGCAGAGCAAAGGTTATTTCACCAGTCGCAAAGGCGAATATGAATGTGTGGAAATTATGGGATTGTATTGGCATTTCGTGGATTTGGTATGGGTTTTCATTTTTGCATTTTTCTATCTTTGGTGAGGATTAAACATGGTAGATTCTAATAACAGTCACAGGGTTAAAATTATAAAAACTATCCCCCATCAAAATGATGAATATAGCGCTACAGAAATACCTGCTGATGGCCATCAAGCGCATCCATTAAAGGTTTATTTTGTTGTTTGGGGTTGGTTGTTTATCCTGAGTGCCTGTTCGTATGCGATTGATTTCATGGGAGTTCAAGGCTACTTGCGTTGGACATTAATCCTCTTCTTTATGCTCGTAAAAGCCGGTCTCATCGTAGCAATTTTTATGCATATTATATGGGAAAGGCTTTCATTGACTTATGCTATACTTCTTCCGCCGATGGCAGTTTTGGTTTTCGTGGCGATTATGGCGATAGAATCCAACTATACTGTCTTAACACGGTTTATTTTTTTTGATGGGGGATAATTTTTATAATTTACTGTTTGGCCCCCACTGAAATCCAAGCTGATACGACTAATCAGCAGTTTTGGAAAAAAGAACCCAATCAGATAAAAAGTGAGGTGAAATAATGTTTTCAAGGTGTATGGCCATTGTATTGGTGGCAATATTTTGTAGCTCATATTCGGTAGCGAATGCGGCCGAATGTGAAGGTGGTGAGATCCACGAAATCAAAATGCTAAATAAGAGTAAAATCGACCCTAAGATGAAAATGGTTTTTGAACCATCTTTCGTTCTGGCGGCTGCAGGGGACTGTATAAAATTTTTACCAACATCAAAAGGGCACAACGCAGAAACGATAAAAAAAATGATCCCCGAAGAAGCTAAAAAATTCAAAAGCAAAATGAACAAAGAGTTTATGGTTCAGTTAGATGTTGAGGGATTGTATGGGATTAAATGCAAACCGCATTATCAAATGGGTATGATAGCCTTAATTCAGGTTGGCGAAGTCTCAGCGGATGATATTAAAAAGGCTGCTAAAGTTAAGCAACGGGGCAAGGCAAAAGATAGATTTAAACTACTGTTTGCTGGATTGTAGTGCACTGCGGTTTATTAATTTACGTACATTAGCGTTCGCACTCCATTAACCAATCAGTTGATTAAGTTCTATGCGAGCAAGTAGAAAGACTTTTGTAATAATTTCATATAGGGCCAAGTGGTGATTTTTAAATGACGATACTAACAGAAAATTTAAAACATAATATTAGAAGTAACTATTTTGGTAAAGTTCCTGATTTTTTAGCTTTAGCAAAACCTCGTGTCATGTCTTTAGCCATTTTTACGGCAGTTGTTGGGATGATGATTGCGCCTGGAAGTATCGGCGCGGCCAATGCAATAATTGCTATAATTGCTATTGCTATTGGAGCGGGCTCAGCTGGTGCGCTTAATATGTGGTATGATGCTGATACTGACTCAAAGATGTCACGTACTGCAAACAGACCGATACCATCTGGTCGCTTGTCTTCACGTGAAGCGCTACTGTTTGGATTGATATGTGCCATTCTTTCTATTATTTTACTTGCAGCTTCAACAAACTTAATTGCCGCGCTTTTGTTGGCGATCACAATTTTATTTTATGCAGTAATCTATACGATGTGGCTTAAATTTCGAACGCCACATAACATTGTGATTGGCGGCGCTTCTGGTGCACTTCCACCTTTAATTGGATGTGCAGCGGTAACAGGCTCTGTGACAATAGAGGGATGTATATTGTTTATGATTATCTTTCTTTGGACCCCACCACATTTTTGGGCCCTAGCCCTGTACAAATTTCGTGATTATGAAAATGCTAACATTCCCATGATGCCTATTGTTGCAGGTCGGAAGTCAACACAGCGGCAAATTTTTGTTTATTCTTTAGCGTTAGGGCTAGTAGGTTTGATGCCTTGGATGGTAGGTTCAGCAAGTTTATTTTATGGAGTTTTTGCCGCAATAACTGGATCTATATTCATCTGGCACAGTTGGAAGGTCTTAGTTGTCAATCCAAAGGATCCTAATTTTGGGAATGAAAAAAAGCTCTTCGTTTACTCGATAAAGTATTTGTTTTACATTTTTGCAGCGCTACTAGTGGATTCAGTAATTTGGTCGCTCGTTTAACTCCATCCGGGTGAAGGGAAAAATATATGGGGGAAGATTAATTTTAAGTCCAAGAGACTTGTTTCTTTTGGTTTGTTAAAATGGAGGTTTGGTAATGTCTCAATACCGTTTGTTTACAACCGAGTGCCCCAGCGAAATAGAAATTTGTGTCAATAAAATATCGACAACAGATATTTGGTGGTCGTTGCACCTTGGCTGGAAAGATTTCCTACAACAGCCCTCTCATTATTTTTTTGTTATTACTCTTTATCCCTTTATGGGTTTTGTTTTGTATTTTTGGGGTTCTGACCAAAATACGATACAGTTATTGTTTCCAATGCTGACTGGCTTTGCTTTGCTGGGTCCTTTTGTTGCGCTATTTCTATACGAAGTAAGTCGAAGATTGGAAAAAGGTCTTGATACCTCATGGTCAACAGTTTTCAGTGTCATAAAATCACCTGCTATTCCTGCAATTTTAATACTCGGTCTTATGCTTACTGGTCTTTTCTGCGTTTGGATGTTTACAGCAAATTTTCTATATAGTTCGTTGTATGGAATTGAATATCCAATCTCAATTTTTGAATTTTTGTGGGAAGTCATTTCGACGCCACGGGGCTGGATCCTTATCATGTTGGGAAATGGATTTGGTTTTTGCTTTGCATTGTTGGCTCTCTGTACAACTTCTGTAGCTTTTCCTCTCATACTCGAACATGAAGTGAGCGTACTTTGTGGAATAAAAACGTCTGTTAAAGTGGTCAAAGTTAACCCTGTCCCTCTGATCTTGTGGGGAGGGTTGATTTGTATTGGATTATTCTTGGGTTCAATAATTGTTCTCGTAGGATTGATCATAGTATTGCCTGTTTTTGGTCACGCGACTTGGCACATTTACAGAAAAGTCTTAGTGTTTCCTCATATAACAACAGTAACTGCCAGATAGGTTGCATCTTGTATTTTTCGTTACAAACACTTATTTGAATTTTTGCCTATTCGTAAACGACCTTTTGGTGCATTTATACAAGTTCTTTATCGAACTATTTGTTTTTCTGGTACGCCATTATTTATTATTTCTGTTTATTTTTTTGGTTGGTGGTCATTATTATTTCTAGTTCAAGCTGTAGTAGGTCATAAACTGACGAGCTATCATACAAGAGAAATGGTAACTAAGGAGGTTAGGCATAATAAAGGCTTCTATTATATCTGCTAAAAAAAATTTAACTTATTCTTGTTTACTTCGTGATGTTATTTTGTCCCATTAACACCCCAAGGGGAAATTCAGTGTTTAAAGCAATTTTAAAATACGCTGCACCTACTTTAATATTAATGATTGCTGGCACTTGGCTTGTCAGCTCTGAATACTGGCCGTTTTCGCCAAAAGACAATGATCAATTTGCAAAGTGTCGAAGCAGCGCCATTACAGGAGTTATTGGAACCATTGGAGGCCCGTTTACACTTATTGATCATAAAGGTGTGACAGTAACAGATGCAGACGTTGTCACAGAACCATCACTTATTTATTTTGGTTATACATTTTGTCCGGATGTTTGCCCCCTAGATACTACGCGCAATGGTGGAGTAGTTGATATACTTGCCCAGATGGGAAAATCAGTAACTCCTATTTTCATTTCAATAGACCCAAAAAGAGACACACCCGAAGTTATGGCTGAATATTCCAAGTGGATTCATCCAAAAATGAAGGGATTAACCGGATCGCAAGAGCAGGTAAAAGCGGCAAGTAAAGCCTATCGAACCTACTATAAACTGCATCCAGACGAAGGTAACGAATTTTATCTTGTCGATCATTCAACTATGACCTATCTCGTCTTGCCAGAACATGGATTTATGGAGTTTTTTAGGCGGGATCAGAGTGCTGAAAAAGTGGCTGAAAAAGTGGCTTGTTATATAAACAGTTCGTAGAGGGAGGTTATCGTCGCAGGTCTTAATTAACTTACCAAAGACACACGTAAAAAATTGTTATCGTTGATGTCCGTAGTTGGACTAATGCCTTCTAACGGAACCAATGTCCGAGTGGGGGCACCATCATTCCAGATAAGCTACTGAATTGTCTCATCTTTTTATGAAAGAGACATCAAGTAGTGTACAAACTAATGTACACAGTTCAGTTATCATTGATCATATTGGTGCCTGGACAACGAGGCGCCCTCGGTGGAGATTTATTCATGATAAAGTCCTTTTATTTCCCAAATACTGTATAACCAACGAAAGCTGATGTGTCAGATGTCCAGGGTGTCAATATAAAAGATACATAATCTAAGATACCCTTGTTATCTAAATTTATAGGATAAGCATATGACATTGTTTGTCTATTAGGGGAGAACCCTTTTATCATTTGTTCTTTAATTACTACCATTTGTGATTGAGGAATTTCTGTAAATTTGCCTTCACCATCATTTTCAAAAATTGACATTCCAAACCTACCGTCTGCATCAAAAGAACCTCCATGAGAGTCAATGATATCTAGATCTCCATCATTATCATGATCTATCAGTCTTACGGAACCTTCCCCATGTGCTTGTTTTAATGGTTGTCCATCTTGATCTCGCACATCGGTTATTCGCTTTGCGGATGTATCAACTAATTTACCATTTTTGTTATGAAAAATAATTATTCTACGGCCTTGATAATATGGATTTTTACGATGTATTGTTACAATAGCATCAAGCGATCCATCTCCATCAATATCACCAAAGGTAGCGTTGTTTACTTGCATGTTGCCGCTGCCATAGTCATGTTGCAGCATAAGCTTTATAAGTTTACGACTTCCATGCCTGCCTGATTTTGATTGCCATAAATGTCCCGCCCCATTGAAGTCAAAAGTTATTAAATCTCCGCAACCATCATTATTAGTGTCAAATATTAAAGATGCTCCTTTCGGGGGAGATGCTTTAAAACTAACATTTTTTGGTAGACGTTTTGTATCGTTAGTAAAATTTCCATTTCCATCATTTATCAATAAAATTCCACCAGCATAGATATCGATATCACCGTCACAATCAATATCACCAGATGAACTTGTGTGTGCGAAAGTGGCGTTCATGGCAAGGCCACCTTTTTCTTGACCTTCTATTTGATTACTAGCGTCTCGAAGTTTTCCTTTACCATCACTAAGTAATAAAACATGAGGTTCATAATCATGAATATTCCCAATATTTTTTACGCGTTTTATAACTCCCATAGAACCAGAGAAAATATCATCTATACCATCATTATTAAAATCAGATACTGTCATACGATACATGAAGTGTCGTAAAGGCATTTTACCCTTAGCATATATTTCTGGAGATGAGATTAGGGCTCCTTGTCCATCATTTAAATATATTCTTATGTGAGATGGGGTTTTTAGCCGTGGTGTTGTATGGGTAAAATATATCCATGCAATAGCAAGATCTTGAAGGCCATCACCGTTAAAATCACCTAATGCAGCATTATGTGGATTAGGTGAATACAATCCTTTGTTCTCAGTGCAATCTTCTGGGGTCGGATAGCAAAAAGGGGGTGCAGTTTCGGTTGACGCAATAGCTGTAAAGCCAATCTCTCCTAGATTATAAAGTTTTTTAAGATAAGCATCTTTAAAATTTTCCTTAAAACCTAGATGAGAAACATCGAATGTCTCTTCTGCATGACTGATATCAGAAGTTTGGGGTAGAAATATTAATTTTCTTTTGCGTAAATCTTGCAAAATACTTGGCGACCATTTGCCATTATGAGATTTATTTAATTCTTTTCTATAAAATTGTTTTAATCCTGTTTTATATTTATTGCTCCATACACCTGATGGAGGATTTTGCGCGTAGGAAAATCGTTGTAATAAAAGTTGAGCCTCGAACATGCTTGATGTTCCGTGTAATGCACTTTTTAAATCAGAAATTTCATTGTCATCAAGTTTTCCATCAAATATGCCACCAATATCTCTATAGAATTTTTCAAGCGCTTTACGAGTTTTCTTACCGTAAGCACCATCAGCTGATCCAGCATTATAGCTGAGCTGGTTTAGCATTTGTTGGGCTTCACTTATTGGTGATGCAATTGTACTTGAGCCAATGACAATTAGAAAAAATACTGCAGGTATGATTTTTAGTAGTTTCATATACTTTTCTATAGTAGGTCTATCTCTTCTTTTTGTTCTGCGTTTGTCTTCTATCCACCAATTAGCAATATAATATCCTCTTTAATACGCATAGCTAACTACATGATCTTAGTTATACTATTGATACTAAGGATTACTTAATATGAAAAGAAAAAATATGACCAAGTTAAATGAGGGAAGTCCGCAAGGCTGACCCCAGGGGGCGTGGACCAAATGCCCTGCACCTCGCACCTCGGGCCTTTAGTACTGGTATGGTTGATTCATTGGGAAGTCTGCGGTGTTCGATCTTATGCTTTCTGGGGCGCGCATATTAGCGTCGCCCCAGTAGCAGGATTTTACTCCTCCGTTGAGATCGTCCCCAAAGCTCAGGTGGAGTCTGCGTTCAGGCCTTTTCAGGTATAGATATAAGCGGGAAACGCTTTATTTGACTAAGGCCATGAACTTATCAACCTCTTCCAAAGTTATGTAACTTGCCTCTTGTGTACCTGAATCGGTAAAAACCCATGTTACTGCGGGTGCGGATACATCGCCAAATTTGTCAAAGCGAACATTACCAGTTGCACCCTGATACATCACAGTGCCACCGCTTGACAGAATACCTGTCGCTTTGGCAAACCCGGATGCGTTTGCGGAAACAGGCGTACCATTGGGATCCGTCACATTTTTGATTTGCGAAGCAATTTGACTACCAGATGCATCTTTTCCTGCTGCGTGCATAGCCAACAAGGCGACCATTGTCGCATCAAAACTGTTGGACAGACCTGGACCGTTTGGTTCGGATTCGAATCTGGCTTTGTAGAGGTCAATAAAGGCACTGGCTGAATCTGAGCGTGGTGATGCCGTATCAGTTCCAGTGGTATCTCCGAGATATTGCAATCCGACATTGTCACGGAACTCATCTGATTTCAGAGAGTTTGCAAGAATCATGTTCTGGGTGCCACCAAGCGAAATCCATTCCCGCACGGCCGCAGCACCTTCAGTTGGGTAGAGTGCCAGGTACAGCGCTTCGGGTTTACCCTTTAGTGCTTGCGTCACTTCGGCCCGGTAGGATGGCTGTGCGTCATTTAGGGCAACCGATGAAGTAACCGAGATGCCAAGGGATTCAAAATCGGCAGCAATCAGTTTACTGATGTCCTGGCCCCAATCGTCGTTCTTGTAAAGAATGGCAACTGAGCCATAGCCTTTGTCACGCGCGACCATTGCGCCAACTGCCGCCTGAACGCCACTGGTGGCAAAGGTGCGGTAGAAAAGTCCCTTGGATTTACCCTCTTGCGCAAGTGCGGTAAATGCGGTGGACGAGGAACAGCACGACATCATCATAACGTCTGAAGGCACAGCCACGGAGGTCAAGATTGGCATGGACACACCACTTGAAACAGCCCCCAACAACAGTTGCACACCATCTAAATCAATTAGCGCCTTAGCGGCGTCAACGCCCACTTTTGGGTCAACCTGACTGTCTCGCAAAATCATATTTACGTCGCAACCTGACACGCCGCCTGCTTCGTTGGCAAGATCCACAGCGTATTGCGCAACTTCGGCAATCGGGCGGCCCCAGTCAACCGATGTTGGTAGCACAGCACCAATTTTTATTGAACAATTCTGCGCAAATGCTCCAGTTACTAACGTCGACATAGACAACAGCACACCCGCTGTTATTGCCCCAAGTTGGGTCATTTTATTTATGATCATGATAGTCTCCTTTCTTTGGTTTTTAGTTAAGTTTCTTAGTGCCGGATTGTGAAACAACGAGCCGCTCCGGAAGCAAGCCCTGTGGTCGCCACATTAACATACCAACGATGACAAGGCCAATTAAAATGAATTGCATCGTGCCAGTATAAAGTTGTACTTCAACCGGGGCAAAGCGCGCGAGGCTCCAACCGCTTGCGGTCCAGGCCCCCCAAATCAGGAAGGTGCCAAAAATGGCGCCGCGATTGTTACCAGCACCGCCGACAATCAGCATCGCCCACAATTGGAAGGTTAAGGTGGGTAAAACGTCCTGCGGACTGACAAACGCATAAAATGTTGCATAAAGTCCTCCGGCAAGGCCAAGGATGCAGGACCCAGTTATAAATGCTGTCAGTCGAATGGCCCCAGGATTTTTACCCAGTGAACGGGCAGCAATTTCGTCTTCACGGATGGCCCGTAGCTGACGGCCGTAAGGGGAACAAATCAGTCGTTCGAGAAACCAATACGTGCAGATCAGTAGTACCACGACCACCGTTAAAAACAGTACATTATAAATAAAACCGTCATTTACCCAAGCCTCAAGTGGTCTGGTGAACCCACGCAGACCCTTGGCCCCGCCAGAAAGCCCCTGTGCGTTGCGCATGACGTTTTCAAAGGTTACTGCAACACCAAAGGTGGCAATCGCCAAATAGTCGTGCCGTAGATGTAGCGTAAGCCGTCCAACCACCCAAGCCAATATCCCAGCTGCGGCTGCCCCGCCAATCAAGGCTAGAGGGTAAAACAAATCGAACCCGCCGATATGATCTGCCTGTGGGGTTCCACCCAGTAACAGGGTGCCATAGGCGCCAGCGCCAAAAAACGCAACAACGCCACCGTTGAACAGTCCGGTATTGCCCCATTGCAGGTTTAGGCCAAGCACGGCAATAGCCAGGATCGACGCAATCGTGGTGAAAAACACTAGATATGACACCAAGCCCATCATGTTTCTGCTTCCCCAAACAATCCATGAGGTCGCACCAGTAGCAGCACCAAGATTATCAGGAATGGCACCGCAGGGCTGTAACCGGACGGCAAAACCAATAGTGCCATATTGGCAGCTATGCCCACGATAAAACCACCCAGAACTGCCCCAAAGACGCTACCGATACCTCCGACGATGGTGGCGGCAAAGATCGGCAGCACCAGATCGCGTCCGATCACCGGGTTGATGTGGTTGTTTAGGCCATAGAAAACACCGGCTGCGGCGGCCAGTAACCCGCTAATGATCCAGACTAGGGCAATTACCCGCGACAGTCTGATACCAGTTACTTCGGCCAATGACGGGTTTTCAGCAACCGCCCTCAGGGCATAGCCAAAGGTGGTGCGGGATAAAACAAAATGGAGTACCAGCATGATCAACAGAGCCGCCAGTAAGACAAAAACCTGGTCGGGTTTAATCAATAACTGAGGCTCGGAGCTGACCATCACAGCGAATACAATGTCATTACTGTAAAGTTGTGATTTAAGCCCAAATATCAACCCCAGAACATTACGGATAATCATTGCTACGCCGAAGGATGCAAATACCATTGATAGTTCAGATCCTTTTTCCCGGATGCGTTTGAAGACAAATTCGTTGATTAATACCGCCGACAACCCAGTCACACCCATGGCGCAGAGCATTGAAAGGATCAGTGCCCAGGTCATGGATAATGGGCCAATATTGTTGGCCAGTGATGGCAGAATTCCCGCGAATAGTGCATCAAACACCAGGGCGCTATAGGCACCGATTGACAACAATTCTGCATGGCTGAAATTGGCAAAGCGTAGCATATGCATTACCATAGTTAACCCAATCGCCCCTAGCGATACAATCGCTCCTACAAGAATACCATCTGTGAGGCTTTGAATCATTTGACAGGTACCCTTTTGCCGCCAAGGTAAATTTCGCCTACGATGGGGTCGTTAAGCAGCACCGCCGCATCCGCGTCATGCTGATTGCGTCCCTCAGCGAGAATGTAACAATGATCCGAAAGGCGCATCGCTTGATTAACGTTCTGTTCAATCAAAAGAATTGTTACCCCTTCAGTCGTGAGGTCGCAGGCCAGTTGAAGAACCTCTTGTGCGGCCTTTGGAGACAGACCGGCTGAGGGCTCGTCCATCAGGATAAGCATTGGTTTGGCCGCCAACGCCATGCTCACCGCCAGCATCTGGCGTTGCCCTCC
>Ga0209403_10004503_pt1 | contig 15145 bp, 12 predicted proteins | sample ArcticOcean_MG_C_8_FD_187440 | JGI IMG/M metagenome (GOLD analysis project Ga0209403, IMG submission 187440) | Marine microbial communities from western Arctic Ocean - ArcticOcean_MG_CB11_86 (SPAdes) (version 2) | ecosystem: Environmental > Aquatic > Marine > Oceanic | place: Arctic Ocean... | reverse complement strand
ATCACCGTTCCATTGCGGATCACAAGGTCAAAGTTCTGTCCACACATTAATCAACCTCCTTCGTCACCTCCGTTGAGGACAACAACAGCACTACAAAACCCATCAGAACTGGCAGCAGTCGTTTCATTCTGTGATGATGACACAAAGTGGGGAAGAATTGAAGTTAGAGTTACTTGAGTAAGCTTCAAATCCCCTTCGCATATACAAATGACTCTAAATAAAAATAATCATATCTCAGCTGACGGGTCCCCCCATGCCCACTCAGGAAAAACACCACTACGATGGCTCACAGAGTCTTTTAAGAGTCACTGAGACGTATCTCAGGGTGTCTGAGTCCTGAGGACTCCGATGAATCTAATGACTCTGTACGACTCTTAAATGGACTCTTGAAAGGTATCCAGAATACGGCATAGGATGCCTAAGTGGTCCTAAGAAGACCAAAGAAAAGGGTAGTACAAACGGTAGTACATTTACCCCCCTTTACAATGGAATCGAGGATTCCTATGGTGTTGATTCAATTGGATACTGTTGGGTCATTGGAGTTCTTGAGAGGAACACAACTTCTGTCGGGGTCACCAGCTTCTCAGGAACCACACATGTAACTCATTGGTATCCATACAGTTTTACTTAAAGCCTGTATGGAGGGTTATTTAGTTAGACATAACCCCTCTGCTCATCCACTTAAATAATACATCAATAGGATATCCAGTCCCATAGCTCTCCCCTATTCCACCAACGGACCAACCTCCAAGACGATCCATAATATCGTGAGGACATTCAACTGCACGTAATCTATCCCTGATACTATGTCTAAATGAATGAACGACGCAGCCGTATGGAACCCGTGACGATAACCACTTGTTTAATGCTGCACTTGCAGAATTAGACTTACAGCCCTTCTCATTGCAGTAACGTGGAAATAAGAATTGTGATTGAGTTGCAGACTGAGCTTGTCTAGTCGCCCATAATGCCTCGCCAGCTAAAGGAATAATTCGCTCACTACCCTTTGTCTTCAATCTTCGCCAAGGGTGAGGTCTCAAGACCATGTGAGGATATTCATGATCGAGATACAAATCATCCTTAACCAATCCAGCGGCTTCACTAAGTCGCATTCCTGTATCGCTGATTAATGCAATTAACCACCTGACTTCATCATCATGTTGCTGGCATTCTTTCTGAACAGAACGAATGATAGGTAAAGGGATTGGTTGTCTCTTCGTTTCCATATTTAAGTCATCTTCACCGAAGTACATGCCAGAAAAAGAATTAATATCCTTCAAGCCACATTCTCTATTGGTAAAGTTCACTATGGTACGGAGCGTGTTTAGCTGCTTCTTTACAGTGGCAGTATTTAAAGCACGGTTCGCAAGATGATCACGCAACAGATTTGCATCCTGACGTGAATACATGTCGATAGGTTTGTCACCAACTAATTCAAATAAGTTATTTACAGTACGGTCAATAGCCTGAGTAAACGTCTTTGGACGAGAGACACCCTTAGTCCGAAGGTATATGTCCTTTGCTTCAGACATAAGCGGAGCGGATGAATGACCCCTAGCCTCATAAGCCTGCTGATGCAGAAACTTACGTAACGGACTATCGTTTCTCCTCCAACGTAAATTCAGCCACTCTTCTTCCAACTGAGAAGCCAGTGAAGTTGACTTGGCTTTAGCAGCCTTTGGTGACTTTGTCCGAAGAGATAAAGTTATTTTTGATGATCTGTAATAATCTTCCAAGTCTTTTGGAACACGACGTGAGAAATAATAAATATCCCTCTTTTGAAAACTATAAGGGACTAAATTGTACTTCCACATGTCCTACCCTCCATACAGGCTTTAAGTAAAACTGTATGGATACCAATGAGTTACATGTGTGGTTCCTGAGAAGCTGGTGACCCCGACAGGATTCGAACCTGTGACCGTCGGATTAGAAATCCGATGCTCTATCCAGCTGAGCTACGGGGCCATGACAGTCCAAGATAAAACTATTCAACTTTTTCGTATTTAAAGTTATCGGAATAGCTTTTTAGGATAACCCGTTGAAGGTTAGGTTCCGCTATTTGATAAGAAAGAGCATTGCGCTCCGCATAAGAGATGGCTGCATCCTTGGTATCAAATCTTAGTTTCAGTTGCCCCCTCATATCCCCAGAACCAACCCACCCCATCAATGGATCAATTTTTTTTGCTTCTTCAGGTTCGTATTCAATTATCCAGTGACGAACATTTGCTATGCCGGATTGCATAGCAGTTTTAGCAGGTCGATAAATCTTTGCTTTCATCTCCTCACCATACACGTATTTTTGAACTTTCGCATCAATTTAGGTGTGTCTGTTCAATTTTAAATCATTTGTTCAAAGAAACTCATCTAAACAGGGGTTTTTTAAAACATTACAAATACGGCTTAGCAAGTCCAAGAACAGCTTTCTCGTCACCGGGGGCAAGGGCTCCATCTATTGTATCCTCCTGGGATAATACGAGATTTGTGACTTCATTTAATATAAGCTCACCTGTCGAAGTAACTCAATTTTTCTCAGAAGTTACTGATTGGGAATACCAGGAATATTTTGCAATACATTGAGTCACCAAAGTGTTAGTGAATTGTATCCAACCATCTCCAATCAGTTTTGTTTCCTCTCAAATACGTACAGAAAATCCAGTTCTTAATTTGAACTTAGATACGTTTGTTTCTCGAGGTCAGCAATATCGAACTGAGGACCTCCTACTTCTACAAAACTAAATTAAAGGGTAAATTGATGTATTTTAGGGGTAAATAGAGGTAACTTTAAGTTACATTTTTACGTTGCGCATATACCTTTCCGCCTATCAGGCTTTGTCCCTGAATAATCTTGCTCAGTTGTCTGGTAGATAGGGTTCTCAGCGTTTATAAATTGTTTTCAAAAAGTTTAAATATCTGGAGAACCCCCATGGGTGCATTTGGTATAGGCCAACCGGTCCGGCGTACTGAGGATCCAATATTTCTGACCGGACAAGGCCGTTATGTGGACGATATCAAACTGGATGATACACTACATGCGTTTGTCCTACGCTCCCCCCATGCCCACGCCAAGATTAATTCCATTAACACTTCACGAGCGGCTACCGCGCCAGGCGTTCATCTCGTATTGACCGGCACCGACTACAAGGCCGCCGGCCTCGGCGCGATGCCCTACAACGATCCGCCAACCCCAGATTGGGATCCTAATTGCATTTACACACCGAAGATGTTTGCTCTGGCAACGAATGCGGTCCGATTTGTCGGGGATGGTATAGCCTTCGTTGTCGCCGATAGCGTGGCCGCTGCCCAGGATGCGGCCGAACTTATTGCCGTCGATTATGAAACTCTACCCGCCGCGATCGGTACGGCGACTGCCACCGAACCGGGTACACCGGCAGTCTGGCCTGAGCGGCCTAATAATATTGCATTCGTTCACCGGGCGGGCGATAAGGCAAAAACTGACGCCGCCTTTGAGAGCGCCGACCATGTCGTCACCCGGAAACTTACCATTAACCGGGTGGGTGCCAATTCCATAGAAGCGCGCGCCATTCTTGCTGTTTACGAAAGGGATGCCGATTTCCACACCATTTATTTGAGTGCCCAAAGCGCCTTTGGCATGCGGCGTATCCTGGCGGAAGTGATATTCGGAGAGGACCAGAAAAAGTTTCGCGTCATCACCAATGATATAGGTGGCGCTTTTGGCATGAAGGCTGCTTTCTATCCGGAATACGCGCTTTCAGTCTGGGCGTCACGCTTGTTAGGGAAGCCGGTCAAGTGGATCGAGGAACGTTCTGAAGCTCACCTCACAGACTATCATGGCCGGGATAATGTTACGGAGGTTTCTCTCGCCTTGGATAATACCGGCAAATTCCTGGGGCTTCGGGTCGACACTACTGCCAATCTAGGGGCCTATCTTTCGACACTCTCAGCAGGGCCACCCACTATTCATTTAGGCGGTCTCGCGGGTGTCTATACCACACCGGTGGTTCACGTAAACGTAACCGGTATTTTCACCCACACCTGTCCGACTGCCCCATATCGCGGCGCGGGCAGGCCCGAAGCCTCATTCGTGATCGAAACAACGGTGGAAGCCGCGGCAAGGGAAATTGGGATCGATCCAGTAGAACTTCGCCGCCTGAATATGATCCCGCCCGAGGCTATTCCTTATCAGACCCCGCTCTATTTCAACTATGATTCAGGGAGGTTTGAAGAAACCTTTAAAATAGCCTTAGATGTTGGCGATTATGGAGGTTTCAGCGCTCGGAAAGTCGAAACAGAAAAAACCGGTAAATTACGAGGCTTGGGCATCTCCTACGCAATTGAGCGGGCGGCTCCCGCTGGGTTCGAGTTTAACGAAATGAAGTTCCAACCTGATGGGACACTTAAAATCTATGCAGGGACCACCAATAATGGCCAAGGCCATCATACCATGTACACGCAGATTGCCTGCGAATTTCTGGGGCTTTCCCCAGACGATATCAGTGTGATCGAGGGTGATACCGGGGAGGTGCAAAAAGGGTTTGGAACCGGCGGTTCCCGCGTATCCGCAATGGGTAGTTCCGCCGCATTTCAAGCGGCAGGAGTTATTCTTGAGAAAGCTAAAACGCTAGCCTCTCATATTCTGGAAACGGCGGAAGCCGATCTTAATTTTTCTGAAGGCGTTTTCACCATCACCGGCACTGACCGCTCAGTCAGCTTGAAGGAAATAGCTGCGTTTACCTTCGATTCCGCCAAAATCCCCCCTGGGTTCGAGCCCGGCCTGAGCGGCGCAGCGGAATACCGGACGGATGTCTGCAATTATCCCAACGGTTGTCACATTTCTGAGGTAGAGATTGATCCCGAAACAGGAAAAATTGTCGTAGTTAAATACACTGTCGTTGATGATGTGGGTGTTGTGATTAACCCCCTACTCCTAGATGGACAGATCCATGGCGGTGTTGCCCAAGGATTAGGACAAATTCTATTTGAGGATGTTTCTTATGATCCGATTACCGGCCAGATGCTAACGGGCTCTTTCATGGATTACGCCATGCCGAGGGGCGAAGACCTACCGGTCATTAATGTGGTATCCAATTCGGTACCCACCAGCACCAATCCCCTGGGTATCAAAGGTGCAGGTGAAGCCGGCACCATCGGTGCCATGCCCTGTGTTATGAACGCCGTCATAGATGCGCTGTCATCACTTGGTATCTTCCAACTCGACATGCCGCTGACGCCGAACCGCGTTTGGCAAGCCATTCAAACTGCCAGTTAGAAACCGAAAAACACGTACAGAAATAGGAATGTCTCGGTACATCAAATGTTCAAAATAATTTTATGTAGCCTCCTACTTCTGGTTTCTTCAGCACCTGCTAATTCAGAGAAGGTCAAAGAGGGGGAAAACCATTTTGCTAAGGCAAACGCCTATACCGTTAAGGTTAAAAATAGGGTTAAGTATCCTTTCATCAAAGATAAGAAAGGATCGTTCTCTGGTGCTGGCTTTCTGATCGATAAAAAGCTGGGTTGGATCGTAACCAATGCCCATGTGTCGTCACGAAATCCAGAGAGTTTAGAGATTGCCTTCAAAGGCGGTAAGTTTATTGAGGCAAAACTTCATTACATTGACCCTCTTCTCGATTTAGCTGTCATCAAGATTGCTACTGAGAACGTGCCGAATAAGGCTCAAGTGGCAAAACTCGATTGTGAGAACAAACCTACTATCGGCAGCCCCGCTGGCGCATTCGGTCATCCCTATTCTCTCTCGTTCTCTGGAACACGAGGCATAATTTCTGGAGAAAAATATAAATGGGGGCGTGTTTGGGTTCAAACAGATGCCCCAATAAACAGGGGTAATTCTGGTGGTCCTCTGATCAGTTTAAACTCAGGGAAAGTCGTGGGCATTAGTTCCGCAACTCTTTCAAAAAAAAGAAGCGAGGGACTGGGCTTTGCAGTGCCCATGATCCATGCCTGCAAGGTGATCAAGCTGCTAAAGAATGGTGGTGATCCCTCCCCTTCCTATATCCCTGTGGGGTTTGCTTATGATGACGACAACGAAAGCGAATTGGTTGCTGCCGTCATTTATAAAAAGCTGCCGTCATTGTGGCCCCTCCAGGTCGGTGACCGTCTCGTGGCCTTGGCCAGTAATCCCAAACAAGAGTTTGAAAATCAGGCAACACTTATTCACGCGCTTAGAGGGGTTAAAGGCAAGGTGGACGTTATCATCGAAAGGTCTGAAAAAAAAATGACATTGTCGATTACCAGCGAACCACGAAGTAATCTTATGAAACGCGTGGGTGTTCATGTTTCTGGTGTGGTTATTGCGAGTGACACCTATAGAGATGATGAAGAGATGAACCCAAACGGTTTACCCATGATCCACGATGTCGCGAGTGCTTCTATAGGATCAGCTGCCGGAATAAACGCCTATGATCTTGTTATTTCGGTGGATGGCAATCCAACGGAGGATATTCCCAAGCTATGCAGGTATTTAAAGAATGCCGAAAGCGCAAAGAAAAAAGTCAAGCTCATAACAAAAGCCAACAAATGGTCCTATCGCTCGCGGTCTATGTACAGCTCCCATCAAATTAAGGTTAAAGACGTGAAACTAGTAGGACCTCAGGTGCCAAAGGGATGCGGCTAAATAAGGATTACTTTCCACTTAACCAGGGTATCTAGATGATCTAGCTTAGTATTTTCAAGTTAGTTGGGAGTTGATGGACGTAAGTTGTTGAAAAAAATGGTCGGGGCGCACAGATTCGAACTGTGGACCCCCTGCTCCCAAAGCAGGTGCGCTACCAGGCTGCGCTACGCCCCGACGTTATTACTTTAACCCTTAGCACTCCATACTTTAATTACAACCCTAACCTAACTTTGGTTAAGCCGGGTGACATAACCGTGATGAATTTGACCTCAGGCATTCGGTAGAAGCACAACTTTTCCGTTACGTCCGTCTCGCATCGCGTGAGCAACCGCATTTTTCACTTGATCCAGGGGATAGGTGGCATCGACCCTAACATGTAGGCGTCCATCAACAATGTAACTTCGTAATTCGTCATAAACAGTCTTCCTAATTTCAGCAGTAGAATCGCGTCCTCGCAGCCATTGCGTCAACCAAACTCCACGAAGGCTAATGTTACGAAAAATTATTTCATTTGGGCTCAATTGACATGGCGAACCCGATAATAGGCCATAATTAGCGATTGTTCCATTTTCAGTTAAACATTCGGCTAAATGTTGTGTACTTTCACCGGCAATCGCATCAATTGCTAACCTAATTTCAGCATTATTTGTTGCGGTTTTGACGCGTTCACTTAGACCGGCACCACCAACAACGCAAACATCCCCACTGGCCTCTTCTACGAATTCGTTGAGATTATCTCTACGCATAACATTAACCGTATGGAACCCGTAAATTTTTCCTAGTTGCATGACATACTGACCCACCGCAGAATTAGCGGCGTTTTGAATTACCCAATCGCCCGGTTGAAGGTCTATAACGGTTTTAAGTAGTAACCAGGCAGTGGGGGGATTGGCCATCAGCATCGCCATTTGAACTGCATCCCCAGTAGATGGAAATTTTACAACTATACGGTCTGCTGGCACCACGACTTGCTGACGCCAGGTTCCGGTATAGGGTGGTATCATTACCAAGTCACCTACTTGGAAATTAGATACTTCCTTTCCAATCTCTTTAATTGTACCAATGCCCTCGGCACCGGGTACAGCTGGCAAATCTGGTTGGATGCCATAATCACCTTGTAAAGTTAACAAATGTGAAGGATTGATAGTTGCGGCGTCAACTTCTATGAGCGCGTCGCCAGGACCCACAGGCGATGTTTCTAAATTAACAACTTCTACGACATCGGAGGGGTTCCCCGTCCTATCGAATTGAACCGCTTTTCTTATTTCACCCATAGAGTTAGCCTTTCTTTATACCTGCATCACATATGTGCTGAATTTTTTACCACATCAATTTGGTTTTAAATTTATTCAACTTATGAAAACCTGGAAGTAGTTTTATTTATGATATATTTTATTTGATCCCTAAAGCTAGGCCGTTTAAGTAAAGCCTCTGATACCATAAACTTTTATGATGATGACCGGAGAATTTGGTTGAGAAGTTCTTGAGGTCTATAGTAGTTCCAGTCAATTGTAGATTACCAACAAGCATTAAAACTTTTTCAGGGATTTCCAATGCTAAAACTTTATCATTATGGCGACTCTCTCTGTTCTATGAAAACGCGTTTATGTCTTCTTGAAAAAGAAGTTGAATTTGAACCCCATTTCGTTGACCTGATGAACTGGGAACATTTAACAGATAGTTATAAGAAGCTTAATCCTAATTCTGTCGTGCCTACAATTGTTCATGATGGTACTCCAATCATAGAATCAACGGTTATTAACCAATATATCGATGAAGTATTTGAAGGCCCATCCCTAACACCAGGTGATCCAGTCGCTAGAGCTAAGATGAGAGTTTGGTGTAAAGTTCAGGATGATATTTTGCATCCGGCAATCCAGAAACCAACATTTAATTTATTGCTTAAACCAAAATTATCAAAGAAAACGGACGAGGAATTAGACGATTGGCTTAGCCGTCACCCCTTGGAAAAAAGCCGTAAATTATTTCGTGGTGCTGCAAGAGGGCCCGTAAATGAAGAAGCACTTGAGGATGCGACCAGACAATTTAATTTCGTCTTTGAGCGCATGGAATTGGCCCTTTCGGAAGGCGACTGGCTATGTGGGAGAGAATACACGCTCGCCGACGTAGCATGTGCCCCCATTCTCGATCGTCTCGGACAATGTGACTGGCTAAATCTATTTGAGCCTTACCCTAGGCTCTCTGAGTGGTCAGAACGAATTAGGGGAAGAGAGGCTTTTAAAAAAATGAGGCCTAAAGATAATCAACGATTTGTAAATCTGGACCTTTAGAGGGATCCCAATTCTTAGGAACTCTACTCATCTAAACGGTACTAATATTTAAGAAGAGAAAGCTCTCATAGTTTAAGTATGGACTTAAGGGCACCTCGAACAATGCCCTGACGAGCTTGAACCTGGGCAGCGAGCGCCACCCGGCCTCGGCCTCGCCGTATTGGCCCTGGACTTGGTAGACAGTCGCCAGGTTGTTGAGGGTTGTGGCCAAGCGAGGGGCTTGCACCCCAAACCGTTCTGCCTCCTTGAGAGCGGCCGAAAGCTGTTTCTCGGCTTCAACGTAGTTACCATGCTGATACGCCGCAGTGGCGGCGGTCATGTAGCTTTGCCAACGACTGGCGTGTGCAGAGACGCGGTCCTGGATCGCAAGCGCCCGCTTGTGAAGCAACTCAACCTCAGCGAATTTGCCCTGGGCCCGAAAGACCTCCGCCAGGCCGTTGAAGCTCTCCGCGAGGCGTAGGTCTTCGGGGCCGAACTCTTCTGCCGCCCTGACCGCGGTGGCAAACTGCTTCTCGACCCCGACGTCCCGATAGCTCTCCCACTCATTGCCCTGGGCGGGGGCGTCGACAGGCCAGAAGGCTAGCCACACCAAGCCCACGAGTAGCCATTTTGCCTTGTGAATGGTCACTAGTTGCACACCCCCTACGGATCGCCTCGCGTGTGCAACTTACCACAGTGGACGCAAAATGTCAGGAGCTGGCTACCAGGGACTGGGTAAGTCGGTTAATTTCTGTGCCAAAATCTGAGATCGGGGCTGTGCGGCCAGGGGTAATTTCCAACCGTTACAATCGCACCACAAGCCCTTCCTCCGAAATTCAGACGGAAGCGTACCTCATCGCGCACGAATGTCCGCTTTCGGGGGTAAAGCAGACATGATTTTGGTCGTTCTTAATGTCTGTTATTAGCCATTAGCAGACATTTGTTCTTTGTCCAAATAACGTCCGCAATTCACCGTGAGCATTTGTCGTCATTAATTTGAATGGGTACGAACGGCCTCCTCGAACTCGTCGACATCAAAATAGAGAGGTCCCATTAATTAATGCACTCTCTAGAACTCTTTAATTAAAACGATCGCGATCGTGTCGTTCATCAAAATCAATATCAGGCCCCTTTGGTATAGTACCCAAGGGGTTAATTTTTGGACCACTCCAGTATCCCAATTTTGCTTCTTCTAAGTAACAAATTTCAGCGATCCCAGGCTGCTGGTAGAGGTCGCGTGTGAATCCCCATAGATTAGGATACTGATAGAGGTGTTTCTTATTGCATTTAAACGCGTAATGATAAACTGCATCAAATCGAAACAAAGTTGGAAATAGACGCCAGTCGGCTTCCGTAATCCTCTCCCCACAAAGGTAGCGCTGTTTAGATAGTCGGTCTTCTAATATCTCAAAGGTGCCGAACAGAGCGTCAAACGCCTCCTCGTAGGCTGCCTGATTACTTGAGAAACCCGCCTGATAAACACCATTATTGACCTTAGAATATATAAGTTCATTAATGTCATCGATCTCATTTCGTAACTCATTCGGGTAGTAGTCGTAATGATTTTTAGAATATTCGTTAAACTCAGAATTGAACATTCTTATAATTTCAGAAGACTCGTTATTAACAATCCTCTTTTCCTTTGCATCCCATAACGTCGGCACCGTGACACGACCGGTGTAAGATGAATTCGACAACGTATAAATCTCATGTAAATAAGTTATTTGTTCATCTGTGCCGGGAACAACATGTGGCCCTTTTATATCTAGGCGATACCCTTCATTGCCACTTTCTCCCAGATACAATCCGATCACTTTAGTCAGTCCTTTTAAATGTCTAAACAAGAGCGTTCGATGAGCCCAAGGGCAAGTTTTTGTCGCATAAATATGGTACCTGCCTGGTTCAGCTTTGAGGTCGGAGGATCCATCACTGCTAATAAAGTCGCGAAAATATGTCGGTAAGTGATCAAATTTACCAACGGATCCGCGAGAATTACCGTCTTCGTCAATCCAACGCCCTTCAACAAGCATGCCCATCTCTAATCTCCGAGTACTAAGAATTTAGTTCAATTCTAATTATCTTCTTTATACAATTAAAATTCCAGAAACAATAATGAGCAAAAGCCACAATATTATTGTTTTAAAACTTTCTCCGGGCATGATGCTAAACAATTTCATTCCGAACCAGACAGAAAGTATATAGGGAATAGTATACAGAATAATCCGATTGATGGTTTTTGGATCCACGTCACCGGCTATTAGTGTGTACGTCAATACGGAGATCCCCATCACACTTGTCATAATTGCTATATTTGCGCGTTGGACTTGCGGTTTGTCTGGAAGAGAAATGAGATAAATTACGTAAACAGGACCTCCTACCGCGGCTATTCCGTCAATAATGGCGGAGATGCAGCCTGCTAATAAACTTGGAGCAGTACCCGTTCGTCCTTTGTAACTCCAGCCAGCCAGGCTAACAATTGTTATTACAAGGACTATTCCTGCGATTATCTTCTTAATAAGTTCCGGATCTAACGTGATCAGCAAAATAGTCCCTATCGGGGTCACGAAGATAGCAGCAAAAATCATTGGAGCGATGTCTGTCCAATTTGCCAATTTTAATGCTGGGTAGGTCATTTGGATCGCGGCGAATAGGCCCAGACTAAGCGTAAAGATAATTGCATTCACTGGATCCCAAAGAAATGCAAGTAACGGTACCATGACGAGACCAGAGCCAAAGCCTGCATATCCCCTAACAAGACCTCCGGCAATAATGATTACCAACGCTAATAGACTTGGAAATACGAATACGGTTTCGAATGTCATTCTAAATTAAATTCAGATAATTGATCAGGTATTATCAGTGAGGATGTTTGATTGATTAATCAATCATCAGGATTTTTAAAGGCATATGCGGTCCGAAAGGATTCTCGTGATTTTATTTTTTTCCACCATGAACCAATTTTTGGTCGTTTCCTGAAATCAATCAATTCATCTAAATTATTGGCCTCAAACCTTTCAATAAATGGAGCAATAGCGATATCGGCAAGGCTGAAGCTCTCTCCAGCAAGCCAGGTGTTGCCATTCAACTCCCCTTCCATTGCATCCATGAATTCGGACAATCTTGCTTTAGAAAACTCCTCATCAGCATCCGAAACCCCATGCTCAAGGCGGTTAATTCTAACCATTCGAGTTTCGGGATTTGGAAATTGTTCAAGAATCTTCAAATGCTGTTCATGCGATAAATGTTTCATTCTGGGGATATGGCGTCTATTCCAGGAGAGAACATTTACATTTTTATGTACGATTGTTTCCGCCCTATCTAACCAAAGTCTCATTTTTGAAATTTGAAATGGAACATTGGGTTTCAATCGAGTATCAGGGAAGCTGTCATCCAGGTATTCAAGAATGATATTCGACTCAATGACTATACGCCCGTCATGTTCCAATGTTGGCACTACGCCATTTGAATTTATTTTGAGATACCACTTTTTAGAATTGTCACGCTTATTAACGATGTCTACATGACGACTTTCCCATTCGAGTTTCTTTTCAGCCAAACAGATCCGCACTTTTCGGGAACAAGTTGAACTCCAAAAATGATATAATCTTAACAAGAGCCCCCCTTTTGAATTGCAGGCACCAACTCAGCGAGAAACATTCGGAGTGTCAAACATATAAATATTTCTATGAATTTGTCCGACTGGCAAAATGTATAGTTCGATAATTAGGACGTTGCGAGTTTCAATCGTATCTCCAGATTATCTTGGTACTTAGAGAATGTTCTCTCTCTAAACCTCTCCATCTCAAAATCTGTTTACCTATTTTAATTTAATTTTGTAATTTATTTGAGCCTTTTAGGAGGCAACCCTTAATAAAGAATGTTGAATGGTGAGTTCTTGATTGAAATAATTATTTACCAAGGCTTACTTGATTTTATTTATTCTCTTGCATGCCCTAATAGCTATCGCAGGGTACGGTGATCAAATTTAAGGGGGATCACTTGAAAACGATAAATGAATTTTAAAACACCGAAGAGGGATGAATTATGACAGAACACATAGAACACCAACTTGAGGATGGTATTACCTATATTACTATCAATGACCCCAAAAATGGAAACCGTGTTAGCGATCCTATGGCCGAAGAGCTATCTCTTCAAATTGACGCCGCCAGTGAAACATCAAAGGCTGTGGTCCTACGGACAATGGGAGATGATTTCTGTCTCGGGCGTTCTATCATGGGAGAAAAACCAGGCAAATTACCGGAAGCTTACGTGATGCGAGAAAACTTTGACGTGATTTTTAACTTTTATGCCTCGCTCCGCCGTTCAAAAGTACCGGTAATTGGGGGAGTACAAGGGAAAGCAGTTGGATTTGGTTGTGCGTTAGCTGCCCTATGCGATATCACAATCTCGACAGATACGTCGCAGTATCAACTCCCGGAGACTTCTCATGGCATTATGCCAACAATGGCTATGTCGTCCCTCATCGATAGGGTCGGACGCAAGGCTATTACCTACATGACGTACGCGGCCGATTTTATTACTGCACAACATGCATTATCTGTCGGCATTATAAGTCAAATTATACCCGAAGATGAATTCGAGAATACTATTGATCACGTGATAGATCGGGTGAAAAATATTCCTATTCCCGCAATTCACGGGGTAAAGGAGTTCACGAATTATGCCATCGGCCAACCCATGCCGATGGCTGAACAATATGCTCGCAACCTCCACGCAACCATCAATAGTTCAGAAGCAATGCGAAAATAATACCCAAAGCCTTTTAGCGGTCATGTACGGGACTTGCCGCATACTCGGGCTTTATACGAACATCCATTACAAGCGTTGCTCCTTCTTGGACTTGCCTCAGTCCTTCTTCAATTGTCTCAGCTAAATGTTTCATATCCGAAACTGGGCCAATGGAACCTAACCCTTGAGCTTTTGCAAGCGCACAAATATCTATCTCTGGATTATCAATGCGTTGACCTATCCATCGGTTTTCAGTCGGTCGCCCTCTTTTTTTGGCGATAGCTTCTTGATGCATTTCATCATTAAAGTAAGACTTATTATTCGAAACAATGATTAATAAGGGTATTTTCTCGTGCGCCGCCGTCCAGAGGGCCTGCACTCCCATCAGGTAATCACCGTCACCAAGTATTGCAACAGGCACATAACCATCATGGACATCCCTTAAGGCCAAGGCGGCACCCACAGCATTACCGGGTCCCGCGCCTAATCCACCACCGCCTGCATTAGCCAGGCAACCAAGGTGATGGTTGAACTCACTCTCTTCTGAGGGCCATCCGATAGTATGACTTATGAGGCATACTTTGAAACCTTGCGTCGCATTTCGATACGCGCGGGCAAACTCATGGATCTCAATTGGCCCATCTTTCGGCAAATCAGCCCGCGGTTTGGACTTAATCACGTAATTTATTTTTGGCTTAATGGAGGCTAATATAGGAAGAAGATCTGATATAAACGCCTCAGGTACAGTAGGAATATGAATATCTACAGGTGGCAATCCTCCGTAGTCCTTATTCCATCCTCGGTGTTGATGAAAATCCATAGAACAACTAATGACTTTTGCCTCAACTATCCCCCCATCCCAGGCATCCTTGAGCGTTCCACCTAGATCAAACCAATCTAAACTTAGCACTACATCAGCTTGTCGGTGGACCTTTCGGACTTCGTCACGCACAAAAAATCCAGTCATTCCTACATGAAGAGGATGATCAGTAGGGAAACCAATCTCTTGCCAAGTATTAGTAATCGTTTTTGCCCCTAACTTTTCTGCCAAAATAATTCGGTCATCCCATGCCCGCTTTGACCGTGCTATCCGTCCACAGAGGATCAATGGGTTTTTGGCAGAGGTTAATAATTCAGCGGATAAATTAAGAATATCAGAAGGTGGACCTGGAGGCGGCGGCGATCGATAACGTGTGACCTACTCATAATCTGGCCAATTTTTTAATTCCATTTCTTGTATGCCTGCATCAAGGCAAATATACACTGGCCCGTAGGGAGGTGTGCAGGCTATCTGATATCCTTTTCGTATGGCCTCTACTGCGGCTTCTGGAGATCCCGGTTGGTCATCCCATTTAATGTAGTCTCTAATCAGAGAACCCTGGTCTTGTGATGTATGTATCCAATCAATATACGGGCGCCTATCCACGGCATTCAGTGGTCCAGTAGCACCTATAATTATCATGGGGTGACGGTCTATCCAGGAATTAAATATCGCCATGGTTGCGTGCAT
>Ga0209403_10004500_pt1 | contig 15162 bp, 12 predicted proteins | sample ArcticOcean_MG_C_8_FD_187440 | JGI IMG/M metagenome (GOLD analysis project Ga0209403, IMG submission 187440) | Marine microbial communities from western Arctic Ocean - ArcticOcean_MG_CB11_86 (SPAdes) (version 2) | ecosystem: Environmental > Aquatic > Marine > Oceanic | place: Arctic Ocean... | reverse complement strand
GTATTGATTTCATAATCATCCACTTTTGATTTTAGCATGAATGAAATTTGAGCAGATTCCTGTGACTGAATTGCACGTACACGCATAACGGGATATTTAAAAGGAGCGTTGACAATACTAACTGAATCAATTAATGCGCCTGCTATTGTCATATTTAACCAACCACCACGAGTAATGGATGCAGAGATGACGCTTTCAGAAAATTGTTTTTCGGTCTGAATTTTGATGATGGTACCATTTACTTTATTCACAATTTTCACATTATTAATATTATAAAGGGGGGCGGTAGAAAGCACATATTCCTCTGATGAATCAATGGCCGCATTTGGCAAACTGGTATTATTTAATATTTTCATGAATGGTGCAGCCGGAATAAAGAAATCTGTGCCATCATAAATAACAGGCAAATACATGTGAAAAATTTTATCATCCACTTTAATATAAGAAGAATGAGGTGAAATTGTTACCTTTGATTCTGGGAATCGAAATTCTAATTTTTCTTTATCTTCATAGAATATGGTGCGAATATTTTGAGTTTCAGCAAACTCCAATCCTGAAATGTATTGCACACCATCAAATTCGTGTAATTTCATTTTCACATTTTTCATAGGAACATCAGCAGAGACACCAAAGTTCAGAAAACAGAGGATAAAGATCGAAATAAATAGGTAAATAGGGTTTTTCATGAAGCGTTAAATTTAAATGGTTTATGGCTCAGAATACAATATCCAACTGAATGGTAAATGAGAAGCTTATATTTTACGTTTGGGCAGAGATTTTGATAAATTCAGTTCGGCTAGAGAAACTAAAAATCTATTTTCTCAGCAGTTCTGGTTGAAATATTTACTTCACTTTTCTATTGTCCACAACTCTAAAGACCTTTTCGCCCGGTTTCACCATTTGAAATTTTTCACGGGCAATTTTTTCAAGGTAGATATCATCAGATGTTATTTTGAAAATCTCTTCGGTGAGATGTGATTCTCGTTGTATCAATTCATCAATTTCATATTGAATTCGGATTCGTTCTTTTCTGAGGGAGTACCATTTTAGGAGTCCTAAATCATCAAAAATAAATAGTCCTAATCCAAAAATGGAGATGATCGCCAAGAGCCATCGTTTATTGTAACGGGTTCTTTGTGATCGGCGGGGACTCAGCCCAAATACTCTTTATTGGCATATTCTGTGTTATCACCCAATGCTTCTTCAATCCGCAACAGTTGATTATATTTAGCAATACGGTCAGTTCGCGAAGCTGATCCGGTTTTGATTTGTCCCACGCCAGTGGCTACTGCAAGATCAGCAATAGTTGTATCTTCTGTTTCGCCAGATCGATGCGAAATGATAGCACTATACCCTGCTTTTCTTGCCATTTTAATAGTATCTAACGTTTCAGTAACACTGCCAATTTGATTTAGTTTTATTAGAATGGAGTTCATGGATGATTCTTCAATAGCACGCTTTAATCTTTCAGGATTGGTAACGGTGAGATCATCACCCACTAATTGGACCGAATCCCCCAATTTTGCATTCAGTAATTTCCAGCCATCCCAGTCATTTTCATCTAATCCATCTTCGATAGACACAATAGGATATTTCCCGCAAAGATCTACATAAAAATCAATCATTTCTTCTGATGTTAATTTTCTATTTTCAGATGCTAAATTGTATAATTTAGAATCCTTTTCATAAATTTCGCTGGATGCCACATCCAAAGCTAAAAAAAGTTCTTCTCCAATTTTATAACCGGTTTTCTCAGCCGCTTCAAGAATTACTTCGATAGCCTCTTCATTGGAGCGTAAATTGGGCGCAAATCCACCTTCATCACCGACCGATGTGTTTAAGCCTTTTTTATTTAATACTAATTTAAGATGATGGAATGTTTCGGTACCCATTTGTAAGGCTTCCGAAAATGATGATGCGCCTAATGGAAAAATCATAAATTCTTGAATATCCACGCTATTATCGGCGTGACTTCCACCATTAATAATATTCATCATAGGGGCCGGTAAAATGAATTTCCCCCCCGTATGCATATATTCAAAGAGGGGTTTGTTTTCAGATTTTGCGGCAGCATGAACGGTTGCCATTGATACACCCAAAATTGCATTTGCACCCAAACGTCCTTTATTAGGGGTTCCATCTAATTCAATCATGGTATTATCCAGGGTGCGTAGAAGATGAGCATCCATACCTATGACGGCTTTAGCAATTTCTCCGTTCACATTATTAATTGCATTTTGAACGGATTTTCCCATGTAAGCAGCGCCACCATCCCGGAGTTCTACCGCTTCATATTCTCCAGTAGATGCACCGCTGGGCACAGCTGCACGACCAAAGCTATCATCTTGTAGGGTTACATCAACTTCTAATGTAGGGTTTCCTCGAGAGTCTAAAATCTGCCTGGCATGAACATGCTTAATGTGGCTCATTGAATCAAAATCCTTGTAAAAAAGTGCAATGAAATTTACTCCAAAACTAAGGAGAAAATATCTGTAAATTTCACTCATTCATGACGAAAAAATTCTATTGAACATAACCATTAAAAGATATACCCCTATTGATTCTCAGAAATGGGATAGCTTTGTGCAATCCTCAAATAATGGCACTATATTCCATTATCGCTCCTTTCTCACCTATCATATTGATCGGAAATTTGAAGATCATGCACTTATTTTTGAAAAGAAGGGGAAGATTATTGCGATTCTATCTGCCGCCGAGGTGATGGATGGTGAAAAGAAAATTCTTTATTCTCATCCAGGGGCTACATTTGGTGGATTTGTATATGAAGACTTATTGTTTGAAGATGCCAATAATATTGTAAACCTTTTAATTGAATATTGCAGAAAGACTAATTATACTTCAATATTTTTGGTTCAAGCGCCACAATTGTATAATTCTAATAATAATGAAACCCTAGAATATGCCCTTCATTGGCAAGGGTTCACTACAGAAGAAACTTATTTTTCTAGTTTTATCGACTTGACATCAGAAAATGAAGCTATTAATCTTGTGAGTTCACGAAAAAGACGATATTTGAAAAAAAAATCTACTAATGAAAAATTAAGATTTGAATGGAATGGAAATTTAGATGATTTTTATCCCATTTTATGTGAAAACAAGAAGAAGCATGGCTCTCAGCCAACTCACTCGAAGGTTGAATTAATAAAGCTGATGAATTTAATGCCTGAAAAATTTCATCTATTAATGATGTATAAAGAGGATAAACCCATTGGCGGAACTTTTAATATTATTGCGAATTCACAGGTGGGTATTATTTTTTACAATATGATTAATTATGAATTTGAAGAATTTAACCCCGCATCATTTCAGATTTTAGAAACGATGAAATGGGCAAAAGTGAATAATTTAAAATACTTAGATTTTGGGGTTTCACAACTCCCTAAAGCGGAGAATCCACTCTCGCCAAGCCCCAATTTAATTCGATTTAAAGAGCAGTTTTCTGCAAAAGGTATGTTGAGATTAGCACATAGAAAAAACCTATAATGACTGTTGTAAGCATATTTTGGAAAGAATCTATGATTTATGGTGTGGGTACAATTCTTGTTAGGGCTGTTTCATTTATCCTTCTTCCTCTTTATACTACAATTTTTACAACTGCAGAAGCTGGATACGTATATTTACTATTTACATTTATTGCCTTTGCACAAGTGTTCTATAATCACGGCATGGATTCTGCTTTCCTTAAATTTATGTCACAAGAAAAAGAGACTAAAGAGTCGATATTAAGCACATCATTGTTGATTTTATTATTTTCCTCCGGAGCATTCTCCCTCATATTATATTATTTTTCTGCTCCCATCAGTATTTTTTATCTAGAAATAAATGAACCATTTTGGATTAGCTTATGCTCTCTAATTTTATTTATTGATGTACTGTCCTCCAGAATTATGGCGTATTTACGTGTAATTAATCGCCCTATTTATTTTTCTACCATAACCATTGTGAGTGTAATGATAACAATCGCATCAAATATATATTTTATTACCAGCTTAAATATGGGCATTCTGGGTGTGCTATATGGCACATTGGCTGGTTCATTAATCCGTTTTATTTTGGTGACGCCATTATTGGCATCAGGTGTTAAATACAATTTATTTAAGTTTAATTTGTCAAGGAAGATGTTCACTTTTGGGTTACCATTTTTCCCAGCGGCATTATTTTTTATGATAATGGAGATGGCGGATCGATATTTATTACTTCAATTTGCAGACGTGGAAGCAGTAGGGATATATAGTATTGGCTATAAAATGGGTAGCGTACTTATGTTCTTAATAACGGGCTTTAATTTAGCTTGGCAGCCCCTATTTCATAAGGAACAACAGAATGATAATAGGCTAGAAATATTTAGTACGATTTCTACTCAGTTTTTAACCTTTATGATTTTAGTTGGAGGTATTATTTCAATTTGGTTGCCACTAATTGTGAAAATTCCTATTGGTAATGGGAACACACTTATTGGAGAAGGCTTTTGGGGTTCAATTCAAATTATTCCTATTATTATGTTATCCTATATTTTCTATGCTGCATACATTTTGCAAATGCCATCCTTGTATGATGGAAATAATCAAAAGTGGTCACCGCTACTTAGAGGATTGGGGGCGGTAATCAACATTGGGTTAAATCTAATATTGATTCCAAATCATGGGGGAATGGGAGCCGCTATTGCAACTTTATTGGCATACTCAATAATGTTTATTGCATTATTTATTTTAAATCGAAAATGGTTACCTATATCATTTAATTATGGAAGAATTATCCTTCTGCTTGGTATTTGCATAATAGGATTTTATTACTTTCAAATTGAACCTCATAAACATTGGTATCGCTTTATATTATCCATCATTATAATTAGTGCCGGATTCCCTTTGTTAAAAGGTGCCTATAAAAATCAGATTCAAAATTCATTAACAAATAAATGAACGCGATTCTATTTTTAGGTGATTTTTTTAGTGATGGCCGTTGTATCAATATGGTTGATTCCATTATTGATGCAGGCAAAGACATAGTGATTATAGATTCGGGAAATGGTGGTGGAACTTATAGAAATAAAAAAATTCATCACATTCCTCTTTCAGCCTCTGGAATATATAAGTATTTAAAATTCTATCGACAAAGTAAGAAAATATTAAAAGCAGTATCTCCCATTTGCATCATTGCGGGGGATCTTTATTCATTACCTTCTGCCGCATCTCAATCCCCTGCTAAATTAATTTATGACTCGCGTGAAATTTATACTCAATTAGCAGGGTTAAAAGGAAGACCAATTAAACAATTATTTTGGAGCTTTATTGAGAGGATATTTATTAATAAAGCATCAATGATAGTGGTTACCGCAGATAGTGATTCTGAAGTATTAAAATCAATTTATGGGGATATCCCATGCATTACATTAAAAAATTTTCCATCTAAAAAGAACCTTCCAACTTCCCCCGTAGATTTATATTCAATATTAAATATTCCTCAATTATCACCCATTTTTTTATATCAGGGAATGCTACATAAAGGTCGTGGAATTGAACAAGTGATACCATTGCTAGAAAAATTTAAAGATGCCCACTATGTGGTCCTTGGAGAAGGTCCATTTAAAATTGAGCTTGAGGGTATGTCAAAAAAGTTTGGCGTTCAAAATCGTGTACATTGTTTGGGAAGTATTCCATACTCAGAATTGATGAATTATACTGCAGGTGCCACCATTGGTTTTTCATTAATTGAGGCATTAAGTGAAAGTTATGAGCATGCCTTGCCAAATAAAATTTTTGAGTATGCAGTAGTTGGATTACCTGTTATTGCCAGCAACCTCCCAGAAATGAAGAATGCAATAACGAAATTTGATTTAGGTTATTGTGTTGAATTTGGAGATGAAGTTGCATTGACTAAAGGAGTAGAAAATATATTATCTGGTTATAATAATGATGGATTTAAACCTAATCCTCAATTATTCTGGGAATCACAAGAAGATATCTTTATTGACATTATACACTCTCATGACTAAGATCACAGTAATCATACCCACTCAAAATCAACGAGAATCTCTAAATAGAGCTGTCCAAAGTGTATTAAATCAATCATTTTCAGATTGGGAATTATTTATTGTAAAGGATTCATCTTCTACAATAGAATCAATTATTGATGACAAGCGAGTTAAATTTATTTCCAATGAAGGGGAAAGGGGTGCGAATGGCTCTCGTAATACGGGTATAAAATATGCTTTGGGAAAATATATCGCATTTTTGGATGATGATGATGAGTGGTTGCCAGAAAAATTGTCCCTCCAATTCAATATGATGGAAAAAGAACAGAGCATTTTGTCATTTACAGGCAAGAATATTTTCAAAAATGCTAATTTTCAAAAATATTCTTTTAGAAATTCATTTAAATGGCTGTTGAATTTTTACAATTTTGTAGGAACGACATCAAGTGTTTTGATTAGCAGAGAAGCACTTCAATCAGTTGGTGGATTTGATGAATCAATTACTCAACTTCAAGATTATGAGTTATTTTTACGATTGAGGACGTTGGGAAAATTTTCTGGAATTGATAGCCCATTAGTAAATTATTATATGGATAAATCAGATGAACATGTATCTAATAATTGGAGCAATTTTTTCAGGTCATCTTATAAAATTTGGGTGAAACAAAAAGGGATTGGCTTAGTACTGTTGCCTTTAGGTTTATTAATTACATTTTTCCAGAAAACAAAAAACGCCATCATTTGATAGCGTTTTAGTTAATACAGATATTATTTATTTTTAGATATCGAATTCACCGGAAGTAAGATCGTCTACATCGGCTAATTCATAATCTTCATGATCCACAACAATGGTAGACTCAGTAGTAGCAACCGCTTTATTGGGTTGTGAACTATTTTGATTTGGCTCAATACTGGCCATCCCAAATAGAAGGGGTAATGATGCTGCAATACCTAAACCTAATGATTTAGCAATGCCATCAGAGTGGAACACAATGGCTCCAGATGGATAGGGCATTTCTTCCAATCCATAGAGGAAGAAAACAGATATTGCCAGCAGGAATCCTGCTCCAGACAAGACTTGTGAAAATTCTTTATTATCAAATGAATCGGTGGTAAAGCCAACAAACATCCATAAAAGGATTGAGCTGGCCATAAAAATAGTGGCATACACAAATTCGTTTTCAGTGATATTCCACAGGTAAAGGAATAAACCCCCTGCTAAAATCAACCACGATATTGCTTTTGAATCAATATACATTCATTTCTCCTGAGTTCATGATGAATTCTTAGCGTCAAATTTCGAACATAATCATAAAAATACCAAGAAGTTAAATTGATTTTGTGTTCTTTTAGGAAAGTCCCTGTCGTTGTAAATTTCGTTCTATGGCGAAACAAAATCTTGTAAAAATCGGCGTGATCGGCGTGGGCCATTTAGGTCGATTTCATGTGCAACAACTATCCACCATTGAAAATGTAGAATTAATTGGCATTTTTGATGTGAATACTGCGCAATGTACAAATGTAGGAATGGAGTTTTCTGTAGCCACTTTTTCGCAAGTTGATGTAATCATGAAAGCATGTGATGCAGTATCGATTGTAACTCCAACTACAGATCACTTTGATACTGCTATTCAGGCCCTTAATCTGGGTTGCCATGTTTTTATAGAAAAGCCAATTACAGAGACAATTGGACAAGCTCAGCAACTTTTAGCCAAGGCAGAAGTTGCCCATAAAATTATTCAAGTGGGGCATATTGAGAGATTTAATCCTGCATTCTTGCATGTTAAAAATCAAAATTTATCTCCCCAATTTGTAGAAATTCATCGATTGGCACCATTTAATCCCCGCGGAACAGATGTGCCCGTAATACTTGATTTGATGATTCATGATATTGATATTTTATTAAGCATGGTAAATTCAACAATAAAAGATATCCACGCAAGTGGTGTGAAAGTGGTATCCAAAACGGTGGATATTGCCAATGCGCGAATTTTATTTGAAAATGGATGTGTGGCGAATATAACTGCCAGTAGAATTTCACAAAAACCCATGCGGAAGATGCGAATCTTTCAAGAGTCCACGTACACTACCGTTGATTTTTTAAAGAAATCAGTTGAAATTTATCATGTAGAGGATGAGATTCCCAGTGGTGTAAATAAAGATTCAGTTTTTCCATTAGAAGGACATGACAAAAAATATATTATTTATGAAAATCCAGAAGTAGTGGAACATAACGCTCTACGAGAAGAATTACATCATTTTGCCTCAGTGATTCAGCAAGGTGAACAGCCAGATGTGGATGGCCATAGTGCAGCTGCGGCTTTGCATATTGCTTTAGAAATTCAAAAAATTATTGATGAGTCAGCCACGTAAATTTTTCATTATTGCGGGGGAAGTTTCAGGTGATATTCATGGTGCCTTACTTATGGATGCCATGAAACAAGCAAATCCAACTTGTGAATTTTTTGGGATTGGGGGTCATCAAATGGAATTAAATGGACTAGCATCACTTTTTCCATTAGAGAAAATGTCGGTGATGGGCTTTGTTGAAGTACTAAAACATCTTCGATTTTTTAAAGATGTGGAAAAAAGGGTACTGGAAACCATCGCCATAGAAAAACCTGAGCGCATCATCCTTATTGATTATCCTGGATTCAATCTTCGACTTGCCGAAAAAGTGAAACGAAAATTTAATTTTCCCATTACCTATTATATTAGTCCACAAATTTGGGCATGGAAAGAAAAACGCATCAATATTATTAAACGATATGTGGATCAAATGTTGGTGATTTTTCCCTTTGAGAAAGAATGGTATGCTGAACGCGGAGTAGATGTTGAATGGGTGGGGCATCCTTATGTAGATGAGTGGAAATCCACCTCCAAATCTGAGTTGAAATCCCAGCTGGGATTAAATCCAAACAAGCCATTGCTTACATTATTTCCGGGAAGTCGAAAACAGGAATTAGATAATCATTTAAAGGTGTGTTTTGATGCTGCCCATCACGTTCAAGAAGAAGTGGATGATGTTCAAATAGTATTGGGTTTAGCGCCTAATGTGGATATTGGATTAAAACAAATTCCAAAAAATATTGTGGTGGAAAAAACCAACCCTCGCCGAGCATTAGAGGCGGCAGATGCAGCCATTGTGGCCTCGGGAACATCCACCCTTGAGGCGGCCATTTACGGCATCCCTATGGTGATTATTTATAAAATGAATTATCTTTCGTGGTGGATATCAAAATTATTGGTTAAAACCAAGTTTGCAGGCATGCCGAACCTCATTGCAGATAGAATTATTGTTCCTGAATTATTCCAATCCCAGGCAACTGCTTTAGCTATTTCAAAACAAATTATTCGCATGATAAATCCAGGATTGGCTCGTGAAAATACATTACAAAATTTAAATAATGTGCGAGATGCATTGGGTGATGGTACTGCCTCATCTAAAGCGGCCTCATTTATTTTAGGTAAGTCTTCGTGAAGCATTCAACGTTTATGAGTCATTTATGGTCTTATTTGGGCCAAATCATGTTTGCCTTTGTGTATCGAACAAGCCGTTGGAAAATTCGTGGGGAAGAACATTTTAATAAGGCGTTAGAATCGGGAAAACCCATAATGCTATGTGTATGGCATGGTCGATTTTCATTTCCTGCATTTTGGTTGGCCAAAAACCATATTCATGCCTATGCCATTGCTAGCCGTCATGGAGATGCCGCCATTATTGCTCGAATTTTCAAGCGGTGGGGATTTGGTCTCATTCGTGGTTCCAGTAGTGGGGGGAGTAAAGACAAAGGTGGACGAGATGTAATTCGAGAAATGAATCGAATTTTTGATGCACCGGGTACCAGTATTATTGCTGTTACTAATGATGGCCCTAAAGGTCCTTCTCGAATTGCAAAACCCGGCTCTCTTGCCATTGCCCTAAAAAAAGATGTTCAAATTATTACCATTACCGGTTCAGCCTCTCGGTATAAAGCTTTTGGGTCATGGGATAAATTTCGCATCCCCCAACCATTTAGTACTGTTCATTTGAACATTGCTCCATTATTAGAAATGCCCACTGAGAAGCTCTCATCAGAGGAAGAAGTTAAATATTTATCTGATTATATGAATAAACATCAAAATGAGGCAGATGATTGGGCTGTAAATAACTAATGCGATTTTTGCTCCTACCCCTGGGAATTGTGTATGGCATTATTATCACATTGAGGAATTTTTTCTATGATGTGGGAATATTCAAAATAACCCCGATATCAACACCTGTAATCTCGGTGGGCAATATTACAGCTGGTGGAACGGGAAAAACCCCCATGACAATTACCTTGGCAGAGGTAGGAAAATTAAGGGGATTTAAACCTGGGATTGTAAGCCGGGGCTATGGACGAAATTCAAAAGGCTTACAGATTGTTCATGATGGAAATGAAATGAAAAATACAGTAGAAAATTCTGGTGATGAACCATTTTTGATGGCTAGTTTATTAAAAGATATACCTGTAGTTGTATCCGGAAATAGGGTGGATGGTGCAGACAGATTAATTCAAGATTATGGTGTTAATTTAATTATTTTAGATGATGCCTTTCAACATCGAAAAATTTACCGTAATATTGATATTGTCCTCATTAATGCCTCTGAAAAATCCAGTGCATACCATATGCTTCCCGTGGGCCAATTGCGTGAATTTCCGTGGGAACTAAACCGTGCAGATTATATAGTGGCCACCAAAGGTGATGTGAATGAACTTCCAGAATCAATGCAGAAATTTACGGGAGATACAATTCAGTCCACCCAAATATTTCAAGTGGAAAAATATACGTCTAATGGTTATCAAAGTGTAGAACATTGCAAAGATGAATCCTGTGAATGTGTAGTATCACCCATTTTTGCATTCTGTGGTATTGCCCACGGAGATTTTTTTTTCAAAACGTTGAACAAAATGAAAATAGATATTTTGGACTCTATTTCTTTTAAAAATCATGTAGAATACGATGAATCTACTATGGCAACCCTCAGGTCAAAAATTAATAATTCAAATACAAAGACTGTTATTACTACTGAAAAAGATTTAGTGAAACTCCCCGATTCATTTTTTGAAGCATATAATGTACATGTATTGGCCATGAAAATGGAATTACCCTCAGAATTTATTGATGACCTTTTTGATGGGTTGAATATTGAGTAGAATCATAAATTCCCCCAATTTGACAATCCTTAAATTAGGGGGTAAATTTTCTTCGTTAAAATGGAGAGAATCATGCGATTAACCCGATTAATTACTTATATTTCAATATTTCTTATTTCTTTCTCGGAGAGTATTGCCACCGAATGCCCCAACCTTTCTGATGTTGATTTTGGCCCCTGTATGATGATTATTGGTTGGGGATGGAATGGCGATGACTGTGTACAATTAGGTGGATGTGGGTCTACCGATTTTGAAGGCAATAACTATTCAGATTATCTATATTGGAGTTATGAATCATGTATGGGAACCTGCCCCTGTTTAGAGGGATATGTAGAATGTTTTGTGGACCCATGTGAAGTTACAGACTGTCCCGCCTTTCCTTACGCTACTTGTGAAGCGGATTATTGTGGTGGTTGTAATGCAAATTTTTATCAAAATAGTGAATTGGTAAATGATGAATGTGATGAGTCTGAGGCTTGCTCCCAAGAATTTCAAGGTTCTGGTGATGTGACACAAGATGGTGAGGTGAATGTTTTAGATATTGTGATGTCAGTAAACATAATTCTATCGGGTATTGGCCATACTGAAGAGGAATTATGCATTTTAGATATGAATGAAGATGGGGCAATAAATGTTTTAGACATTATACTGATCATTGATATTATTTTGCATCCAGCAGATACATCATATTTAATTAATTCTGGAACATCCTATGGTGAATGTTGGGGTTATTGTATCTCTGAATTAGATTTAGAAGGGACAGGGGCCAATTTTAAAATCTATGGATGGTGGGAAGATGACCCTGATTTTCCATCACTTTCTCTAGAAGCAGCCATTTCTATAATGGAGTGGAATGGAATTCTAGATAGTTTTAATTTTGATGAATATATACAGCTTGATGACGTGTATGGTTGTCCTGATTGTGCAGATGGTGGCTCAGAATGGGTCGAAATTACCCATGAGGGCATTACCAAGAGAGTTATATTTGAAGCCTATAATTCAATTCCAGGTAATGATGAATTAGTAATTCAGTTACGAGAACTAAGAGCATATTATTATAATATTTTAGATCCATGGGAATAATAATTATTTTATAGTCGTATCAATGATGGTAGAATCGGGTAGGATTGGTATTATAAGCGAATTCACTTTTTCAGAATCAGTGGGCGTGATAGTTGAATCTAATTTAACATTTAAGGTATCCAGTGGGAAGCTTAGCGAATCCTGAGGAATAACTAAACTATCCACCGGGGCAACCTGAATAGAATCAATACCAGCTGTTTGAAGAGGTAAAGTATCTCCTTCCACATTGTCTGGTGTATCTTTTTTGAAGACGGGAGTAAGTACTTGTTTCACTGCCTTACGATCACGCTTTTCGCTTTTACATAATTCACATGGACTCATATATACACTCACATAATGAGTTACTGCAGTTGTGAGTCCAAATTGGTCAAGCACCTCTACTGTAAATTCATGCTCCCCCAAATTCTTTTCTGTAGGCGACCACCGAATTGTATGGGTTTCACTATCAAATTTGATATCTGGTATGGTTTCACTTTGGAGGCGAATTTCCCCATCATTTTTATCAACATATTCACCAAACATATCAAAGGCTTGAATATCATAAATATATGTAAGTCCTACATATGCTTCTGTGGGTGCTTCAAGGTTTAATGCAGGATACTGATATACAAATAATTTTAACAATTTCTCAGCTGATTCATTTTCATTTTTGATGGTTGCACTATAATTAAATAGCCCAACATCCTTCACAGTAGATACCCAATTTACAGCTCCCGTTGAATCGTCTATATGTAAAGATTTTGGGAATCCATCAGTGCTAAATTTTAAATTTTCAGTATTCTTGAAATTCTTATGGGTGAGTAGTAGTTGAAGGGTATCACCCACAGATATTGCCAATGAATCGGCCACGGTAATTGTTGGGGGACCCTCCACTAGTACATTGTATTCTTGCTTCACGTCCACTAAACCGTCATTCACATTAATAATAATTTGATGTACACCCTCATCGGCCTGAAGGGGTTGCCACACCACTAAACCAGAATCTGATATAGACATGGTTGAAGGCGATTCATCAAAAGAATATGTGAGTAAATTCGGTATATCCTTTTGGGATGCAGAAAGCTGGTTATCATCTTTTACATTTGTTTGATAATTGTATTCATTCACCCAAATTACAGATTCAACAGGAATACTAGTAATCCGCGGTAGATAATTTGAATAGATAGAATTGGTAAATTGAGTCGAATCTATACCGTCAGAAATTTGCACTGAATAATTCCAGTAGTCTACTTCGTTTACCATCCATCTAAGATTGCCTAGAGAATCTAAGGTCATAGTATGAGGAGCATCTAATAATGTCCATGTAATATCAGCGGTAATATTTGCATCAAAACTACTCAAGGTATATTCCCAAATATCTGTTTTTTCTAAAATTAAATGTTGTGCTGGCCGCTTTGAAACGATGGGTGGATCGTTGACAAATAGGGTTAATGTGATAGATTCTAACGCAACTCCATCATCAACGTCAATAGTAATGTAGTGATTGTCAACTTGGGTAACCACAGGAACCCAATAAATTGAACCGGTAGAATCGATGTACATATTTTCAGGTGCATTTCGAATACTAAAGCTATAAGGTTCATCAGTGGGATTTTTTTGAGTAACATTAATTTTATATTCGAAGGGTTTACCCACTGTCAGAATAAAGTCAGTTTGGTTATCATTTAAATAAATTTGTGGATGCACACGAACGCTAATTCTGAGGGAGTCAGAATTATGTAAATCATTCACCCATAATGTGAAGGGATAGAGCCCTGGCTCCACATCTGGAGACCATTGAAATTGACTCTCACGACGTTTGATGTCAGAATAGTCTTCATCTGAATCATCATCAGTAGATTCTGTTTCCTCGGTTTCAGTGGGATCTTCAGTTTTAGTGGCTTCTGATTCTGGAGTACTATTTTCTTCTTCCACGTCTGCTATAGTTTCCTCTGGTTCTATTGCCGCATCTTCTTTGGATTCTGTAGTATCAGCAACTTCTTTAGGAGATTCATCATCCTCTGAAATAATGGGATTCTCATAGAAATGTTCGGCAGTTTGGGAAGTGTTTACGCCTACATGAATAATGGCATCCACGTTTCGGTCTTTAATTGAAAAGTTGGCATTCAAAGTATCTTTGTTCACAACTAGAAAATCAATGGAATTATTTTTAGCAAAAAATGGTTGGTCGTTCACATAAAATAGATAACTATTGGTAAGTGAAGTGTCGGATGATGTGAGTGTTACAACGGTGCCAGCTTCTTGATTAATGAGTAATTCACCTCTAATATTAAAGGCGGTATGATAATTTAACTCATGAAATCCCAGTTGGTTTAGTGTGGGAGTCCAATCCAAAGCAAAGGCATCAAGATTGAATCCCATACCAGAAGGAAGTGAGTCAGTTTTAAATTCTGAAAAGTTAAAATCATCTATTTTTTCGATAGGATGCCGATAGAGTAATTCTGATTTGATGATTATATTGGCCTCACGCCCATCACTTCGGCGTTGTTTTGAATAGTCAATAAACGGCTCTAATTCTAAAATTGAGATTTCGGGGTACTCACCATTGTGAAATACCAATACTTCTTGGCTATTATTAATGTATAATATTTCTGGATTTATAACTTCTGCAGCTAAAAATGTTGGATAGTAAGCATCCATTGAAATGAGGGTATTCTTATGGCTCAGTTGAAATTTTTGAATATCACTATTTTGCGAAAGGGCAAAAATATTTAATGATTTCGAAATGGGATTTATTTCAGTAAAAATATGTTTATAGTCGCTATGATCGAGTGCTATGGATTCCCCCCAAATTGTAGAAAATAATTGCCCATTTTGTGTTAACAATAATAAATCATCAATGTTATCATTATTAATATCATTAGGTTCAGCTACAAATAAAATAGGACCTTTAGTATTTAAATTGAT
>Ga0209403_10004494_pt1 | contig 15178 bp, 28 predicted proteins | sample ArcticOcean_MG_C_8_FD_187440 | JGI IMG/M metagenome (GOLD analysis project Ga0209403, IMG submission 187440) | Marine microbial communities from western Arctic Ocean - ArcticOcean_MG_CB11_86 (SPAdes) (version 2) | ecosystem: Environmental > Aquatic > Marine > Oceanic | place: Arctic Ocean... | reverse complement strand
AGATGACAAACAGAGTGTGCGTGCCGAATACACGGCGATGGTCGAACGAATATCGGATTTGGAGGCACTGGCGATCGCTGAGTTGGAAGTTGCTGTGGCCAGCATGTCGGAGAAGCGGTGATGCTCATGGGCAAAAGAGTGATCGAATCGGTTGATATCCGCGCTATTCGCGCGTTCCGCCTAGACGCCAAGCTTACGCAGAAGGCTGCCGCAACCAAGGCCACGATGACGCTGGGGGTTTATCAGAAGATCGAATCGGGCGAAACGGCCAACCCCGGTGTATTGCCCCTTGGCAAGGTTTGTCATGCGCTGGGCGTCCAGCTCATGGAGGTTTTGAAGACGGCTAATCCTTAGTTCGCACATTCCAAGTTAGATAAAATAGGAAAAGTAAAATCAGAAGCTTGCAATATATCTCCATAATACCGAGAGCTATACTTCATGCTTTCAGTTAGTCAGTTTTTATGTGCAGGCACATAAAAACAGCAAAATCTATATAATGGCAATAAGCGAATTTGAAATAAAGCGGTGTGAAAAATTAGTTGGTGCCTATGTAGAAAAACATAGGCCACCTGCACATATTCGTAACCAAATCGACTTAAGCTTTCGTATCAAAGATCAAAGCATTGAGATATTTGAGATTCGGCCGCTATGGAATAATCCAGACAAAAGAATAGAGGAGATGCAGGCAAAAACAGCATATGTTAAAAAAATAGGCATATGGAAAGTTTATTGGCAACGTGCAGATTTAAAATGGCACAGCTATCAACCAACACCAGAGGTTGATACTTTAGAAGAGTTTCTATCATTGGTAGACAAAGATGAGCATCATTGCTTTAAAGGCTAAAGTACATAGCTAGTCGTTTGTTCAGAGCCTGGCAAAGGAATGAAGATCCTACTTCATCGCAGTGCCCGATCTGGACCCTGGCGGATATCGTTTCTGAGCGATAGTTGCTACGTCTTGTACACGAACTGTTAGGGGGAACGTGTTTAACCGGAGTAGGACAGTTTGAGATAGACATATAATATTTAATATGTAATCAAAGAAAATATACCGCATTAGGGGATCAGCACGCTGATGGCGCTATATCGTATTGACCGTGCAGCTGGCTAATTCTTTGGTGGAGAGCCTGATGCCGCTGACTTTTACATTTCGAATGGGATAGTCGGCGATCACGAACGACTCTTCTAATTTACGCAGTCGAGGTTTGGGCAGGTAGGATAGGTGGATCTGTGCATCGCTATCGGCTGTAAATCCCTCTACATGGCAGTGTTCTGGCGCCAGCTGGTAGTAGGGCTTATTCAAAATATAAGCACCTATCGCAAAACGTTTGATAAATGTGTATTGAAACGGATCCGTATATACGAGGTTAAACACCTGCTCGGTATCGACTAAGCCACAGTGTAACATGTTCCTGCCGGCAAATAATTTCTCGGGTGCATCTGAAACCGTGTATGTACCATCTGAGCGAATAATGAGCACTCGATCATAGGGCGATATGTTGTTGATAAGAGTCCCGCTTACCTTGTGTCCCACGTAGCCGGTTTTCTTATCAAAGCGTAGCTGTAGGTCGCGTTTAGCGACCTCGCGTTTCTCAGTGCGATCAAAGGATTCTATCTCTGTGAGTCGGGGGTAATTATCACCGTATTTGTTGAGCAGGCCCTTGAGGAAACCGATAGTCTCCTTCGTCATATCGCCCAGGCTCTTTTCGATGGCATTTAGCCGTTGTCGAATTTCGCGCATCTCTTTCTTGACTCGATTGATGTCGTATAGCGAGATGCGGCGTATGGGAATCTTGAGCAGGGTGTCGACATCGTCGTCCGTGATTTCCCGATCGAGGTCTACCACGAAAGGTGTTAGGCCCTTGTGCACTGCGCGGACAATGTCGTCAGCCTTCTTCTTGTTTTCAATAACCTTATATAAGCGATTTTCTATGAAGATCTGCTCGAGAGTGCGGGCGTGAAGGCGGTCGTAATGGTGGCCGCGCTCGATTTCGAGCTCTGCTCGGAGGAGATTGACCAGTCGATCTGTATTGCTCTTGACTACAGCCGTGACACTGAGGACCTCTGGCACATTCTCGGAGTTTATGACGACGAGATTGGGAGTGATGGCCGTCTCGCTGTCTGTGAAAGCATAGAGCGTGTCAATTACGCCATCGGCTAGCACATCATTCGGTAGGGTTATTTCGATCTTGACCTGGTCCGAGGTATAGTCTGTAATTTTTTTTACGGCGATTTTTTTCTCGCGCCGCCGTTTCCACAGAAACGATCAACTGCTCAGTCGTCGTGCCGAACGGAATCTCACTGATCACGATGTGTGTTGGATCCGGTACGTCCAACCGGGCGCGGACCAACACTTTGCCATTGCCGTCACGGTAAGAGGAGAAATCAGCTAAGCTAGCGGTCGGGAAGTCTGGAAATAGCGCAAAAGGCCTGTCGCGCAAGTAGTTAATCTGTGCTTGCCACAGTTCCGCAAGATTATGAGGCAGTATCTTTGTGGCCATACCCACCGCAATACCTTCAGCGCCCTGGGCAAGCAAAACGGGGATCTTCGCAGGAAAGACGACCGGTTCTTGATTTCGGCCATCGTATCAGTCTATATAAGGTGTTGTTTCTTTATTGAATAGCACTTCGCGTTAAAGGGGTGAGGCGACACTCTATGTATCGAGCAGTTGCGGCCACGTCACCGGTGTGAATATTGCCAAAATTCCCTTGGCGCTCGATAAACAGGTCTTTGTTCGCAAGGTTTACTAGAGCACCGTAGATCGATTGGTCACCGTGCGGATGAAATTGCATAGTTTGACCGACGACATTGGCAACCTTGTGAAACCTACCATCATCGATGCGCTGCAATGCGTGCAAGATACGACGCTGCACTGGTTTGAGCCCATCGTCAATGTGGGGGATTGCGCGTTCTTTAGATGTAGTAAGATGCATATTCAAGCCAATATGAATCGAATAAGTCGTGCAGAAAAGCCATCGAATCTCCATTGAAAAGTGCCGATATAGACCAGACAATCTAGCCTGAACCCTTGACGAAAGTAAGTGCACATATGATCAGATAGGGGCTAAATCATAGAAATAAAAGTCTTATAATATATACTATGTAAATAATGATAAGTAGACCAGTCATTACCCGATTACTGATTGCGAAATATCTGAAACTGTATTATCGTAAAACCCCTGCCATATTTACCCCCACATTTCACTCCCGTGTCATCACTGTACGAGTTGATTTATGCTATGCACACGATGTAATTCCGATCAAGTTCGCGTCATTGATTCGCGGTCCAGCAATCAAGGAACATCAATACGCCGCCGGCGCGAGTGTGTGGGCTGCTGCTACCGATACACCACGTATGAGGTTGCCGAATCAATTGGCACCGAAGTCATCAAAGTGAGCGGCACCAGACAACCATTTGATCGGGATAAATTGTCCACCAAAATTGCGCTGGCCTGCCACAAAACGGACATCGGTCCCATTCAAATAGAGCAGGTTGTTGATTTAATAAGTGATCGCGTACAAAGCCAACCGACTATAACCAGCAAGGAATTGGGACAACGCGTCCTTCAGAGCCTAAAGCCATTGTCAACGATGGCTTATGCCCGTTTTGCTTCTGTCTATCATCGCGCCCAAACCGCTAGAGATATGGTTAATATCTTATCAAGAGCGTAACGATAGGGGAGGGGGGACTTCTTCTAAGCTAGACAGTAGGATGTTTTTCGATAGACATATGTCCTGCTATTTGCTAACTCCTCCGTGGCCGCTTTCGAGAATAGCTACGACCGTGCCATAGCCCTTATCGCGGGCGAGATCAATCGCTTGGCGGCCGGATAGCATCGCGCGGTGTCGGTAGCGCACCCAAAGAGAGTAATCGGCGCACAAGATCGGGCTGCTCCTGCCAAAATGATCCCGCAGCATAGTGCAGGGGCGTAAAGCCGCCATTGTCCCTATGCACATTAGCTCCTGCAGTGACTAGGGCCTCTGCCGCATCAGCATGGCCCTCGCCTAAGGCTAACATTAAGGCAGTCTTCCCGCCCTCGACAAACGGCTGAAAAGGTGTCGAGTCGAACAACTCGGATGCATCGAGTTCGGCGATGCCGGTTGGGATGTCAACATCAACGCCTTGGTCAACGAACCAACGGATTATCGCTGAACGGTCGAAAATGGCTGCGATGTGCAATGGAGTCTCAGCAAAGGGCTCGGCATATGCCATCAAATCAGCACCAAACTCAACGAGCACCTCCGCTGTGTCGACACATTCCGCGCTGCGTCCTAACGCGACCATGTGCATAGGGCGCCAGCGAGCCACCCGCCGCATTGCTGCGCGGTCTTCCCACTCGAACCACGCCAGCTTCTCAATAGGGCGATTCGGATCATCCCCGTGACTTAACAGGAGTCGAACGACCTCTGGATGACCGAGCGCATACTGAATGGGATGATACGTATCGATCTGCGTATCCAATGCTCCTGGACTGCTCGCTATAATCTCTTCCACGAGCCGCGTATCGCCGAGAGCACAGGCCGAGTGTAGATCAATCTCCACATGCCCGTCTGCGAGCAACAACTGAGCGGCAGCCGGCCGAACAAATGAGGCCAACTGGAGCAGGTTCATCCCAAGCCCCGAAAACCAATTGGCATAGCGCACATCGATGTGCCCAGCGGCCAATTTAGTGCGTTCTTGTGCTGTACAACCCTGCCAGAACCCGCCAAAGCGATCTTCGCGAAGAGCTGCTATGGCTGAAGCAATATTCACCACGGTAACGCCTCCTACACGAACGCCCCGATTGGGTTTGTTTAACGATGTTCAACGAAAGCAAGATACTCCGCGCAAACAAGATCGTAGAGCGTCATATCGTAGCCATCTACACTGGCGATCAAATCCATACTGATGTAAATTTAGGCACGATAGATTGTACAGAAGTGTGCGCGAAAAACGGGCGTAGTACTTCCGCGCAACGTTAAAGGAACAACTGATGGAAACCTCGCCAATTCGCACCGTCCTAACACGGAGCCATGGTGCGTGGCGGCGCCATACCCGCGTTCTATCAGCGCAAATTGATGAACTACGGCAGCCTATCGCAGTCGAATTTGGCGTGGACATAGATGCGCTGGATACGATTCTGTTTACGATTGGCGACGAAGAGACGAAAAAGGCATTGGCGGCTTACTTTCAGGGTGGCGCTCATCCGATATTATCCATGGATGCGGAAGGCATAAAGGCGTTAGACTTGGCCTTGGCGAAAGAAATCGTGACCCGATCGACAGTGAAGAGCGACGTAAACGTTCAGATAAACGATAAAGCTAAGAAGGCTCAGCGGATCGATATCAACTCAGTACAGCGGGAAACGCGTTAGACGCGAATCCCGTAAATACGAACCCCTCCGCCGGAATCCCGGAGGACCCAATGGAGCAGTATGGCCTGGACAAAAGAAGAATGCGAAGCCGATGCGTTGCACTCGCATGAAAAGGTTGTCGGAACCGTAATTAGTGTTTCAAGTGTCGAAGTATTTATGAATGGTGTTATTCAACACCACGTCACGACTAATCCGCTGACTATGCGCGTGCTTGAAACGCCTCAAGAATTCCTGTTGATCTGGAGTGGTGAGTACCTTGATGCCAGATGGTATGTGGAACCCGTTAAGCCGACCGATGGCATTGAAGGGGCTACGACCCACTGGGTATTCGACCCTGTCAGCTGGCGCATCGAGCAAGGACCCGTCTGAAGCAGGGACTGGCAGGGGACGATGCTACATATAAAGCGCAAAGATTTTATAGCACTAATCCAAGCGGCACAGGATCAGTTGCCGAACGATCAGTACCATTATTTAATGCGCGTGGCCGATAACAAGCAAGGGAAAGATCTCACGGCAATGGAACTGTCCGAAATTTGCCGATGTCTACAGTGCCTACCCACCGACATTGTCCATTGGAAATAGCATGAGTCGCCACGAATTAGGATTCGATATGGAAAAAGAGGGCTACACAAACTGATCGTCGGTGTCTCCGCGCATGATCGTAATTTGCCCCTGTTCCTCTAGCTGCCTTACTTGTTGCACCACTCGCAATTGCACTTCTTCGACTTCAGAAAGCCTCATCGGCCCTTGAAATTCCATCTCTTCCGTGATGAAGGCCCGCACCCGTTCGGACATATTGCCCAACACCTTAATCTTTCAATTCCTCCGAGGCAGACTTAAGCGCTACAACTAGATCCTTCTGGTCCACGTCGCGCATAAGAGTCTGGATCTCACGGTCCGTCAATTTTGCGATATCATCAAATACAAACATCAGGTTACGTACCGCCTCAGCAACCTCCGGATCCTGGGCATCCATGTTGTCCAGAATGCTCTTTTCGACTGAGGAGCCCGTGAGATTGAGAATATCAGCGACTACCTTTGGCCCACCGACATCTTGGTTCCCGCCCAGCATATCGCGCAACGAGGTCTAGAGACTCTCCTCAATCTCTTTTAGTACGTTTGGCGTGATATTCTCCATTGTTGCGATACGGTATGCGACGTCCGACTGTAGTCGCTCGGGCAATTGGCCCAGTATACCCGAAGCTTGATCCGGTTCTAGCTGGGATAGGATCAATGCAATACTCTGCGGGTGCTCGTGGCTAATAAAGGGCGCGATCTGATCCGGGGGGACGTTGCGCAGCATATAGAAACCGGAGGAGATCTGTGACGACAATCGGTCAAGGATCTCTTGCGCTTTACGAGGGCCGACGGCTCGCTCAAGTGCTTGACGGGCAAAGTCAGCACCACCTTGACCAACCCACTCACCAGCCATAAGGTGCGTCTCGAAATCCTCAAGAACCCGGTCCATGACCTCAATGGAGAGATTCTTGAGTCCGGCGATAGCCTGCGTTATTTCCTCAATCTCGTAGTCAGAGAGATGCTTCATCACCTCACCCGACACCTCTTCACCTAGGGCTACCATTACGATAGCAATTTTCTCTATGAAGGGTATCTCTTCTTCGCCATCGCCATCAACGCCGTCGTCAGCTGGTTCCGCCATAGTTTGCCCGCTTCGAGTAACATACCATAGGGTACATCGGCAGATTTCGCTATCTCGTTACTTTTACACAAGATACGAGATCAACAGGCCATACTCACTCCTCGTCTTTTTTCTGCTCGGTGCTTTGTAGGCTGTCTAGTAACTCTCGCGTACGTTGGCGGATCGCAGTGATATCTTGGTCGACGCGATCAAGGTGCTCCAGGAGGCCCGCTTCGGCTTCAAGGTCCTGTTCTTCGTCCATCTCGTTCAATTCCATTTCCGGGGAGAATGATTCGGTCCGGGAGAGGGGATGGGGGAATTTTCTTCGGGAATACGTCTACTCTGCCAATTTCGCTTCGAATGCCTTCCGTGCCGACTCCGACGTAGGGTAGGGGCCATCCTGCTCAAAGTAACTATCTGCGACGACAAGGAACGTCTGCTCGTTCACGGGAATCAGTAATACCGTAGTCCCGGTCTCACTTGTTCCCACTTCAATCAGCATTAGTTAAGAGAAGCAAGGACAAGATTATACTCGTAGTGCGGATATTCTAGCGGGACCATCTCCGAAACCCAAGTGGCCGCATCGGCTAGGGCATCTCGAGCTGTGTCATAACCTTCCAAGCGCTGTGAAGTCAATTTCTTTGGCCCAATATGTACGACGATGATCGAGTAGAACCCTCCCATATAGTCACCCCCGCGAACGTCGACCGTGATATCTAGCGTCCCGAGCGCATTCATTCGGCATCAGCATCAGTATCCACCACGTCGACATCATCATCCATAACTATAGTCATGCCAATCACATTGTCGCCATCGGCCATAGAGAACAACCTAACGCCGCCCGTGTTACGTCCAATTATCGTAACGCCCGCTACTGGAGTGCGGATCATCTGACCACCCCTAGTGATCATCATGACTTGGTCAGTCTCTTCGACGACAATACATGCAACGACATCGCCATTCCGCTTGCTCGTCTGTATATCAATTACGCCCATACCCCCTCGATGCTTGGTGGGGTAATCGCGAATAAGCGTCCGCTTACCATAGCCGTGCTCACATACCGTCAGCAACGTTGAGTCACCTGCGTCTTCCGCGGGCACGACGAGCTGCGAAACCTCATCGCCGGGTCTAAGCCTGATGCCCTTAACACCACCGGACACACGGCCCATCGCCCGCATTTCGCTCTCATGAAAGCGCGCAGCCTTACCTTGGCGGGTAACGAGCATCACGTCTTGGTTTCCACTTGTTATAGTCGCACCGATAAGATGATCGCCCTCGCCGCACTTCAGAGCGATAATCCCGTCCCGTCGCACGTTTTTATACGCCGATAGGGCGGTCTTCTTGACAATGCCGTTGCGGGTGGCCGTCAATAGAAACCCTTGCTTAAAATCGGCCACCGGCACCACCGCACAGATTTCTTCATCCTTCACGTTAAGCAAATTGACCAGAGGGCGGCCGCGGCCCGTTCGATCACCTTCGGGGATTCGGTACACCTTGAGCCAATGACACATGCCACTTGCGGTAAGAAAGAGTAGAGTGGCATGGGTCGAGGCGACGAAGATATGCTCTACGTAATCATCGTCTTTAGTGCGCATACCGAGCACACCACGCCCGCCGCGGTGCTGCGCTCTGTATGCCGCCGGTGATGTACGCTTTACGTAGCCCGTCGCAGTCACCGTTACAACGACATCGGTTTCAGGAATAAGGTCTTCAACATCCATATCCGACAACGCGTGGACAATCTCGCTACGGCGATCATCACCAAAGCGAGCCTCCATCTGAGCTAGCTCATCCAGTATTATATCAAGCTGCCGCTCGCGGTGCGCCAATATACCCTGATAGTCGTAAATTGTCCCTTGCAGGTCCCGGTATTCAGCCGTCAGCTTGTCCCGCTCCAGCCCAGTTAGTCGCTGCAATCGCATAGCGAGAATACCACCGCTTTGGCGTTCAGATAGCTCAAATCGCTCCTCGAGGGCAGCTTTTGCTTCATCTGGACCCGGTGAGGCGCGAATAATTGCGATGACTTCATCGATATTATCGAGCGCAATCCGCAAACCCTCAAGCAGATGAGCCCGGGTCGCCGCGGCCTCCAACGCATAACGCGTGCGCCGCACGATAACGTCGAGGCGATGGTCAAGGTAGGTCTGCATCAACTGCTTAAGGTTGAGCAATACCGGCTGTCCGTTCACCAAGGCCAGCATTAAGATGCCAAAGGTCATCTGCAATTGCGTCTGATTGAATAGCTGATTGAGTACGACATCCGCTTGCATATCTGCTCGCACGTCAATTGCTATTCGGAGACCACCGCGCCCCGATTCGTCTAAGAGGTTGGTAATGCCGTCGATCTTTTTATCCTTGACGACATCGGCAATGCCCTCGAGTAATTTCGATTTTTGCACAAGAAAAGGTATTTCCGTTACTATGATGCGCTCACGGTCGCCTTTCCTCTTTTCGATGTGAGTTCGGGCCCTCATCCTCACCAGCCCGCGCCCCGTGCGATAGGCTTGCTGTATGCCGTGTATGCCCTGCACAATGCCACCTGTTGGGAAGTCTGGCCCCCGAACGTGCTCCATCAACTGAGTGATAGAAGTCTCCGGATCCGCGATGAGCGTGCGCAAGCCGGCTGCAATCTCGCGAAAGTTGTGCGGGGGGATCTTTGTCGCCATCCCAACGGCAATTCCCATCGACCCGTTACACAATAAATTGGGAAACTTGGCCGGCAATACCGACGGTTCGGTACGCGTCTCGTCATAGTTTGGGATGAAGTCGACCGTATCGTTGGCAACATCGTTCAAGATTTCCCTTGCCGGCCATGCCAAGCGTGCCTCAGTGTAGCGCATCGCCGCCGGAGGGTAACCGTCAATAGAGCCAAAGTTGCCTTGTCCCTGCACGAGCGGATAGCGCATACGGAAATCTTGTGCGAGGTGGACTAGCGTTGGATACACAATCGCTTCGCCATGAGGGTGGTAATTGCCGGACGTATCACCAGAAATCTTAGCACACTTCCGGTACCCACCGCCGGGGTTTAGATTGAGGTCGTCCATCGCCACTAGAATACGCCGCTGTGACGGCTTGAGGCCGTCGCGAGCATCGGGCAGGGCGCGCGACGAAATGACCGACATCGCGTATTGCAGGAAGGAATCGTGTAATTCCGTAGTGATTGATCGAACTCTGATATCGCGCGGTTCGCTGGGTTCGCTAGGTTCGCTTATCTCGGCCATTATTCTTCGTTCTCCTCCATTATAGTACCGAAACTCTCTTCCGCATCATTCTCATCGGCACCTACCTCATCGTCTGACACGTCCTCAATCGTCCCATCGGCACCTACTTCATCGCACTCATCGTCTGTCAACGCGCCGTCCTCCAGTGCGCCAACAGACCGCACCCCCTCGACTACCTCCAACTCCAGACGATCCAGCACATTGTCACCTAGACTTAAAACCACCGCACACGCGCCGATTTCTGGACGAAATACAATCGTTTGAAAATAGTGCTTGTCCCAATCGCCGACCTCAAATTCAAAAGGCACCGGCGACGCCTCAAATACCGTCTCGTCGTGCTGCTGGATGCTCACTTTTACCTCACCTTGCCAAGCCAAGCTAGCGGCCTCGCGCGTGAGGTGGAAGTGCGTGATTACAGTGCAGGCCCCACGGATACGCTGCACCGACGAAACCAGTTGCACCAATTGCAGGCGCCCTGAAAGACCTTCAAAGAATTCGATATCAAAGGGAGCCATTTCTGCGGCTGAATCCAGCCAAGTAGTAAAGCGTATCTGGCTCGCTTGCGGTGCGATAAATCGACTTACTTCACTTCGACACTCGTCACCGGTGAAGGGGCCCTGATACCGCCCCTCATCAGCATTTTCACCGATCATCTCGCTTGCCTGCTCTATCGTATCAAATCGCAACACTGCGCCCGATGTCTGCTCCTGGCGCATCAGGAAGACGCCACCTTCAGCCGCCCCAATCCACTCGTTGAAATGTGTATTTACTTCATCAGCACGCACTATGGTACTTGATGGCATTCTACTCTCCCGAGGGGTATGGAAAATGAACCCGAAATATCGCAATACGGTCAGATTAGCGCAAATCTCGAACTGCGCCTATTAGCCACTCCGATCAACGACGGACACATTTGCGGGGGAGGGGGCGCGATTTTTTCTGCTGTTGCTGTAAAAAGAGAAAGAAAATATATAATAAATGGGTTGTTGAACTGGGGTAAACAACTGTCATATATTATGGAGACTGACCTTGGTGAAGGAGATAGAGATGCGTAATAACAAAGTAGCTATTGTCTTAGGCGTATTGATCTTTTCCACGATACCAATCTCTATCATAGCCGCGCATTTTCACATATCGCCAATCGGCTGGGGGTGGTATCAGCCCTATGACACTGAATTAGTGTCGCATTATCGGGTTACGATCCCGTAGCCTATCATACCCACAGTGCAGCAATGAAAGGTTCGACAACCCACACGGTTGAGTGGGCAGATGCTACTTGGTATTTCATCTCAATACACAACATGCAGCTTTTCATAAGCAACCCGTCAATGTATGCTCCTCAGTTCGGTGGCCACTGCGCTGTCGCGGCGCATGCTGGCAGCACGGCACGAGCAGACCCAGAGCAATGGCTTATCCGCGAAGATAAGTTGTACTTGTTCTTCGACGAAGATCCTAAACATGATTTTGAGTTGTACACGGACCGTGACATTGGTGTGGCCGAACGCAATTGAGCGAAAGGAAGATAACAATATATAAATTATTATTTAACAAGATCTTATGGCATATATGGGAATATGATTCATACACAATTTCCGCTTGCTAAAAACCTTACATATCCCTATTATTGCGTTAAGCCTTGGTAAGGCCATTACCACCGCTCCTCGGCTGTTGGGCCCCGGTGAAAATCTTCGTCACCGAGGCCTTCTTATTTTATTTCAACTCGAAGCTTGCCGAACGAAATTGGCCACATATACACACATTTTCCGCTTGCCAAAAATATTACATATGCTTAATCTTGCAGCGTGCGATGGTATTGGCTTGCCAACGCTCCTCGTTGTTGGTCCCGGTGAAAATTTTCGTCACCGGGACCTTTTTTTATGTACACAACACACAAACGATAATAATTAACAAAAGTCACAAGTGACTAATTAACAATAACTTATACTAACTATAAGGGTTATTATAGTTAGTATAAGTCGTGCCTTTATACGCTTGGTCGTGCGCTCTATTTGTAGTATATTTCGCGTAGATTCGCTTCTCTCCCGCCTGTTGGAAAATCTCTCTCCACCAGACCACGCACTCCCGGCAGTACCTGTGCGGTCCGGCCCAGGGCAAATCTCTTACGCTTCAGATTAAGGAAGGAGGCGGATTTTTAATGGGACACCTGAGACTCCGGTATGAAAAGAAAACCATTGAGAGGGCAGCTCGGGTTTACGGCAGCGACGAGCAAGGGATAAATTAGTCTTTTCTCCAATGCTAATGCATCGGGTTGTCTTCAGGTTTCCTCGGTTCATCGATAGAGGTTAGAAAGTGTGCGATCTCCTCTACCGCACCCTTTGCCCTACGCAACTCGTTTTGTTGTTTCTCGCGAATTCGCGTTTCCCCCTCTTTGCAGTTCCCTTCAAGATACGCAGTCAGCGCCACATTGATGAAACGGCTTCGCGAGATACCGAAATGTCTTGCTGCTTCATCAACCGCGAGTAGTACATCGGGCTGCATAATCATATTTATTCGCTTTCCGGCCATCTCCGCTCCTCACCATCGCCGTCCTCACCATCACTCCCCTCAGCATCACCAACATCTCTCACAGCAGCGCGAAGTATCGCAACGATCGGGCGCAAGCAGGTTGACCACGTTACCCCATCGGTCGTCCCCACCAATATTTTCGGCGTACCTATAGATTCTGCACGCCGCAACATATCGGATTCCACATGCTCGTGATCAAGCACAATGACATCGGCAGCTCTTATTTCTGGATCTTTTAACTGACCTCCTTTTTCAGGATTCAACCACGTGACATCAAACCCAGCAGCCCTGAGCTTGCGCACCCCCACCTTCGCACCATCTGCACCAATGACTATAACCCCTGACATCCTCTCTCCTCACTTTATCGCGTTCCCAGAAAAAACCTACGCCAGTTAACTGAAATTGCCAACGTCCGTTCGATTTTATTACTGCGCAAAGAATTATTTACATATTATATATTATACGCTATGGATTAATCGCTTTTTTCATCAACTCGGTGCTCCGATGTTACGATGTAGTCTTGCCTGCCTAGTTGTGCCAAGAACCCCTTAAGTTCTTTCTCTCCGGCAACATAAGCTTCTTCACGGGTGCCGTACCGCGCTGTTGAAAACCTAAGGTCGTAGATCCAAGTAGAACTCCCAATGGCATTGTGTGCTATTAATTCGCGCACATTGGCAACAAATTGGCTGTCTATTTCAACCACTTCGATCCAAAACTCAGCCATTGCTCCCTCCTTGTGTAAATTGTTGACTCTTCAACCTAGCTTTTTTACCTTTCCTGCATGCAAAGACACACGATAATCGCAGACTCAGAAGATTTGCAGCGGTGGCGCTCGGAACATCCTGAAAGTCTCTTAGTAGTTGGTTTTGAGTTTCACAATACCATTTGCCAGTTCGAGTCAGATAGTTCTTTTGCAGCAAACAACGCCGTAATTGTCCTACGGAAGGCAGGGATCAGGGCTTCCACTGAAAGCGATGACTAATACGCCAAAAGAGCAGGCATTGGAAGAGGAATTGTCGGCAGCACTTGCCACTGTGGCGATGCTTGAGGAAGATGGCGAGCGACTAGACTGGATCCAGAGTGTGCTTTCAGGCTTGGACGCCGACTGCGCACCTGATGCCCTCTGCGCAAATGCTAGTGCGTGAGTTCCCAAACTACACTAGCATTCGGTCCACACTTGACGCCTTGCGCTACAATTTGCCGTAATCGATGAATGTTGTTCTTCATCAACCCCGGTTGGGTGCCCTTTGAGATCTCTAAAAAAAGCACCGCACATTGACGCACCTTTAACAAACATTTGATTCACACCTGCTCCAGCAAAACATGCCCGATCACAACATACATCCGACAGATCGGCCATCTGCAAATCAGCACCACTCAAATCCGCAAACTCAAGCACAACACCCGACAGATTACCCCACATCAAGTCGGCCTCTACCAACGAAGCTCCGAACATATTCGCCCTATCTAGATTCGCACCTTCGAGATTGGCATCCCGTAGACTCACGCCCTCTATATTTCCATCGCTAAAGCAAATGCCACGCAGGTCACAACCAGAAAGGTCTGCCCCGCTCAAGTCGAACCTCTTCCTGCGAGTGCGCCATGCATTCCAATACGATACGCCACGGCGCAGCACATCTAGGTGTTGTTGATGGCACATAGATTACCACGAAGCTTGTAGAAGACCGACTGAGGATAGCGGGATGTTGATGACTGACAGTGGGGATCCGAATATACGGGGACCACTCACATAACGCCACCGCCTCTTGAACCATCAATCTCGTACGCGGCGGCTAATACGGCGTGATATAGCGTGGTTGATTTCGACTGCGCAAATACGTGCTGCAACACTAGTGCAACCGAATTGGCCCGGTGGGTGGCCAGCACAGCGCGAAGCGTTTCTAATACCTCAGGTGCATTGCCGCGTAGAAATTCAACAGCGTCGTGATCTCCAGGTGCAGCATAATTCACCATCGTAGCAAATATACTCCCGCTCATTTGCGCACTACTTCCGCCGCCTTCCACTGCGCCGCCGCCGATAATAGTGCTCGAAAATATCTGACAACAAGAACAGCGCCATCACAGCAACGAACCACATGAAATCTTCCAGCTGAACCAGTGTTACAATCTTCTCTATTATGCGCGACAATTGATCCACAATTGCTGATCTCTTTCGATTCTACATTAGGCATAAACAACCGCTCGTATATATTATGCAAACCCGAACAATTGTCCAATTCATTTCAGCTTCGCCGGATCAAAGCAGGAGATACGAATATTCCATGGACGCATTCCACGCCAGTACCAAAGCCTGGTTTGACGCTCGATACGGCACCCCAACGCAAGCCCAAGTCGAAGCTTGGCCCCTAATTGCCACGGGGCAGCACATGCTAGTCTCTGCCCCAACTGGCACAGGAAAGACGATGGCGGCGTTTAT
>Ga0209403_10004489_pt1 | contig 15182 bp, 15 predicted proteins | sample ArcticOcean_MG_C_8_FD_187440 | JGI IMG/M metagenome (GOLD analysis project Ga0209403, IMG submission 187440) | Marine microbial communities from western Arctic Ocean - ArcticOcean_MG_CB11_86 (SPAdes) (version 2) | ecosystem: Environmental > Aquatic > Marine > Oceanic | place: Arctic Ocean... | reverse complement strand
TTCACTCATTGCGAGTTCAAAATAAATGGCAGACAGCAAAACAAAAACAAACGCTTGTAGAACTGACACCAAAATCCCCAATCCCATAAACGGAATGGGTAGGCCGACGGCCAAAATTGACGTGAAAATCAAAACCACTTTATGATCTCCTGTCATATTCCCAAACAGCCGAATCGAAAGGGAAAGCGGGCGCACACAATGACTGACGATTTCAATCGGCAGCATCAGCGGCGCAAGTAACGGCATGGGACCCAGAAACTGTTTTATGTAACCGGCTCCATGTTGACGAATGCCTAAAACATGAGTCATTATGAAAATGATCAAGGCAAAGGCAATGGTAACGTTAAATTGATCTGTAGGTGGATTAAATCCCGGTACCAAACCAGCAAGATTCAGCAACAAAATAAATAATCCATATGTTCCTAGTAATGGAAGAATTGGGCGTGCTCCAACTCCATGGCGGATGGTTCCGCTTAAAAAATTCAGAATTGCACTGACAATAAATTCTGCAAGATTGGAAAAATTAGCTTTGCCTGAAGGTTCCAGTAAATCAGTTTGTCTGAAAGGTCTACCTGCAAAATATGCGAAAACTACCAGAACAACTGCTACTATCAGCAAGTCCATAAATGGAACCGGATCAATACCAAGATCCACCAGCGGTTGTTCTAAGCCGCTAAATAAATAGTGAGCCCAAGTGAATCCCTCCGCTGCAAAAACAGGGGCGGCTGTCAGTAAAAAAACGCTGATTAGTGCAAGTCGCTTGTTCATTCTATAGTTTTGTTTGAATGACTTATACTGATTATTGAGGGCGCATTACCCTGATAAAGGAATAAATGATGACTGCGAGTGCAATATTAGAAAGACCGATCAGCAGACCCAACGGTGAAAAATCAAAGTATTGCATTGCCACAAACAATATAATTACTGAAATTCCGAATTTCGTGAAAGAAAACAGCAGATCAAGGGCTTGTAATTTTTGCTCCTGTAACAGCTTCCTGACAAACTGCATAGTCCAGAAATAGTTAAATCCTATAACCCCACATCCTAGCAGAACTGCAGGCAAAAGGTCAAGATTAAATATTACTGTTCCCGCAACCAAGATAATACTGGCAGCTAAAAGCAGATTTCTGAAAAAATATGCCTGCTTGAGGTGGCCGGCGTCCTTAGTGGCAACCAAGTCTTCAGCAATTTCAGATAGACTTGAATTTTCCAAACCGGCGGGATTCAAAGGCTCTATTTCTTCAGGGTTATCTTTTGGTTCCACTGACTTTGAGTCAAGAGTTGCTTTTTCTTTGTTCTCGGGCGGCATACTTTGTTTCAAGTAGTCGAAAGGGTTTAGTTGTCCTGCTCTGATTCAGAATCAGCTTGAACACGTTTTACCAGACGAAAAATGCTCCTGTATCCTGCTGTGATTCCCGCAATTCCAAAGATCAGTAAAAACCAAGGTTCTGTTTCTAACCACTCGTCAAGCCAGCTTCCTATCAAAAAACCTACAACAACTGACAAGCCTAGCTCCAAACCCATGGAACTGTACATGACCCATTTTGGACCTGATTTGTGAAGTTGCGTCATTTTGTGGAACTGTTTTGAGAAGTACTGTTTGCTGATAAATCTAAACGGAAAATAATTCTGCATCAGTCTAGTGTTCATAGCCTGAAATTGCAAGATTAGGCCACCAAGTTTCTTGCACCTTGAGCGTTAAATGGTTATGCTGACTGGACTTTAACACAAGCAAAACAAGTAAGCTAATCAAAATAAGCTAAAAATGGGTGACAGTTTTGGACAATTATTTCGGATCACTACTTGGGGTGAATCCCATGGAGGAGGAGTTGGAGTAGTAATTGACGGCTGCCCTTCCGGGCTTCCGCTGAGTGAAGATGATCTTCAATATGAACTTGACAGGAGACGTCCGGGGCAAAGCAAAATAACAACACAGCGTAAGGAAAGCGATACTGCGAAGATTCTTTCTGGAGTTTTTGAGGGTCGTACAACCGGCACCGCAATTTCAGTGATGGTCTCAAATCAAGACGCAAAGTCGCATGCTTATGATCACCTCAAAGATTTGTACAGGCCGAGCCACGCGGATTATACATTTGAGCAGAAATATGGTTTTAGAGACTGGATGGGAGGCGGCCGCTCGAGTGCGCGTGAAACTGTAGGAAGAGTAGCTGCAGGAGCAGTTGCAAAAAAACTTCTGCACCACTGGGATAAAATTCAGACGATTGCCTGGGTGGAGCAAATCCATGTAATAAAATCTTCTGTTGATAAACATACTGTCAGCGAAAAACAGATCGAAGCCAGCATTGTACGTTGTCCGGATCCTGAAGCATCCACAGCAATGATCGCACGTATACACGAAGTACGGAAGTCCGGAGACAGCGCTGGTGGGATCATCAGGGCGGTTGTCCGCAATGTGCCTGTTGGATTGGGAGAACCGGTATTTGATAAACTTACTGCGGATTTAGCAAAAGCCTTGATGTCTCTGCCAGCTACGAGAGGGGTGGAATTTGGTCTTGGTTTCGATTCTGTGGAACTCAAAGGTTCAGAGCATAACGACGCGTTTGTCATGCGTGAAGGGAATATCCGGACAAGTACAAATCATTCCGGAGGAATTCAGGGTGGAATATCCAACGGAGAGGATATTGATTTAAGAATTGCTTTTAAACCAACCGCCACGATAAACTTTGAACAAGATACGGTCAGCAGAGACGGTCGGGAAGTGAAACTGAAAGCCAAAGGCCGTCATGATCCCTGCGTTTTGCCACGCGCTGTGCCAATGGTCGAGGCCATGATTAATTTGGTTTTAGTTGATCATCATTTGCGAAATCAGAAAAAACGAATATAAGGTTTTTTTAGGTGGAAACTTTTTATTCTGTCTAAGTTGAAAGGTGGTTCTTTTTTTGCAAACTTTTTAAAGTAGAATAACAGTAGGAAAATAATAACATTAATTATTAGATTGATGCCGCCTAGAATTAAAGCCAAGAAAATATCAGCAAAAACTATTCGTCCAGCAAATTCCAACCGTCTTAATTCTCTTGGAGCAAATTCGGATGATAGATTCCTCACTTCAGGATCTATAGCAGTAATAGGTGTCCTCCTTTTTTTTACCTTCGTAATCGCGCAAATCATTTTCATCAATTGATGAACCTTACTGGTCGCCATGACTTACATTGACATCTTCAACGGGGATGCCGATGGGATATGCGCCCTCCATCAACTGCGACTGCAATATCCTCAAAAAAGTAGTCTTGTCACTGGAGTAAAGCGTGACACACTGTTGTTGCAGCACGTGCTTTCTGCACGTGACAGCGTAATCACAGTGCTCGATATTTCGTCTCATGCCAACCGTGAGCCTCTCCTGCAGTTACTGAATCAAGGCAACACCGTTCACTATTTTGACCACCACTTTGCAGGTGAAATAACGGAATCCCCTCTTTTTCATTCACACATAGACACCAGCCCAGGTGTTTGTACCAGCATTTTGGTTGACCGTTTTTTAGCAGGGAAATATCGTCTGTGGGCCGTGGCTGCTGCTTTTGGAGACAACCTTCACTCTTCTGCTTTTCAACTGGCTGAGGGTCTGAAACTCGCTCCGAAAAAGACTGAAGAATTACGAGAATTGGGTGAGTTAATCAATTACAATGCATATGGTGAAACGATAGATGATTTGCATTTTTCACCAGAAACTTTATTTCTGGCCCTGCATCCGTTTACTGATCCTTTTGAATTTATTCAATCTTCCGGAGAGTTGAAACAATTGCGCGAAGGCTTCCGGAATGACATGCGTAAAGCGGAGGAACAACAAGCTTTAAGACAAAGCTCGATGGGGAGGATTTTCCAGTTTCCGAATGCTGCCTGGTGTAGACGCGTTTCTGGAGTTTTCAGTAATCAACTCGCACGTGAATTCCCTGAACTGGCGCATGCTTTGTTGGTTGAACGTACAGATGGTACTTTTCTGGTAGGTGTCCGTGCCCCGATTGCCAGACCTTATGGTGCAGATACTTTATGTCTTAAATTCTCAGGCGGCGGAAGGGTAGCAGCCGCAGGCATAAACAATTTAGCTCCGGAAGATGTTGAGCGTTTTTTTGATGCTTTCGAAAAGCAATTTTAAGTTTTCTTCCTTTGCAGCAGATATCAGTTGATTGGAATTTGATTCTTGTTTTAAATTTTCTCAGCTGTTTTTTGAGCAAGTTCTTTCAATATTGTTTCCAGCTTTTCACAAAATACCGGAACTTCCTCAGGTAGTAGCTTTTTTGGAACGTGAAAAGGCTCTCCGAAGGCTTCTATGATTTTAGCAAAAGGCCAGGGGATTTTGTGTCTGTCCCAACTATTAAGATTCCACTGATGAGCAGCTTCATAGTGCCAAGGTATAATAGGCACGCCGGCATATTTAGCAAGCAGGATCACACCTGACTGAATCTTTTCCGGAGGACCAAGCGGGCCGTCCGGAGTAATGGCTACAGAGGTTTTATCCTTAAGTAATTTTATCAGTTGTTTCAAGGCTGGAATCCCACCTCTGGTGCTTGACCCCCGTACAGCCTGATAGCCATAGTGTTCAAATACATCATAAATTGCTTCACCGTCATCACTGCTGCTGATTAAAGCTGTTAGTCCCTGTTTACGCAGAAGCCAGATGCTGAAATATATGTTTTGGTGCCAAGTGGCAATAATCACACTCCCGTATTCCTCAAGAGTTGATTTCAATACTTCATGATTTAGGCTTCGTAAACGCGTTGTACTTCCGGTAACTCTAATCAGCACAACTAATATTCTGGTGATCAGCCAGTGCTGAATACGTTTTTTCCGGGAAGTTTTTGCTGCTTGCATGGTGAAAATATTTTTAAGTTGAATGAATTGCAAAGTAACTTTACAATACTATTCTATCACGAATGGTGACAGCTAAACAAATCAGATGAATGGCTAATTGATTTTGGTGCTTGTTTACTTGCTGTCATATATTGAACACATTATTATCTTTATGTATTATGGGACTATTTTTCAAACATAAAATAACAGGTCAATATCCTCACGAAGTACAGCGGAAAGACTGGGAAAATGTTATGGACGCCCTTTTCAGGAACACGATTGCTAATAATGCAAAAGGTGTTGCGGTTATCTGCAACACTACCCGTCAAGATCCAGCTGATGGAGAAGGTACTGTTCAAAAGGAATTAGCCTATCATATCAGGCCACAACGTATTGATGAGGTCAGGGAATCTCTGAAGAAAATAGACACGGCTCACTTTGATAAAATTTTTAAAAATTATTTTGACAGTTCACAAAAAAGTCTGGATTTTTATCGGATAAAAAACATTCTTGACAAAGATATTATGGTTTATCCTCTGGTGCATGGAGAGGACAAAAAAGGACTGCTTGTGTTCAATTACCCAATATCAGATAGTAATAGTGTTCATACAATGCAGGTAATAAAGGATGTTTTAAACAATCCTGAAGTTCAGTCAGCACCTCCCTCAAAATCTCCCTCAGAAGATTAAAAAAGGACTAGCTAATTGTTGAGTTAAGGCTTTTATGAATAGAAAAAAGTAAATGCATTTTCGCTCAATAGCATACGTCATAGGGACACTGCTGTTAGTCACCAGCATCGCGATGTTATTCCCTATTGCCGTCTCCTTGATTTATCAGGAAGGTGATTTTAGCGCTATGTTAATTTCCTCAGCAGTGGCTTTTGGTATGGGTCTACCTCTATGGTGGTTTACGCCGAGCAATTACGAATTAAGTTTTCGTGATGCAGTCCTCATTGCAGTTTTTGGCTGGGTGATCATTTCGGCTGTGTCTGCACTTCCTTTTATGATTCACGGCTCAATTCCGTCATTCACCGACGCATTTTTTGAAATGATGTCAGGTTACACCACAACAGGCGCTACCATCCTGAATGACATAGAATCTATCCCACACGGACTATTATTCTGGCGCAGTGAAACGCATCTTTTGGGAGGCATGGGATTTCTGACTCTGACCTTGATCTTTTTACCTCATGGTATGGCGGGGGTCAGGATTTTTCGTGCAGAGTCAAGTCCAGGGCAGGTAATCACCAAAGAAAAAATGCTCCCCCGTAACCGTGATGCCATGATTTGGCTCTGGTCTATCTATCTAGGATTGAACCTGCTGCAAACATTGTTGCTTTGGGGTGGAGGGATGTCGCTGTTTGATGCTCTTTGTCATGCTTTCGGCACTGTATCAACTGCCGGATTCTCTACTAAAAATGCCAGCATTGGTTTTTACGACAGTGCTTATTTTGATTGGGTAATTACAATTTTTATGTTCCTGGGTGGAATGACTTTCATGCTTTTTTACCACATGTTGAAAGGTGAGTGGAATTTGGTTCGGCTCAACACTGAACTTCGCTGGTATGCGAGTATCGTTGGATTCATCTGCGGAATTTCAACTTTAATTTTATGGATAAATGGAAGCTATGACGGATTTTTTGAAGCACTGCGCTACGCTACTTTTCAGGTAATTTCACTACTGACCACTACAGGTTTCACCACTGCGGATTATGAACTTTGGCCGCAGGCAGCGCAGATGCTGCTCTACGTTGTCTGCTTCATCGGTGCATGTGCCGGTTCAACCACAAGCGGTATAAAGATCGTGAATTTTGTCATCATCTGGAAATACATGGTGACTTCGATTAAGAAAATGTATTTCCAGCCCAGAACTATCTTGCCGATTCTTCTTAATAACCGCGCAATTGATCCATTAGCGATAAACCTCACAATCTGTTATTTTATTGCCAATATTTTCCTGGTCTTCATGGGAGGATCAGTGATGGTGCTGGTTGATTCAATGGATTATCAGACAGCTATGAGTTCAGTAATTTCTGCACTGATGAATATTGGTCCTGGATTTGGAGAGGTAGGTCCTTCAGAAAACTTTTCGCAAATATCTGCTCTTGGGAAATGGTTCCTCGCCTGGCTCATGCTTGTCGGCAGACTCGAATTGTTTTCTGCTCTTGTGTTGCTCTTTCCGTCTTTCTGGAAAAGATAAAAGCATAATCCAAAAAATATATTAATTGCCACTTGTCGCAGAAAAAAGAGGAGAAGTGACAGTAGCAAATCCTCCTTCTTCCGGACTACTGAAATTTTCAGTAAGCTGTGCATTTATAGCAGATAAAATTACCGAGAATTTAATAAACACGTTTACTCTTTGCCTTCCCAATGTACTTTTACCATCCTTTCCGGACAGAGTTTCTGCAAAAAAGCACATTTTTCCTTATGGATGGTGATCACTCTCTCTTGAGTGAGGTAGCCCAGAATGGCTTGGTTTTTCACAGGAGAACAGCAGCGTGCGATGCGTGTCATCACATTACCCATGCCATCCACTAGAATCGTGCCGCCGGAGCGTGCAGGAGTTATTTTCTTTATGCTGGACTTGAGTTTTGTTTCAGCAGGTGTGTTAATTTCCCCGGTTGAGCTTGCAGGAGCGGCGGTTTGATCATCGACAAACCATCGTCTAACTTCATCACAGCGAATGGAACCGTCGCCTATGCAAAATAAGATGTGATCAAACTCCTGATTTTTACGCTGACGTGATTCCTGCTCCATCCGTCCCTCCCTGACTAGGCGATTCAGGTGAAGACCATGATTCCGGAATTCCCGCTCCAGTATTTCCAAACCCTCTTTTCTACGACCTTCTCGATTACTCTCGTGCAAAGCATGTTTTATCTTATTGCGGGCGTGTCGTGTTTTTACAAAGTCTAGCCACTCTTTCCGTGGTTCCTGCCTTGGTGAGGTCAGTATTTCAACTGTATCACCGCTGAACAGCATACTGTCGAGCCGTGTAATTTTACCATTGGCCTTTGCTCCAGTTGTGCGGTTACCAACTTCTGTGTGAATTGCATAAGCAAAATCAACTGGTGTCGCGGTTTGTGGCAACTCCCGGATTTCCCTTGCAGGAGTCATGACATAAATATTGTCACTAAACAAATCAATCAGCGGCATCGTTTCGTCTTCACTGCCAGCTTTAGTTTTTTCTATCAGAGTTTCTACAATTAGTTCTGTGGTATTTTCTTTTGGCGCTTGCAGTTTCTCTTTGTAAAGCCAGTGTGCCGCAACCCCATATTCAGCCATACGATGCATTTTACGAGTCCGGATTTGAATTTCAATTGGCCTGGAATATCCTGGATCATCATCACGTAAATCTGTAACTGTCGTGTGAAGTGACTGATATCCATTATATTTTGGTTTGACAATGTAGTCTTTGAAACGATCTTTTACTGGAACCCAGTTTTCATGAATGAAACTCAGTGCGGCATAACAATCATCAATATCTTCAACCACAACACGAAATGCGATCAAATCCTGTATACGATCAAAATCGTTGTCGACTTTCGCCAGTTTTTGAAAAATCGAATAAAAACGTTTGTAGCGACCCTGAACTTCATGGGTAATTCCAGCTTGTTTTAAAATCAACTGAATTTTTGCTAATATTCTTTCAACATTTTTAGAACGCACACTTCGTTTTCGGGAGATTTTTTTCTTTAGAAGCTGATATTTTTCATATTCCAGCTGCCGGAATGCACTGTCTTCCAACTCTGACTTGATCCAGAAAATCCCTAATCGTCCTGCTAACGGAGCATGTACATGCAGTGCAGTCCAAGCGCTAGCATCTCTCTTTTTTGGAGGAAGCGATTCCAGTTGCTCCAATTTCTGTAGCTGCAGCACCAGGAAAACTGCCAGCAACTGCACGTCTGCTAACACAGTCAGGAGCATCCGTAGAGTCAGTTCCGCCTGTTCCGAATTTTTGGGACGTTCAGGAAATTGATGCACCTTGAGCATCCGTTGATAAAGCAGAACCGCTTCCGCGAAAAGTTTTGCACAATCATCCTGAATCTTTTTTTCAAACTCTTTTGGAAAATCTTCTGCTTGCTGATAACGTAAAAAAAGCAGCGCCGCCAGCAGAGAAGGGGGATTCAAAGAGAGCTGCGTTAGTTTTTGCAGGAGAGAATCCGCGGATTCAGGATCACTTTGTTGCGAATACCAATCTTCGAAAATCCTGTTAATTTCCGGATTTGTTAAATAAATTTCCGGTACTGGAGTCTTTTTATCGACGGCAGACTTGTCAGTGCCAATTGTCGGTGACAAAGCCCTTTGTGAAAGTTCTGTTCCGGAGAGATTACTCATTTGCAGACATGATGAAAAATATTTACAAGAGTCCTTGTGCCATGAAATAAGTATAAAGTTTGACGTCAAAGAGAACGTCCTTTTCCGACTCTTCGTTGAAGAATCCAGATATTTCTTTTGGATATTTCAGAAAAACCGTAATGAATTCTCCGGGTTCATTTTTAGCAATAGGATGTCGATTCTCCGGCATCATTTCGTCAACAGAAAGATGTGCAAATGAAACCGTTTCAGAAAGAATACCCGGAGAAGAAAACAAGTTTGGGCTAATTTTTTCGACTGTACCAACATAACCTGTTTCTTCCAAAAGTTCACGTGTCGCGGTTATTTCATGATTTTCCCCGGGATCAACCAGACCGGCTGGAAATTCTAAGATATAGGAATCCGTCGGTGGTCGAAACTGCCGTATCAAAATATATCTTCCGGAAGGTTTTAACTGTGCGACTATAATTACCGCTGCGCACCTGTGTTTACGGTGCAGACCTTCCCATGTCCGGACTTGTTTTTCGTCATCTTCATAGCTGAATTCAATCAACTCGGACCAGTGTCCGCTGTAGAGCAATTGTTCCTTAAGAACATGGCTAGTCCCAGCTTTGACTGATTTTTTGGTTGCAGCTTTTGACATAAATAATTGAAAAAAATATTAAAATACGTGTTTGCGAATAAACTGTTATCCTACAGGGAGCTGTCTTAAAAGATAGCGGATTTGCCGACAATCACAATCCAATTATGAAAATGTTTTTGCGTTGTCTTTTGCAGGTGTCTGCAATATTATTCGACTGATGAGAATTTATTTTTGAAAACCTGATACTATAAATTTTACTGCAAATATGAGAAGTATACGTTTGATCTGGATAGGCAAAACGCAGCTTCCATTTGTGCAGGACGGGATCAGTGTTTACCTAAAAAAGCTTTCGCATTACATCAAGATTGAGACTACAGAAATACGCTCTGCAAAATATGCTTCAGGAACAGTTGATCAGTGGCGCAGGGAGGAAACTGAAAAATTGTTGAAGCGTCTGGAGCCGGCAGAGTTGAACGTTTTTTTGGATGAAAAAGGTAAACGGCAGACTTCAACCGGCTTAGCCCAGTGGTTCGAAAAACAACTGCCGCTTGGTTGGCCGAGAGTTAACTTTATCATTGGAGGTGCATATGGTTTTGAGAAGTCTTTGCTACCGGACAACGTCACTTATTTACGTCTTTCGGACATGACATTTACACATCAAATGGTACGGTTGATTTTACTGGAACAGCTTTATCGTGCTTTCACCATTATCCGTGGAGAACCGTATCATCATGTTTGATGAAGATTTTTGGTTTAAAAATACAGAAAACTCACTATGAAACGTTTATTGTTAATAGCACTCACGTTATTGCTTTTAGGCAGTATGGGCTATTTTGCCACGCAAAACAGTCACAATGTGTCGCTGAATTTGTTTGGAAATTTCTCCATCCAGTTATCGGTTTGGATGGTCATCGCAGGTTCATTTGTCACAGGTTGGGCAGTGACTGAACTTTGGCAGTTCATCTCACATCCTCAGCGTTTTGTGCAGAGTTTCATGGGACGATTTTCTCAATACAAGGACAACAAAAAACTGCAGCTGACACAAAATTTTGAGAATGCGTCTTTGATGCGTGATCCAAAACAGGTACGGAAAAGTTTTAATAAACTGGATAACGATAAAACACCATTGTCCCTACGCATGCAGTATTTTGAACAGTTACGTTACGAAAAGAACGCGGAAGAACTGTTGCTTAAATATGCAGATCTTCGTGCTAAATATCAGGGTAATTTGCAGGTATTATTACCATATCTAAAACTCTGCAGCGAGGTCAGTGAATGGGATCTTGTGGAGCGCTTGAGTCATGAAATACTCAGGATAACTCCGGGGCATCCGGATGCTCTGGAAGGTCTGCGGCAATTTCATATTGCCAGAGAGGATTGGGTTGCCTGTATTGAACAGGAAAGGGACCTACTGAAAAAATACAGCGGCAGTCTAATGACAAAAAAACTTGCGCTGGAGCACGAAGATCATTTACAAAAAGCGCTTCGGCAGGATCCAAAATGTCTGAAAAATTGGTCATTCCGTTATCTACCTCAAAAAAGAGATAGAAAAAACGACAAACCTCATGAAGCAGTCGGAGAGGCAGCGCAACTACAAAAGTCCGGGATGTTTTTGGAGGCAGGACGAGTTTTGAAAGATGCGTATGTGAGTACGGCTTCTTCGGAACTGCTCGGGACTTTAGAGAATGTTTATCAAGAAAGTGGTGCGGATGAACAAATTCTGGAAATGATCGGCGGATTTCATAATTCGCGTCAACGTTCAATTCCCGCTTCACTCCTTTTTGCTAAATTGCTCTATCTAAATGAACGTATCGAAGACGCATCAAAAGTTTTGAGTGAAGTTAATTTGCCTGTAAGCACAACAAAGTTTCAATTGACTAAACTTGGAACAACAGAGAAAAGCCAGCAGATGACTGAAGAATGGAGCGATCTCTATCATGCTCTTCGTTTTTTGATTGCTGTCCGTCAAAACCGTTCTGAAGATGCTCTTCAGGAAGCAAAGCCACTGCTGCGTGAAGCAAAATTAATGGGAATGATGTCTAGATGAAAATAATTGAGACAGCTGGAATTGTTCTCAAAACGATGGATTTTAAGGAAAAGGACAGCATCCTGACTTTTTTAACTCGCGATGCAGGCAAGAAAGCAGGGATTCTTTACGGTGGAAAAAGTGTACGTTCAGGCAATGCCGCCAAAGCAGAGTTATTTGTAATTAACCATTTTGAGTATTCTGAAAAGCCCAGTGCGGATCTGGTACGTATCCGCAAATGTGAATTGCTGGAAAGTTTTCCGCCAATACGTAAAAGTTATTCGAAATTTCTACATGCCAACTACTTTTCGGAATTGCTGCTGCAGTGTGAAATCCCAGCGGTTGAATCTCATGAATATTTTCATTTGCTGAATCAAACAATCTCTCGACTATCAAATGCTAAAACAGGAATTGAAATAAAATTTAATTTTGAACTGCAACTGCTGAATCTACTCGGAATCCAACCTAATTTGGAAACTTGCATCCAATGCGAAGGTGAGCTTTGGCAGAAGCTACCCTGTAGAAATTTGTCGCCGAAATTTACGGTTCCATACCAGTTGGACGCGGGACTTGGAGGCATCCGTTGTCCAAAATGCTGTGTCAGCAATTCCTCTGTTGTTTATCTTCATCCGGGAAGTCTGGCCTTTTTCCGAGAGCGGCAAACTGCGCTGCATGATAACTCATCAATCCGGCCGACAAACAATAACTTAAAGGAACTTGACCAGGCGATCTTTGTATACTTCAGACATTATTTTGGCAGGAACCTCAAGACTCACGCACTTCTAAAGGAGAACTCATGGAAAAAATAGCATCTGCAACACTGGGTGGCGGTTGTTTCTGGTGTCTGGAAGCAATCTATTCCAGAATTGATGGTGTCAAATCTATAGCATCTGGTTTTGCCGGAGGAGATAATCGAGATCCGACTTACGAGCAGGTTTGCACCGGTGAAACAGGTCATGCTGAAGTGATTCAAATTAGCTTTGATCCTGACAAAACTAGCTATGAAACACTGCTTGATTGGTTCTGGCGTTGCCACGATCCGACCACCCTTAACCGACAGGGCGGTGACGTAGGGACGCAATATAGATCAGTAATTTTCTATGAAAATGAAATACAAAAAACCGCGGCTTATGAGTCAAAAAAAGCTGCCGGTAAGTCCGGAGTCTTTGATACTCCTATTGTCACCGAAATCAGCGAACTGCCGGAATTTTTTCCTGCAGAAGATTATCACCACGATTATTACAACAACAACTCAAATGCTGGTTACTGTACTTATATTATTCAGCCAAAACTCGAGAAGTTAAAGCTGGAGTGAACCTGCTAAAAATAAAATTGAGTCGATCGGCTTTGACTGCCGTATGAATACTCGTCACGCGTATGAATTTCAGTGTCAACGGCCTCTTCCGGTAGTTCATTTATGAAACGCGAACGCTGGCTCATTCCACCAGAATAGCCTGATGAAACTACTGGTGCAGTGATGAGTAAATGATTTTTTGCACGTGTCATGGCAACATAAAACAAGCGGCGTTCCTCTTCAATTTGTTCCTCTGTATCCAGGCTGCGTTGATGCGGGAACATTCCTTCCGTCAACCCAATTATAAAAACTAGACTCCATTCCAAACCTTTGGCTTGGTGAATAGTTGTTAATGTCAGTGTGTCCTGATTATCCTGCTGCTCTGCTTCATGCTCTGTGATAATGCTTGAACCAACCAATGACAATTCGTTTAAAAACGCGTCCAATTTTTCATAATTGCCTGAAAATTCCTCAAGATAACAAATATCTGTATCGCGCTGAGCCGCGTTCTCAAAACTGCTGAACATTACATCACGGTAAAAATTCTGGTATAAAATGCTGATCATTTGGGAGGGAGTTACGCTTTCAGCGAGCATCTGCTGAAAAATCTCCAGTAGAAGGTTCCAACTTTCCAGTGCCTTTTGAGGAATAAGTTTTTGCAACTCTGCATTCTCTTTGGTCAACCTTACTGCCTGTTGATTTTGAAAAACAGTGAAAATTTTGTTTGCGGTAGTATTTCCAATTCCGGGAAGCAGACGCAGTAGGCGCATCCAGGAGATTTCATCAAGAGGATTAAAAAGTACCTTGAGAAATGCAGTAACATCTTTAATGTGAGCTTGTTCAAAAAACTTAACTCCTGAATGAACCACGTAAGGAATACCCGCATGAGTCAGCACAACTTGAAGCGCCGCTGACTGGACATGATTGCGGTAAAGCACGCTCATTTCGTTTAATGAAATATCTTGATCACGGAAATTGAGAATATTCTCCAGCACCAATTCTGCTTCATCCTGTGCCGCCCAGACATGGTGTACGAGAGGTTTTTCACCGTCAGCTAAAGAACTAAACAGGTTTTTTTTAAACTGACGAGTGTTATAATTGATGCTCTGGTTAGCAGCTTCTAGGATTTCTGGTGTACTGCGATAATTTTCTTCCATGTAGTATGTCACAGCTTTGTAGCGTTCCGGAAATTCAAGCATATTTCCAAAATCTGCACCGCGCCAACTGTAGATTGATTGAGCATCGTCACCAACAACCATTAAGTTTTTATGTGGTAAAGATAGCCGATATAAAATGTTGGCTTGAACCTGATTGGTATCCTGATATTCATCTACCAGAATATATTGAATTTGCTCGCAAAGCGGAAGCCCTTCCCCGTGCCGTAGAAGCAATTCCAGCCAATTTTCCAGCAGATCATCAAAATCCATCACTTGTCCGCTTTTTTTCTTGCGTCTGTAGGTAGAGAGTACCTTGAGGATAACCTCAATGTGCTCAGAAAAGTGTGGATAATCCGCTGATACTAATTGCTCAAGGTGAAAATTACGTTTGTGATAGTCAAAGTCCAAGATCATTTGCTGAGTGCAGAAACGATTAAATGCTAGTGAAAAGATATTTTGCAGAACAGCGGCTTTTGGAAAATATTTTCCGGGCTTACCGATTGTTTCAGCAAGGGAGGCTTTTATCAGGTCTCTTGAATCAGAGGAATCCAAAATGCTGAAATTATTTTTATAGTTCAGCAATTTGGCGTTTCGTCTCAAGAAACGGCTGCCAACACTGTGGAAAGTCCCGTGAATAATTTTTTGTTGTTCAGTATAATTCTTGAGTGCTCTGCCTACCCTTTGCGCCATTTCGTTGGCTGCTTTGTTGGTGAAAGTCAATAAAAGGATGGAAGAAGCAGGAATGCCTGAATGAATCAGCTCTGCTACACGGTGAGTTATTACCCGTGTTTTTCCACTACCTGCACCCGCAATTACAAGCGCAGGTCCGGATTTGTGTTCAACGATTTTACGCTGGACAGGATTTAAAGATTCTATCGACCAGTTGGTCATTTTTAAGACCGTGTTATAAGGAACTTACTTTAAGTTGATGTGAAAATACTATCATCAAATTTTAGTCTAAAACAAAAACAACAAGCAAAATAATTTCCATGTTTATTGAAGA